>Ga0315270_10001670_pt1 | contig 11794 bp, 5 predicted proteins | sample C1_bottom_MG_FD_204932 | JGI IMG/M metagenome (GOLD analysis project Ga0315270, IMG submission 204932) | Sediment microbial communities from Yellowstone Lake, YNP, Wyoming, USA - C1_bottom | ecosystem: Environmental > Aquatic > Freshwater > Lake > Sediment | place: USA: Wyoming | collected... | reverse complement strand
TTGCCAGCCGGCAACTCCTGAAATCCGAAGTTGATGCATGGCAGTCAGCACGCAACGCCGAACAGCGAACTATCGAGTGGAGCTTCACGCGCCAAGATGCGGATCGAAAGTTGGGGCAACACTATGTATCAAAACTTTCGTGTTGATATACTAGTGGAAGACCGCGGCCAGTACCTGTTCGAGCTGCAAGCCCACGGCCTTCAGCACGCCCTTCAGTCCCTCGCCACGCTTGACCAGTTTGGGCCAGTCATGCACCGGCTGGCGGCGTATCTCGTCGAGTTCTCCGGCGAGCCTGTCCCGATCCTGCCTGATCTGCGCGAGTCGCTCAACAAGATCCGAAGCGGCGGGGGCTTTGGCATGCGCCACGCGCGCGCGCTCCATCAATTCATCGATGTGCAACAGGTGCGACTCGGATTCGCGTATGTGTTGCTCTACCAGCTTGGTGATCTCGTCCATGTTTTCCTCCATGGCATTCGACAAGCAGATGCGCTGAGGCGTCTACCCGCCTGCGCGACCCAGCGCCGGATACAGACCTTGTGCAAGCGCTCTGCCACCATCGTAGCTGCGTTCGCACAGGGATGCACTGCCACCCTCGCTCGCCTTGAGCGAGGTCAACCGCGAGGCAGCTACGGCCATCACGCGCCGGAAACGTCGACGCGCAGCGTATCGATGCGCCCGGCCCTGAGTTCGCGCAGGCGCTGCACACCGTTGAAGCGGCGCCGCCCGTCGACGCGATCGAACAGCTGCGTTGACAGGATGAACAAGCTGCGTCGGTCGCTGCCGCCCAGCATGCACGCGACCGCATTGGCAGCCGTCTTGATGCGATGCGTCACTGCGCCGCCCTCAAGCACCCGGATCACTTCGCTGCTGGGGGGCGAGGCCAGCCAGATGGCGCCGTCCGCATCCAGGCAGATGCCGTCCGGATTCGCGCCATCGGTCGTGGCCCACACGCGGCGTCTACTCAATGTGCCGTCGTCGGCAATGTCGAACGCGCTGAGCCGGCCGGCAAAGGTTTCGGCAACGATCAGCGTGCGCCCGTCGGGTGTGATCACGCTGCCGTTCGGAAACGCCAAGTCGTCGGCCACCACCCGCGCATGGCCATCGGGGCCGACACACACCAGTACGGTGTTGGCGGGCTTGTCGCCCGCTTCGTAATTGGAGCCCCAGTTGCCCACATAGGCGCGACCCTGCGCGTCGACCACCATGTCGTTGCAAGTGGCGGGCACCAGGCTGGAGAGATCGGCGTGCAGCGCCCAGGCATCGCCTTCACGGCGCCAGAGCTGGCGCTGTTCGCCGGCCACGACAAGCAGCCGGCCGTCGGGCAGCCAGCCCAGTCCCGAGGGCCGCTGCAGACCTGCGGCAATGACGCTCACTTGCGCCTGCTCCGAGATGCGCAAGACCTTGCCGTCGGCAATGTCCGAGCAGCACAGCGCGCCGTCGTGCCAGCGCGGTCCTTCGGGAAAGGCCAGGCCGCTCACGAGGGGTGTGAGCGCCTCGGCAGCGACGCGGATCGGCATGTTGAGCCCTGGTGATGACCTACACGGTCGATAAGGCAATACGTTTGTACAAGGCCACCATCAGGTCCGACTGGCTGACGATGCCCAACAGCCGGCGTCCTTCATCAAGCACCGGGATATGGTGCAAGTTTCGATCCGAGAGCTGCTGCATCAGTTCGGAGATGGGCGTGTCGAGGCGGGCGCTGCGCACATTCGAGGTCATCAGCTGACCCACGACTTCGGCCTTGTCGGCGCTATGTCCGGGCGTGCGTCGCAGCAATCCCTGCAAGCGAATTGCCATACCCGCAACCGACGTGTCGTCAAGCTGACGCAGATAGTCGGCGACGGTCAGGATGCCGATCAGCCGCTTGGTCTTATCCACCACCGGCAGCGCCTTGATCTTGTGGGCGCGCAGCAGATTCCAGGCTTGCTCCAGATCGGTATCGAAGTCCACGGTGACCACATCGCGCGACATGATGTCGCCGCAGGTCAGACCGATATGCCGACCGAATGCGTGATCGACGGCGAGGTTGTATATCTGCACCAGCTCGTCTTCCCGCACGTCGACAAAAGTGTCCAGGGTCCGCAATGCGCTGTCCAGGTCCGCGTGGTTGAGGCCGAGGCGCTTCATCGGTGAGAGATCGGCTGTCTTGTGCCCGTTCACCTTGCTCGGCGCAATGCTGAACGGATAGCGCCGCCCCAGTACAAGGTTGTTGATCAGCACCGCCGCCGCCAGCATCGCCGCCGCATTCAGCGCGACCAGGAGCAGGGTCGGACCGACGCGTGCGGCAGTATACGGACCGTCAAGCACCACGAACAGAGCCACCGCGCCGCCCGGCGGATGCACGCAATTGAACCTGGTCATCAACCAGATGCTGGCTGCCACGGCGACGGCCGCAGCGAGGGGCACTGAAGGAATCGCGTAGGCGCTGGCAAGCCCTGCGACCGCCGCCAGCAGAAAACTCCCGACCAGTGACCAGGGTTGTGCCAGCGGGCTGTGCGGCACGGCGAACAGGAGCACCGCGCTCGCCCCCATGGGGGCGATCAACCAGTGCGAGTCCACCGGCATGATCCGCAGCAGCAAGCCGCACATGCCGATTCCCAACAGCGCGCCCAAGCTGGACTTGCGTCGCTCCGCCACCGACAGCGCAGGCATGCTGTCCCCGAAGAATGTGCGCAGCTGAGATATGAATTTGTTCGTCATGATTGATCGATCGGGGTTAGCACTTGCCGCGCAGGGCAAGGTCCGACCCGCAATGTCAAGTCAGTCGGGGTCAGAGCTTGCGGGGTACCGCAAGGTCTGACCCGCAATGGCTGATCGGTTGGGGTCAGAGCTTGCGGAGTACCGCAAGGTCCGACCCACAATGTCATCAGAAGGTCCCCGGATACAAGCCGCCGTCGAGCAAGATGTTCTGCCCGGTCAGGTAGCCCGCATGCGTGCTGCACATGAAGGCGCAGACGGCGCCGAACTCCTGCGCCGTGCCGAAGCGTTGCGCGGGAATGGTCTGACGGCGCTTGTTCCAGACTTCTTCGAACGTGCTGCCGCTCTTGGCTGCAGCGCCCTGCATGGTGACGCGCAGTCGGTCGGTGTCACAGGCGCCGGGCAGCAGATTGTTGATGGTCACGTTCGCACCGGCGAGCTTGGGCTGACGCGCCACGCCGGCCACGAAGCCCGTCAGTCCGCTGCGTGCGCCGTTGGACAGGCCCAGGATGTCGATCGGCGCTTTCACCGCACCCGAGGTGATGTTGACGATGCGTCCGAAGCCGCGCTCGGCCATGCCGTCCACCGTCGCCTTGATCAGCTCGATCGGCGTCAGCATATTGGCGTCGAGCGCCTTGATCCAGGTGTCGCGGTCCCAGTTGCGGAAGTCGCCCGGCGGCGGACCACCCGCGTTGTTCACCAGGATGTCGACTTGCGGGCAGGCTGCCAGCGCGGCAGCGCGGCCCTCGGCCGTCGTGATGTCGCCGGCCACCGTGCGCACTTCAACATTCGGATTCATCGCGCGCAGTTCGACCGCAGTGGCCTCCAACGCTTCAGCACCGCGCGCGGTGATCACCACGTTCACGCCTTCGCGCACAAAAGCCTCGGCGCAGCCGCGTCCCAATCCCTTGCTGGCCGCGCACACCAGCGCCCATTTGCCCTTCAGTCCCATATCCATGTTGTTTCATCCTCAAAGAAAAATAGATTCGCTCAGCGCCAACGCGCCAGCAACCACACGCCGGTCAACACGAGCAGCGTGCCCGCGACCAGCCACAAGGTGAACGGTTCGCCCAAAATCAGCACACCCATGATAAGTGTGGACATGGGTCCGACCATGCCTGCTTGTGCGGTCACCGTTGCGCCCACGCGTTCGATCGCCAACATCACCATCAGCACCGGCGCAAAAGTGCACAGCGTTGCGTTCAGCACCGACAGCCAGATCACCTCGGGCGCCACCACGAGCGCAGACAGCGGCCGCAGGATCACGAACTGCGCGATGCACAAGACGCAGGCCACCGTGGTGGCCATGCCGGTGAGCCGCAAGGCGCCAAGGCGTTTGACCTGTTCGCCGCTATAGCTCAGGTAGAGCGCATAGCTCACCGCGCTGCCGAACACCAGCGCCGCGCCCAGCACCGCGTCGACGCCCTGCAGGTGGATCTCGTGCCCGAACACCAGCGCCACGCCGCCATAGCTGACGGCCAGCGCGAGCAACTGCATCGGTTTGATGGGGCGCTTGAACACGAACACATTGATGGCGAGCACCAGGGTCGGATTCAGGTAAAGAATCAAACGCTCCAGACTTGCGCTGACGTATTGCAACCCGGCAAAGTCGAGAAAGCTCGCCAGGTAGTAGCCCAGGAAACCCAGGCTGAGCACGACCTTCCAATCGTGCCGCGTCAACGCCGCCCTGCCCCGCCCCGACCACCAGGCCAGCGCCAGGAACATCGGCAGCGCGAACAGCATGCGGTAGGTGATCAAGGTAACCGCATCGACGCCATGCCGGTAGGCCAGCTTGACGATGATGGCCTTGCCCGAGAACGCGATCGAGCCGGCCAGCGCCAGCACCATGCCCGACCAGACCGAAGGCGTCCCGACCGCGGACCTCAATGCGGCCGCAGCGACTGAAACTGAAGAAACTGAAGGGTGGCTGCTGCTCATGGCGAAGCGCCGACTATACCCAGAGGCCGCCCGGCCCGGCTTGGCGCGTCGTCTCTTCTGCAACGATGAGCAAACTCAAGCGCGGACCACACTGTCGCCCAAGAATGGAGAGGGTGTACCCTGAACAGACGGCCCACGACGCGGCTCGGACTTGCTGAACCCAACGTCCGCAACCCTTGCGCGCCAGCTGAGTTCCATCAATGGAGAGGCTGTGACGGCATTTCGGACAGACATATGGCTCACCAAGCTGGCCCGCCGAATTGGCGGCGCAAGCACGCTGCTCACGCCTGATGCATTGAGCGGCGCCGAGGCGCCGCTGCGTTCCGACATCTTCACCGCCGACCAGATGGCGCAGCACGGCAAGCGCCTGGCTGCGCAGCACGAGCTCACGGCAGCGCACGCGCCCGATCGCTTGCTGGCACGCTTGGATTCGAACGAGGCGGTGCTGGTCGAGGTCTGCGCGCAGTTGGTGAGCAATATCGCGCCGCACCGCCGCGTGACGCCCGCCGGTGAATGGTTGCTCGACAACTATTACCTGATCGAAGAAGAGATACGTACCGCCAAGCTGCACTTGCCGCGCGGCTACAGCCGAGAGCTGCCGCGGCTGGCTGGCGGCGCATCGGCCGGATTGCCGCGCGTCTATGACCTCGCCTTGGAGGTGGTAGCGCACGGCGACGGACGTCTGACCCGCGGCACATTGATGCGCTTCATCGCTGCCTACCAGAGCGTCAATGCGCTCAGGCTCGGTGAACTGTGGGCGATTCCTATCATGCTGCGCCTGGCATTGATAGAAAACCTGCGGCGCGTCGGCGCGCGCATCGCGATCGCGCTCGATGAGCGCAGTCTGGCCGGCAGCTGGGCCGACCAGATGTTCGAGATGGCCGAGACGAACCCGACCGGTCTGATCCTCACTGTCGCCGACATGGCGCGCTCGAACCCACCGATGACCGGCCCCTTTGTTGCCGAACTGGCGCGAAGGCTGCAGGGACACAGCGCAGCGCTGAGCCTGCCGCTGACATGGATCGAACAGCACCTGGCCGGGTCGCATCAGAACATCGAGCAAGTCGTGCACGCCAATTCGCGCGCGCAGGCCGCCGCGCAGGTATCGGTCAGCAACAGCATCGGCAGCTTGCGCCTGCTGGGCGCGATCGACTGGCGCGAGTTCGTCGAGACCTTGAGCCAAGTCGAGCAGACGCTGCGCAAGGATCCTGCCAATGTCTATGCGCGCATGGATTTCTCCACGCGCGACAACTACCGCCATGCCATCGAGCGGATCGCCAGGATGAGCCCGCTGAGCGAAGCCGAAGTCGCTGCGGCGGCAATCGAACTGGCAACGGCGGATCAGCAGCGCCTGCTTGAGCAGACCGGCAAGAACGCGCGGTCTGCGCATGTCGGCCATTACCTGATCGGCAAAGGCGTCGCGCAACTCGAGCAAGCGACGCAAGCGAGATTGCCTTTCGCTCAGGCGTGGCGTCGCGCCGCACGACGCCGACCGCTGCTCTTGTACGGCGGCTCCATCGTGTTGTTGAACCTGTTGCTGAGCGCAGCTGTGATGGTGTGGGCCGCACCAGATTTCGACACTCTTCTGCAGCCGCGCTGGTGGATGCTGCTGGCGAGCGCTGCCCTCTGGATTGCTGCCAGCCAGTTGGCGGTCAGCCTGGTGAACTGGGCGGCGACCCTGCTGAGCAAGCCCAGGCCGCTGCCGCGACTGGATTTCTCGGCCGGCATTCCAGCCGACTGTCGCACCCTGGTGGTGGTGCCGACCCTGCTCGGCAGCGAGCAAGGCGTGGAAGACCTGGTCGAGGCGCTTGAGGTGCACTCCGCCGCCAGCCGAGATGCAAATCTGCGCTTCGGCCTGCTGACCGACTTCCACGACGCTGCGCAACAGACCTGCCCCGACGACGACAAGCTGTTACGGCTCGCGCGCGAAGGCATCGCGGCGCTGAACCTCAAGTACCGATCCGGTTCTCAAGACGGACACGGCGATCGCTTCTTCCTGTTTCACCGCCCGCGGCGCTGGAACGAATCCGAACAATGCTGGATGGGCTACGAGCGCAAGCGCGGCAAGCTCGCCGACCTGAACGCGCTGCTGCGTGGCCGCGCCGGCGCCGGGCCGGGCGAGCGATTCTCGAGCATCGAGGGCGAGCTCGCCAGCCTTGAGGGCGTGCGCTACGTCATCACCCTCGATACCGACACCCAGTTGCCACGCGACGCTGCCTGGCAACTCGTCGGCACGATGGCGCACCCGCTGAATCGGCCGATTCTCGGCGGCGCTCCCGAGAGCCCGATCGTGATTGACGGTCACGGCATTCTGCAGCCGCGCATCAGCGTGAGCCTGACCCGAGCGCGCCGTTCACGCTATGCGCAGCTGTTCAGCGGCGAGTCCGGCATAGACCCGTACACCCGGGCGGTGTCGGATGTCTACCAGGACTTGTTCGGCGAGGGATCGTTCGTCGGCAAAGGTATCTACGACGTCGATGCCTTCGATCGTGTGCTTGGAGACCGTTTGCCAGAGAACCGCATCCTCAGCCACGACCTGCTCGAAGGTTGCTACGCGCGGTCGTGCTTCTTGAGCGATGTGCAGTTGTTTGAAGAAGCGCCCTCGCGCTTCGATGCCGACGTGAGCCGACGCCACCGCTGGATACGCGGCGACTGGCAAATCATCGATTGGGCGATGCCCACGCTGTGTTTGCCCGAATGCACCAAGCCTGGCGGCGCGCGGACGCGGGTGAAGAACCCGCTGTCGGCGCTGTCGCGCTGGAAGATTCTCGACAATATGCGCCGCAGCCTGGTTCCTGCCGCGCTGACGCTGCTGTTCGTACTGGGCTGGTTTGTGCTCGGTTCGGCCTGGCTGTGGACCGTCGCCGGCTTGAGCGTGCTGTTCGCGCCGCCGCTGATCTCGCTCGTCTACCAGCTGCTGCAAAAGCCCGAGGAACTGCGTCACGCCCAGCATCTCAGCATCAGCGCAACGACGGCCTTGCGCCAATTCGGCCAGGCGCTGCTGAACCTCACCACACTGCCGTTCGAGGCCATCTACAGTCTCGACGCCGCCCTGCGCGCCGTCGGCCGGCTCTGGTTCACGCGGCGTCACCTGCTGGAATGGCAAGCGTCTCACGTGCTTGCAGAACGCGGCCACGCCGAGCCCTATCTCGACTTGATTGCCAGTGTTCGCAAGATGTGGTTCGCGCCCACGCTGGCGCTGATCTGCGCCGGTGCGCTGGCGCTGCGCCAACCCGCAACGCTTGGCGTTGCCGTGGCGCCGCTCTTGCTCTGGCTGGTCTCGCCGGTCGCGGTGTGGTGGCTGAGCCAACCAATGCGGCGCCACGGGCTCGTGCTGAGCGACGAGCAGACTTCGTTTCTGCGCGCGCTGGCACGCCGCACCTGGGCGTTCTTCGACACCTATGTCAGCGCCGACGATCACCATCTGCCGCCGGACAATATGCAGGAGTATCCGGTCGCAAGGGTCGCGCATCGCACCTCGCCGACGAATATCGGCATGTCGCTGCTGGCCAATCTGACTGCCTACGATCTGGGCTACGTCACGCTCGGTCAGTTGCTGGCGCGCACGCGGGCCAGCTTCGACACCATGGACCGCCTGGAGCGGCACCAGGGGCATTTCCTGAACTGGTACGACACGCAGACGCTGCAAGCATTGCACCCGCGCTATGTGTCTTCGGTCGACAGCGGCAACCTCGCCGGCCACTTGCTGACCTTGCGCGCCGGCCTGCTGGAGCTCTCCTCTCTGGCGCCGCAGCCGGGCAAGCTCTTGACGGGAATGCACGACACGCTGGCGCTGCTGCAGCACGGCATGAACAAGGCGGTCGGCGGCGAAGCGGTGCAACGCTTCGCGGCGCTGCTGGCCCACGCCTTGGCGGTGCAGCACAACTCGCCTGAGGCATTGCGCCCGGTGTTCGACGCGTTGGCGCACGGCTCGGCCGACATCGTGTCGGCCCAGGTCCTGCAAGCGAGCATCGACATCGACCTGGTGGACCTCGACGAAACCCAGCGCTGGGCGCTGGCACTCGACGCACAGTGCCGCGCCGCCGTGGACGAGCTGAACGCGGGCGCGTCGGATCGCGCCGGCGAACTGGCCGCATTGGCGCAGCGCGCCGGCGCTTTCGCCCAGATGGACTACAGCCTGCTGTACGACCCGGTGCGCAAGCTGATGGTGATTGGCTACAACGTCGACGAACGACGCAGCGACACCGGCTATTACGACTTGCTGGCCTCCGAGATTCGCCTGGCCAGCTTTGTCACCATCGCGCAGGGCGAGGCACCCCAGGAAAGCTGGTTCGCGCTCGGACGGCTGCTTACCACCGTGAACGGCGAAGCGGCGCTGATGTCGTGGAGTGGCTCGATGTTCGAGTACCTGATGCCGATGCTGGTGATGCCCAGTTTCGAGGGCACGCTGCTCGATCAGTCCATGCACGCCTGCGTCGAACGACAGATCGCCTACGGCCGTCAACGCGGTGTGCCCTGGGGTGTTTCTGAATCGGGATACAACACGACCGACGCGCAGCTGAACTACCAGTACCGCGCCTTCGGCGTGCCCGACCTGGGTCTCAAGCGGGGTCTCGGCGAAGACCTGGTGGTCGCGCCCTATGCCACCGTGATGGCCTTGATGGTCGAGCCCAAGGCAGCGATCCAGAATCTGCATCGTCTGGCCGAGGAAGGCCTGCTCGGTGCCTACGGCTATTACGAGGCGATCGACTACACGCCTTCGCGCCTGCCGCGCGGGCAAAAGAGCGGCGCCGTGGTGCGCTCCTTCATGGCGCACCACCAGGGCATGAGTCTGATGGCGCTCGCTGCCGTGCTGCTCGACCAGCCCATGCAGCGCCGCTTCCAGATGGATACCGATTTGCGGGCCACGCTGCTGCTGCTGCAGGAACGCATTCCCAAGGCGGTCGCCTTCCATCCGCGTGCGTCCGAGCGCACCGAGCTGCGCACCACGGTCAGCGTGCCCGAAGCCACGGTGCGACTGATCACCACGCCCTACACGCCGGCGCCCGAAGTGCAACTGCTGTCGAACGGCCGCTACCACGTCATGCTGAGCCATGCCGGCGGCGGCTACAGCCGTTGGAATGAGCTGGCGCTGACGCGCTGGCGCGAAGACGGCACCTGCGACGACTGGGGCAGTTTCTGCTATCTGCGCGACCTTGAGACCGGCACCTTCTGGTCCACCACGCACCAGCCGACGCAATGGCGCTCGGACTCGTTCGAGGCCATCTTCTCCGAAGGCCGTGCCGAGTTCCGCCGCCGCGATCAGGGGATCGATAGCCACACCGAAATCGTCGTCTCGCCCGAAGACGACATCGAGCTCAGGCGGCTGCGCATCACCAATCTGAGCAATGTCAGGCGAAACATCGAGGTCACCAGCTACGCCGAGGTTGTATTGGCGCCGCCCGCGGCAGATACCCAGCACCCGGCCTTCAGCAAGCTGTTCGTGCAGACCGAAACAGCGACTGGCCTGCCCGCGCTGCTGTGCACGCGCCGCCCGCGCGCGCTGCACGAGCCCGCGCCGTGGATGCTGCACCTGATGGCCGTGCACGGCGCCCAGGCCGGCAGCGCTTCGCACGAGACCGACCGTGCGCGCTTCATAGGCCGCGGACGCAGCCTGGCCGCGCCGCAAGCGCTGCTTGAGCCGGGGGCGCTGTCGGGCACGCTGGGGTCAGTTCTTGACCCGGTGTTTTCGACGCGACGCACGGTCACGCTGGAGCCCGGACAGATCGCCACCATCGACATGGTGTACGGCGTGGCCGACTCGCGCGACGCCGCCGTCGCGCTGATCGCCAAACACGCCGACCGGCGTCTTGCCGACCGTGTCTTCGAGCTCGCCTGGACGCACAGCCTGGTGCTGCTGCGCCAGCTCAATGCCAGCGAGGCCGACACCCAGCTGTATGCGCAGCTGGCCGGCATGGTCATCTATGCACAACCGACCCTGCGTGCCGACGCCAGCGTGCTGCTGAGCAATCGGCGCACCCAGTCGGGCCTGTGGGGCTACGCGATTTCGGGCGACCTGCCCATCGTGCTGCTGCAAGTCAGCGAGAGCGCCAACATCGATCTGGTGCGACAGATGGTGCGCGCCCATGCGTGGTGGCGTCTGAAGGGGTTGGCGGTCGATCTGGTGATCTGGAACGAGGAACGCGACGTCTATCGTCAACGCCTGCAAGAGCAGATCATGGGGCTCATCTCGGCCGGCATCGAAGCGCATGTGGTCGATCGGCCAGGCGGCATTTTCGTGCGTCATGCCGACCATATCTCGGTCGAAGACAGCACCTTGCTGCGCGCCGTGGCGCGCGCCATCATCACCGACCGCCAAGGCAGCTTGGCCGAGCAGGTGCAGAGAAGACCGGTGGCCCAGCGGCGCGTCGCTCCCTTGGTGGCGACGCGCGTAGCCGAGCCGACGCAGTCAGGTGTGGCAAGCAAGGTGCCAAGCGTCACTGACGACTTGCAGTTTTTCAATGGCACGGGCGGCTTCTCGGCCAGCGGGCTCGAATACATCATCGCGCCGCACGCCACAGCGCACCCGCCCGCACCCTGGGTCAATGTGATCGCCAACCCGCGCTTCGGCAGCGTCATCTCGGAAGGCGGCAGCGCCTACACCTGGTGCGAGAACGCGCATGAACTGCGGCTCACACCCTGGCACAACGATCCGGTCTGCGATACAGGCGGCGAGACCTTCTACCTGCGCGACGAAGAAACCGGCAAGGTGTGGCACCCGACGTCGTTGCCGAGCGTCGGCAATATGCACGACGATGACAGCGCAGCGCCGTATCTGACCCGACACGGTTTCGGCTACAGCGTGTTCGAGCATGACGAACACGGCGTGCACAGCGAGCTCACCGTGTATGTGGCAATCGACGCCGCCATCAAGTTCTCGGTGCTGAAGCTGCGCAACGATGGCGATCGGCCGCGTCGCCTGTCGGCCACCGGCTACGTCGAATGGGTGCTCGGCGACGAGCGCCAGAAGACAGCGCAACATGTCACCACCCACGTCGCCGCCGGCACCGGTGCGCTCTACGCACGCAATCACTACAGCAACGACTTCGGCGACTGGGTCGCCTTCTTCGACATCGACGCGGCCGATCGCCTGGGGGGCACCGTCACCTGCGACCGCGACGAATTCATAGGTCGCAACGGCTCGCTGCGTTGGCCTGCG
>Ga0315270_10001669_pt1 | contig 11796 bp, 9 predicted proteins | sample C1_bottom_MG_FD_204932 | JGI IMG/M metagenome (GOLD analysis project Ga0315270, IMG submission 204932) | Sediment microbial communities from Yellowstone Lake, YNP, Wyoming, USA - C1_bottom | ecosystem: Environmental > Aquatic > Freshwater > Lake > Sediment | place: USA: Wyoming | collected... | reverse complement strand
TCAATTTCAAGCAATTGGCTACCAGGCATGGTGCTACAGCTTGTGCTCAGTGAGCCACTCCTCCAACATCATCAGCACCCACACCATTACTCCATAGTAGGAAGCATGCGCACCGCCATGTTGCGCCAGCACGAAGTCGATGTAGGCCGGTTTAATGTAGCCGCGTTGGCGCAAGCGGTGCAGACTATCCACCGCCATTTGCCGCAAGGGCGGGTGGCTGGCGAGCCACAGTCCAAATGGCAAGCCAAAGCCGTGTTTCTTTTTGCTGATGATTTCGGCCGGGAGAAAATCGCGCAAGGCTTCCTTGAAAAAGTAGCGCAGTTGACTGCCGCGAACCTTCATATCCGGCGCGAGACGCGCCGAGAACTCGGCGAGCCGCTCGTCGAGCAAGGGATAGTTCACCTGCATGCCAGCCAATTCGCACATGCGGTTGACTTTGCGCAGATCGTTGTCCGCCAGGGTTCTTTTCAAATCCAGATGCATCATGCGATTAATGGGCGAACCGGATGCTGTGCGCGCATAAACTTCGCGCAGCATTTCGATGGGCTGCTGAGGATCGATCTGGCGCAAAAATTCTGGCTCGAATACTTCAGCAAGCTGGGCCTGGTACAAAAAATTGTAAGACTCCAGCCGATCGGGCAAGGGAATGTTAGCTTGCTCCACATAGCGGCGCAGCTTACGTATCGGGGACAATGCGCTCGGCATGTGAAATAGTAGCGGCTCGATCAGCCCCTTGCGCAAGGATTGCGGTAAGCCGGCATACGTTTCAAAACGCAGTTGCTTGCCATAACGGAAATTCCCCCCGAATAACTCATCGCCACCGTCGCCGGCCAGCATTGCAGCATAGCCATCATCGTGCGCGCGCTTGGCGCAAAAATAAGTGGGGATGGCAGAGGCATTGCCAAATGGCTCGTCATAGGTGCGGGCAATCAAGGGGATGCCCTCGACCACATGTTCCGGTGTGACGTAGTATTCGTGCGCGTCGGTACCGAAGTGATTGGAGGCAATGCGCGCATACTCAGTTTCGTCGAAACCTTCCGCATTGAACCCGATGGAGTAAGTGGGTACCGCTTGATTGCGCACACGGCGAAACATGCCGGCGACGGTTGAGCTGTCGGTGCCGCCACTTAAAAAACAAGCCGACTTTGGGTTGGCGTCCGCAGCAGTTTGAACGGAGTCTTGCAGCAATGACAAAAACGCCTCCTTCAGTTCGCCTTGCGGGCGCTGTGCGTGATCGTCATATGGCATGTGCCAATAGAAACGTTTTTCAAGACGCCCTTGATCCCACAGCAGATACTGGCCGGGCAAGAGTTTTTCTACGTCTTGGTAAATTGTCTTGGGAGCGGAAACGATGTGCGAAAACAAATAGTCGAAAACGCCTTGTACATCAATGCGACGCTGCATGGCCGGGTGCGCAACGACGTGGTCGCATGAAGATCCAAAAATTAGGGTCTGATCCACGGCGGAATAGCTTAGTGAGCGAATGCCGATACGGTCGATAGCCAACAAGGCTTTGCCTTCTCTCGGCCACAACAGGGCGAGCGAAAATGGGCCGTGCACCAGTTCCAAAAACGCAGGCCCGCGTTCTTGATAAGCTGCAATGGCCGCCGCCGCATTGCCTTTTTGTCGCGCAATTTGCTCGAAGCGGGACTCGCTCCATTGCGCTTGGCCGAAAACGACGGCGCAAATACCATCATTTTCACTGGATTGGAGTGCGGCAAAGCCGCCATGGCCGCCAAGAGCGGCCTGCGTATACCCGCTAAATAACGCCGAGGGTGATTCAGTACCACCCATGTGTTGCAGCGTCTCCGCTGCATTTTGTGCGGCGATTTGCGGGGAAACCCAGCCCCAAATACCCGACATCGTGATTCTCCCTGTGGAACGTATTCCTTTGAACCGCTCCATTATAATGGCGATGGGCGAGCGCTGTTTTAGATTAATGCGACTCATTGTATTTTTATGCTGGTCACGAGTTAAGTCGGAATAGTTCATGGCATTAATGTTGGCGGTCTTGGCGGTCTTGGCTGCGTGGTTGCTGTTCGCAAGCTTGGTCTTGGCTGTAATTTATCGCCAAGCAGCGCGACGATTCTGGCGCGAGCCAGTACTCAAGCGACCAGTCTTGATTTTTGAAAGTGATGACTGGGGTGCGGGCCCAGTTGAGCAAATCGAGCGCCTAGAGCAAATCACGGCATGCCTTTGTGTTCATCGGGACAGTGCAGGTAACTCGCCAGTGATGACGCTAGGTGTCGTCCTGGCGATTGCCGATGGCGTGAAAATTGAAACAGAAAATTTTTCCAAATATCACGCGCTGGATTTGTCTGCGCCGCAGTTTCATGCGTTGGTGCAAACCATGCAGGCGGGTGTGGCGCGCGGTGTATTTTCCCTGCAGTTACATGGTATGGAACATTACTGGCCGGAGACGCTGCTGGCAGTGAGCCGCGATTCAGAATCAGTGCGCACCTGGTTGAAGCGGAGTCCGGAAAGTTGGACGGAAGACTTGCCATCACACATACAAAGTCGTTGGTGTGATTCTGCGGTATTGCCATCTAGGCCATTGCCAGCCCTGGCGATTCAAACCGCTGTGCGTGCAGAAGTACGCCGCTTCACTGAAATATTTGGCGGGGCGCCGCGTGTGGTCGTACCACCGACTTTTGTTTGGAATGCGCAAGTAGAGCAGACCTGGGCAGAGGCTGGGGTGAAATACCTCGTCACCCCGGGCCGGCGATACGAATCGCGTTCTGTTGCGGGCAGGCCGGTGGCCGGGTCAGGCGGTAGTATGAGCAATGGCGACGTGGCACCGAGTGGCATTATTTACCTAGTGCGCGATGTTTATTTCGAGCCTGCGCAGGGTCATAGGCCGGAAAAGGTGGTGGAGCAGATCGAATGCGCTGTCCGCTTGGGGCGGCCGACGCTGCTGGAGACGCATCGCTCCAACTTTGTGCGCGATGAGCTGGTCGCCGCCGATTCACTGATCGCCTTGTCGAAAGCCATCGAGCTGGCGCTTCGAGACTATCCTCAGATATTGTTTCTTTCCACTGTGGCTTTGGCAGATAAGATTGAAGTTAATGATCGTTCATTGATCGAACAAGATATTGGGGCGCGTTTGGTTGTTTGCTGGGCGCGCTTAAGCACGATTTCGCGGCTGCGCAAATTTGCACTCTTGAGCGGCGTAGGTCTTTTAGTTTGGGGTGTTTTTCGGTTATTGAATTTAATTCATTTAGAGAAAGCAAAATAGCGGATGGCACAGCAAGGATATTTAGTGATCAGCGAATTGTTGTTGCCAACCAAGGGTGGAACTGCGGTTTGGTTCTCCGAAGTGTATGGCCGCCTTGGTGGCAAGGAAACACATATCGTCACCGCTGATGTTCCCAATGCGCTGGAGCACGACCAGAAGCACTCTAATACTATTCATCGCTTGAACCTGCGGCGCTATGCATGGCTGAAACCAGAATCGTTGCTGGCCTATGCGCGGATGGTAAGCCGTTGCCTATGGCTGACCTGGCGCTACCGCTTTCAAGCGGTGCATGCTGGCCGCGTATTGCCTGAGGGCCTGGTTGGATTGATAGTGGCCCGTTTGGCGCGTTTGCCGCTGGTAGTCTATGCGCATGGCGAAGAAATAACTGGTTGCCGCAATGCGCGCAAAATGCGCGTTATGGCTTATATTTACCGGCATGCGCAGCGGGTGATCGTGAACAGCGACTTTACGCGTGATGTACTGCTGGGGCTGGGGGTGCAGACCGAGCGCATCGCGCTGATCGCACCGGGCGTGGCAATCGAGCGGTATCACCCCGGATTGGCGGTCGACGATTTACGTCGACAACTAGGAATGGCGCCACAGCAAAAATTGGTTTTGTCGGTTGGGCGCTTGCAACGCCGCAAGGGTTTCGATCAAGTGATACGCGCCCTGCCGACCTTGCTTTCAACAGGGATCGACGCACACTATGCGATTATCGGTATCGGCGTGGATGATGACTATTTACGCTCGATCGCACAGGAAACTGAAATGCAGCAAAGGGTACATATGTTGGGACATGTGCCTGCAGACGACCTGCCGCGTTGGTACAATACTGCATCGGTTTTTGCCATGCCAAATCGCGATGTTAATGGCGATACCGAGGGTTTCGGCATGGTGTACATTGAAGCAGCGGCTTGTGGTATTCCCGCAGTGGCAGGCATGGCAGGCGGTACCGGCGGAGCGGTGCTAGATGGCGTGACCGGCTTGCGTGTTGACGGCGAATCGATGGATTCGATAGCCCAAGCGCTGGTGCGCATATTGGGCGACACTGAATTCGCGCAGCGGTTGGGCGCACAAGGTCTGCGACGTGTGCTTGACGAATTTAGCTGGGATTCGGTGGCGAACAAGACGCAAGATTTGAGCAAGCAGTTATTGCTAGAAAAACAGTAGAGGGGACTAATTGTTTGACGATTGGTTTTCCCCTGGATAGGAGATGAAAGTTATGAAGCTGCCCATATTAACAATTTTGCTACTGGGTTTTGTTGCGCTGAGCGCCAAGGCCGAGCCTTTCGCTGCCTCTGAAATTGAGATTCACTCTTTACCGCCACTTTGCCAAGTCAAGCTTGGGAAGCCAACTGATTCGCCCGAGTATAAATCGTGGGAGGAAAAAATTGGTTACGATTTTATCCATATTCATCACTACTGTGATTGCTTGCGTTTTCAGCAGCGCGCCTTCAGACAAACCGAACGTGGGCTTAGAAATTTTAATTTAAATAATGCCGTGGCTGGCTGTGACTACGTGTTAACGCATGCACGCCCAGATTTTTTTATGCGACCGGAAATCCTGACGCAGAAGGCGAAAGCCTTGACAGCCATGGACATGCCTGTGGAAGCGGTGCGCGAACTGATAAAGGCCATCGAGTTCGATCCCAAATATGCCCCGGCTTATGTTGCGCTGGCAGACTATTATGTGGATCGGAATAACAAAAAGCAGGCGCTGGAGTATCTGGAACGTGGTTTGGCGAGCGCGCCAGAAAGTAAAGCGCTACGTAATAGATATAAGGGTTTGGGCGGCAGCAAGCCTCTACCCGAAATTCCCGCTAAGCCGGCACTGGAGGCTGCACCAGAATCTGTACCAGAAAAAAGTAATGTCGGTGATGGTCTGTCGCCGGCGGAAATCCGCACCAAGCGCGAAGGTGCTGACAGCGCAACGCAAGTTAAGAATGTCCCCGCAGAAGTTGATATTTCTACGCAAACAGCCCCCCCTAAGATTGGGACGCGCAATAATCCATATTGCCGTTTTTGTGCGGAGGAAGATCCGCCTGCGGCTCCTGCGCCAGCCACGCCTGCAACTGGCGCCACAGCTCCGAAGTGACATCCGGATTGTCCGCGGCCACGTCGCACCGGCATTCAGGATCGGCCTGTATATCGTATAGATGTAGTAAGTGGCCGCTGGTTAAAGGCTTGTAAACCAGCTTCCAGTGCGCAGTTCGCAGTGCGCGATCTTTAGCTTGAATCACCGCCGCGCTGTATTCCGGTCGGATGGCGAGCGTGCCATTTTCTTTATCCGGAACTTCTAGCAATTCCATAATGTTCGGGTACAGCAGATGGTCAGGGTGCAGTCCCGGTACGCGGGTCAGCCAAATGCCGGTTTCCATTAGGACTGGGGGCACCTCGTCTGCGCTCTCCCCGCGCAACATTGGGCACAAGGAGCGGCCTTGTATTGCCGCATCCGGGGTGATGCCGACCAGTTCCAATAACGTAGGCGCAATGTCGATTGAGCTTACCACGGCATTCACCGTGGTTCCCTGCGCAGTACGTGGATCGACCATAAGCAAGGGGATGCGGCTGCTGAAATCACCGGTCACGCTATTGCCCTGCCCCCAGGTGTCGTGCTCAAAGAACTCCATGCCATGATCGCTATAGACCACAATAATGGTGTTTTCGCGCAAGCCACATTTGTCTAGGTGAGCAACCAGATCCCGCACCTTGTCATCAAACGAGCGCACACAACCATCATATAGGTTCAAGATTTGATCCAAATCAAACTCGGTGCGCGTGTCACCCTGGCGGGCGATGATATCGAACGGATCGCTCAGTTTCTCCATCACGAATTTCGAACCGCCTTGATAATGATGAGCCGAATGGTTGAGGTAATACGGATACTCGGAGCCGAAGGGTGGATGTGTTGTGCCCATAAATAGATTTAGAAAAAACGGCGCATTACTTTCCGCAAATCGATTTAACTGACCCTTGGCCAACTCGACCATGTCGCGGCTCAGCGGCACGCCGGCCAGATAATAAATTTCGGGCAATAAAATCTTACCCAGCAAACCGTGCGTAAATAGCGACAGAAATAGGCGCAAATCCTTTGGTCCCTGGCGCACTAAATATTTCACGTTCCATTGGTCAAGCGGTAGGTCTAGTTCTTGAAAGCCTAGATCAAATTTACCCAAATCTGCCGCGCACCAATCGCCAATGGCGCTGGTGCGATAGCCGTGCGCGGCCAGTATGTGCGGCAGACGCGGCAAACTTGCGTCGAATTGCTTCGGCAACACAAAATTATCGCGCACGCCATGGCGGTGCGGCCAAGTGCCGGTCAGCATCGATAGCAGACTGGGTGCAGTGCGCGCACAAGGCACAAAGCAATTTTTGAATACCGCACCGCCTTGCGCCAATTGGTCTAAAAATGGCGTGAGCGAGCGCGCATAAGCATTGCCCCCGAGGCGATCGGCACGCAGGGTATCGGCGCCGATCATCAAAATATTCGGCTGGCCCTGGCGCGTGGCGCGCATCCTCGGTGATTTGGCCTTCACGCGCCAATTGGCGGCAATCAGCACTAATGCCAAAAACGCCGCCAGCACTAATAACAGCGAAGCACCTAAAATATTCTCCTGCGCTTCGAGCACGATCATGGCGAATACCAGCGATAGGCCGGCAATCCACATGAAGAATGCGGCGAAAATCCGCAGCCGCAGCGGCGTGAGTAAGTGCCACAAGGGATAGAAGCGCTTAATGTTGTAGTGGGAAGAGGCGATTAAACTGGCGGGAACATAAAGCAAATGGCGCAAGAATTGCAGTCCACTCACCATGACAATTCCGCTCAATGCAGCAACGGCGGACAGACCAACCGAGAAGGGCTGTTCGGCCAATACTGCCAGGCTCAAATAAATCAGATTACCGGCCAGCCCCATCAGCGTCAGCAGCAGCGCGGCCCAGCCAACCAAACGAGCAACCATCAACAAGGTATAACTCCAGTAGTGCTGACGAATCTCCGCCCTTAGCTGTGGGCCGGAATGGGAGAAATCCTTCAGGGACTTGAGCAATAACAGCAAGGCCAGCGCCACGCCCACGCCGAGCGAGATGAGCGTGCTTTCGCCTAAGGCGGCGAGAAAGTCAGCGGCGACTGGGTTCATGCTTCGCCTCTCTTGAAGTAGTCGTTTTCAGTTGACCGCGCCAGCCGGCCAATAAAATACCGAGCAACAAGCGACTGCGTGTCAACGGCGCATACGCCAGTCCTTGTAATACTTGAGCCGTGGCTTGTGCACCCAGCCCGGCGCGAAACGCCCACTTCGCATAATCAGCGAGCATGCCGGCATAAGCATGGCGCCAGAAGCGACCTTGTAAGGCGGGTGGCAGTAGCACACGATTTTTTTTCATCACCGCGATGGCCGATGCGCGCATCTTGTCGAGATTGCGGCTCATGCTGTCTGGGTGTTTGAGTATGGTCGCCAATGTTTGCGGTAGGCAGGTAAAGTCGGTAATGGCGGCGAGTCGCATCCACATATCGATGTCTTCAAGGCTCTGCAGCGATTCATCGAAAAAGCCGGCCTGACGCTGCACCGTGGCGCGTACCATAACAGCCGAGCCGCTACCGGCTACGCTGGCATTGACCTTAAAAATTGCTTCCAGCGCTGAGCCGTTGGTTGCGGCACAATTCCACGGCGGCAGGGCTTGGCCTTGTGGATCTTCGACGCGTGTCGCGCAGGAACAAAACCCCACCTCTGGCCGTTGCTGTAATAGGGCAACTTGGCATGCGAGCTTTTCTGGAAGCCACCAATCATCCGCATCCAAATAGGCGATCCATTCGCCGCGCGCGTGGCGAATGCCATGATTGCGTGCACTACTTAGGCCGCCATTTGGTTTTTGTAGGAGCCGTACTCGATCACCATAGCTGCGCACCACGCTTGCGGTATCGTCGGTGGAGCCGTCATCCACCAACAAAATCTCCAGTGGCGTGTGGCTTTGCGCCAGTACACTTTCGATCGCGCGGCGCACGCACCAAGCTGCGTTATAGGCGGGGATAATAACGCTGACGAGACCTGGCGTATGAGTGTCTGACGTCATGTTTCGTTGTCGTAACCCAAGGTTTGTTGCATGGCTTGAATCATTGGCAGAATGCGCTCAATGGCCTGTGGATTGTGCTCTTTCCACTTTTGTTTTTTCGGAGCACCCTTGACGATGCTGGTTGGTTGCAAGTGGGCGCAACGTTGCTGCAGCTGCTCATCAAATGGAACCCCTAGTTGCGCAAAGGCCTCCGAGAACATCTCTACCGGACGTTCGAACAAATCCTCGTAACGCAAGTGTATCCATTGAGCGGCCGGAATCAGTTGCTTGGCTTCCAACGCTAGGCGATTGGCACTGAGCCACTGAAACGCGCACACCGTTTCCAGCGCGGCGGCGTTGTATTCGCGCCAGCCGGGCGGCAGAAAAAAATGCCATTCCTTAAACTCGCTGCTATTGATAGCAATCGGCTCTGGCGATGGGCCGAAAAATTGTTCTAAACCAAAGCCGCCATCGGTACGGCCTTCGCGCCATCCATCCATCATCGAGCTGATATTGTCGCGCCCATCGCGTTGAATGAATACAAACTTCGCGCTGGGAAACAGTTTGTATAGATAAGGGATGCGCAAGGTATTGATACAGGTTTTATCCAGCACCCAGCCTTGGCCTAAGCGTTGGTAAAAATAACGCAAGGCCGCGTCGCGGTGTTCTGGCTGCGCTTCTGCTGCGGTGGCCGCTTCTGACTCCCAGTCGTTATTCAGGGGGCCGTATAAGCCATTCCAGAATCTCGGGATCTCATAGCCGAAGGTGAGGTAGCGTTGGCTTGCTGCGAGCGTTTCATAGGTCACAGTCGTGCCCGAGCGCGAGCAACCGACAACGAATACCGGGTCGGGCATGGCCGGATGCGCTGCATCCCAATATTTTCCGCGCGCCCATTCACGTAAGGCACGCACGTTCTTGGCGCGGATATTCGGATCGAGTAATTTTTTTAGGCGAGAAGGATTTGGCATATTTGATTTCAGGTATATAGCGAGCGCAGTTTGTTTTCCTGCACCAGCTTGCGAAAGCCCTTGATTTCGCCCAAGGTCGCCGCGGTGCGCAACATAAAGTGGCGGCGCTTGTGCGCATTGAAGGTGAAAAGCGCGGTTAAGACATGACTCAATAACTTGCGCAGCAGATATCGCGGCACCCTTTTGGGAGCCTGATGTTGCGGCGAGAACAATACGACGGAGCAAGAACGCTCGAAAGCCTTGCGCAGCATATACGGCATAGTGATGCGTTGTGGATCAACATAGTGCAATTGGCGCACGGCGGGGATATAGCGCAAAGTTGCACCTAGTGCCAAGGCGCGATTGATCCACTCCACGTCTTCTCCACCCAGCAAATTATGACCGGTGGGGCCAAGCTCAGTGGAAAACGGGCCAACCTTGGCGATTAAATCGCGGCGTACGAAGATATTGCCGCCGCTAGGCGTGATCGTGTTGCGCGCAATCACTTGGCTGGTCTCGCCCAAATCAAACTTAGGCACTGGTGTCGGAAAAATTGGGTAGGGCTCCGCAGCATGTACCCACTCAGGTTCGGCACCCGTCCAGTTGGGGTGGATCTTGCCGCAGAAAATATCTGCATCGGCATAGTGCGTAACGGCATCCACAATGCCTTGCAGAAACCCTGAGTCGGTGACCTGATCGTCATCGACAAACGCGACCACTGGCGCGAGCTCTAATTGAAGCGCAGTGTTAAGCGCGTAGGACTTACCTAGGCGCGCTTCTTCAAAATAGCGCAGAGGTAAAGTGTCATCTGAATCTTGACGTTCTGCATATCGTTGCAGCATGGCGAGCGTATTGTCGTTGCAGCCATTGGCCACCACCACGATTTCGGACAGGAAGCCGGTCGGGCGTTGCGCACGGTTGAGCGAGTCGATGGTTTCGCTCAACAGTTGCGCGCGGTTATGCGTACAAATGACGATGGAAAGATTCATGTTGTTTTGGATCGGTAGCCGACTAAGGTGCCCAGCGCATGCGCTGCGTTCATGGCTTGACGCAATGCCCCAGGCTTGGCTGCCAAGTACATCGGCACTGTTTTCAAACACTGCCGAAAAAACAGCCCCAGCAGAAAGGGAGGTATTCCCAACAGGGTGCGCGGGTAAGTTGGCAGCCGATAGCGTCCGTTGCGAATGCCCGCCCGATAATGCAGCTTGAGAAAATAGCCACGCTTTAGGCGCCATGGCTCGACGAAGTGTTCCACGGCCATGTCCGGTCGATAGCGGATGCGCGCGCCCATCGTTAATAATGCGCGGAGCATGGCGGCATCTTCACCACCGCCGATGTCCGCCCCTTCGCGATTGTATCGGTTGTCGAAACGAAGTTGCGCATTCTCACGAAACAGGCGCAAATCGTAAGCAATATTCGAAGTCCAGATCGGCGTCGTTTCATCGCAAATCCAAAATGATGCGCTGCCGTGATCGACCTCCGCCAGGAACCCCAGCAACTCATCGCCAAGCCAGGCGGGACGTTTGTTGGGCATGAAATTGACGCGAATGCGGCCGCCAGCACACTCTGCACCTTCATTCAGGATCGCATCGCAGGCGGCTTGCAGTAGGCCGGGCAGTGGCAGCTCATCATCGTCGATGAACACCAGCATATCGCTATCGAGGCTTTCAGCCAAAGCGCGGTTGCGTGCAGGAACAATGCCCTGTTGTGTTTCGGTGACAACGCGCAGCCCAATGCCCGGTGCTTGCGCCAGAGCCTGAAGAATATCCAGCGTGTTGTCTTGGCTATTGTTATTTACTGCGAGTATCTCAAACGGAACAGGACATTGCTGCGCGCGCATGGCGTCGACCAAGCTCGCCAGTCGATCGGCTCGATTGTAGGTACAAAAGGCGAAGGTGAGTTTCAAATCTTACCCGCCTTATTATGCGGCTTGCTGAGCGCGGGATTTTCCACCAAGCGGATGACCTGCTTGTGCAACGACAGGGGGAGCAAGGCCGGGAGCATGTATTTCCAGTCGGCTAAGTGACCATAGGCAGCACGAATCATCTGACGAAACAAAGTGCGCGCGCAATCCAAATCACGATCCCAATAACACTCGAAAGCTTTCTTGCGTAATTCACCGAATTGAATGCGACGCGTAGTGTTGCGGCCCAGGGCTTTTCGCACTGCCGGATGCCCTTGGAAAAATCGTTGCTGAACATGCAATTGATATAAAGCATTCTCCGCGCGGCGTTTGGTCATTTGACCTGGGTGGTGGCGATAGAAAGCCAGAACCTCCGGCACCCGCATTAATTTAGCATCGAGCGCAGTTTTTAACCAAAAGTCAAAATCCTCGCAACTGCGTAGCGTCGGATCGAACCCACCTACCGCCACGGCAAGCGCACGTGGCACCATGGAGGCATGCACTGGCCAACGGGGGTGCTCTAACAACAGTAGGCGCTTATTTGGCATGGCCTCGTAATCCGGCGGCACGAAGGGCTGGCAGCGTGACGCAGGCAAGCCGACATTTTGCCAGCCGCAATAGGCAATGGCGTTGCCCGCCACCGCCTCAATACTAGCAAGCATTTT
>Ga0315270_10001668_pt1 | contig 11800 bp, 9 predicted proteins | sample C1_bottom_MG_FD_204932 | JGI IMG/M metagenome (GOLD analysis project Ga0315270, IMG submission 204932) | Sediment microbial communities from Yellowstone Lake, YNP, Wyoming, USA - C1_bottom | ecosystem: Environmental > Aquatic > Freshwater > Lake > Sediment | place: USA: Wyoming | collected... | reverse complement strand
GATGGCGTCAGCGTCGTCGTCGTAGGCGATGACGGCCAACACCGGACCGAAGATCTCCTCCTGGGCGATCCGGTCGGAGTTGCCGACGTCGGCGAACACCGTCGGTGAGACGAACCAGCCCCGCGGCTGGTCCTTCGGGATGCCGCCGCCGGCGACGAGTCGGGCACCACTGTCGTTGCCAGCCTCGATATAGCCGAGCACCCGGTCGCGCTGGCGAGCGGTGACCACCGGGCCGATGTCGGTCGCGCCGTCTAGGGGATCGCCCACCGTGAAACCGTCGACCAGAGTCACCAGCGCGTCGACCACCTCCGCATACCGCGACCGCGGCGCCAGGATTCGCGAGCCTAAGTAGCACGTCTGTCCGTTGTTGACGAAGGACACTGAGCGCAGCCCACGCAGGGTGGCATCGAGGTCGGCGTCGTCGAGGATGATCGCGGCGGACTTACCGCCGAGTTCCAGGGTGACCGGGCGCAGCAGTCGGCCACAGACCTCCGCGATGATCCGGCCCGCCACCGTCGAACCGGTAAAGCTCACCTTGTCCACCCCGGGATGGGAGACCAGATGCTTGCCGGCGTCCACGCCGCCCGGCACCACGTTCAGCACTCCCGGCGGCATCGCACATTCCCGGGCGGCCTCAGCGAAAACCAATGCGTCCAAGGCGGTTTCGGGCGCCGCCTTGAGAACGACCGTGCAGCCGGCGGCGAGTGCGGGCGCGAGCTTGAACGCGGCGAGCGCCTGCGGATAGTTCCAGGGGACGATCGCGGCCACGACCCCGACCGGTTCGCGGCGCACGATGGTGTGGCCTGACATGCTCGGCCGGATTTCTTCGATCGGTATCTCGGTGATGAGCTTGGCGTAATAGCCCAGCAGCGCCGCGGGGAACTGTCCGTTCGCTCCCCGAGACAGTGCGATCGGCATGCCGTTCTCACGGCTCACCAGCTCGCCGGTGCTGTCTGCGCGCCGATGCAATGCCGCGGCAAATGCCTCCAGAACCTTGGCACGGTGACCAACCGAGGCCGAACTCCAGCCTGGCAGTGCTGCCCGCGCCGAAGTTACCGCGGCGTCGATGTCGGCAACGGTGGCACTGGCGCCGTCGCCAAGTAACTCACCGGTCGCGGCCTCGCGTACCGGCTCACACATATCGGCGGTTCGGAACTCCCCTCCGATATAGAACTCCGCGCCCCTGACTGCCGTGCCGGCTGCATTACCTCCGGTGGTGCTCATAGCGGTAACTCCTCTCGCGCAGGGACTTTCGGCTTCTCGGTGACGAAGAGAACACCGTCGCAGATCAGTTGCTCGACGTCATCGTCGCCGATGGCCAACACGTCGCGGCAGATCCGGCGAGTATCAGCGCCGGGTAGTGGCGCCGGATGCTGCGGCGCCTGCGGAATGTTGCGAAACGGTGCGGGCCCGGTCTCGGCGGGAAGCGGAACGTCGAAAAATGGATGGGCCATGTCGGCCAGGACGCTGCGGTATCTCAGTTGGGCGTGGTCGTAGACCTCATCGGGCCGGTACATCGGGCCGGCCGCCACCCCGGCGTCCTGCAGTCGCTGTGCCGCCTCCTGCGGCGTCCGGCGTCGCGTCCAGTCGGCGAGCGACTCATCGCCGACGATCCCGGCGACGGCACGCCGGTCCGCGGCGGACGTTATCGACACCACACACCACTCGTCATCACCCATACACGCCAGCAGGAGATGTTCGGTCGGATCCGGACGGATGTCTGCGGGGTCTGCGGCCAGGGTGACGAAACGGGTGTCCAACTGGTTGATCCCGGCCTCGGCCTGGGAGACACCGATCCGGGCGCCGACACCACGGCGCCGCCGCCGGATCAGGGCGGCCAGGGCGCCGATCGCGGTGATCCGGCCGACCACGTGATCCGGGAAGATTGTGGTGGCATCGAAGTACGGGTGGCGTCCGGTGTTCCCGGCCACATCCGACGTCCACAGACTGGTCACCCCCGTCGCAGCGCGGACCAGTGGGCCGTATCCCAACCGGTTGCTCCAGGGACCGACGTCGCCGTAGGCACTGCTCTGCGCCAAGACGATGTCGTCGTTGAGCTCACGAAGTCGCGCGTAGTCGAAGCCGAGTGCGGTCAGAGTCTCCGGCTTGAAGTTGGCGAACACCGCGTCGGAGACACCGACGAGTCGGGCGAACATCTTCGCCCCGGCATCGCTGCGAAGGTCCAGGCCCAAACCCAGGTTGTTGCGGTGAGCCCGGGCGAAAGAGTCGCCGATGGCCTGGTCCGGCCGCTTCTGCCGCAAACCGTCCGGGAAGGCGGCACTCTCCACTTTGATGATCTCGGCGCCCAAGTCGCCGAACAACCTGCTCAGTTCCCCGCCCGCGACGATGATGCCAAGGTCGAGCACACGGATACCCGCCAGCGGCCTGCTCCCGACGACTGCGTCCGGCTCGGGCTCGAATCGCCCTGTTAGCCAAAGGGTTTCATCGGCATCGAGCTGCGGCGCTGCAGTGCGAACACCCGCTCTCGCACCATCTACAGTCCAGTAGCCCACGGGGATTCGGGTCTTGACGCCGGGAGCGATCTCGATGTCGGCCAGCGCGCGGGTCGCATCGAACTGATCGGACTGCAGGGCTTCCGATGGTGTCAGGACGGCCGCGATTGGCACGCCGTGAGCCTGTCCCGCCTGGACCAATTGATCCCGGGTGTGGCCAGCGAATTGGTCGCCGATGAGCGCTCCGAGTTCGTCAAATGCCTGCACCCGCGCAGCGAGCACGTCAAAGCGGTCGTCCTGGAACTGCCCGGGTTCACCCAGCCAGGCCCGCAACCCGTGCCACTGCCGCGGTGACATCACGCAGATCCGGACAAATCCGTCGCTGCATCTGAAAATCGGATACAGATCCTGGTTCCGCGGCCTTCCCCGCCATCGCTCTCCGGACTTGCGAGCCGTCGCGGCCTGACCCTGGGTTCCGAACGGTGGATCCAAAGCCATCACCACCGCGTCGAACCGGGAGAAGTCGATGTAATCGCCTGTTCCGCAACGCAATCGGTTGAAGTACGCAACCAGTACCGCCCACGCCGCCTGCACTGCGGCGGTAGCCGAGGCGATACCATCCGGTGGCAACACCGGGGCGCCGACGGTCGGGCCGGAGCGGGACAATGCACTGCACATCGCGTACAGAACGGGGTCGCTGGCACGCCAGGCGGCATAGGGTCCGGAGTCACCGAAGTCGGTCACCAGCATGGTCACCAGGGATCCGAAGCGGTCGGCCAGTTCCGCACACGATGTGCCGAAGGCGGCGGCGAGACCGGGTCGACCACTGTCAACCACGATGTCGGCCTCGGCGGCCAGGTCGACGAGCCGTCGCCGATCGTCATCACTGCCGGGGTCCAGGACAGCGGCGCGTTTATTGGCGTTATGTAGTGCGAACGGGATGCTCGAGGCGGCCAGGGCCGGCGGCTCCGATCGTGCCGGGCTGCCCGTCGGGGGCTCAATTTTGAGCACGTCCGCACCGAGATCGGCCAGCAGTCGGGTGACCGTGTCAGATCCGGAGTCGCAGAGGTCGAGCACCCGCAACGACGCCAGCAACGGCTCGTTTTCACTCAACTGGCTGCCTCCCGGTCCGGCGACGAGCTTAGCCACCCGGGGACCACGGGTAGAATCGGGCGCATATGTTCGCCCACAGTGCGGTTACCAATTGCGAACGGCCAGGACCAGTCCCTGGAACCCCAACTCCTGGAACCCCAATTCCTGGAACCCCGGTCCCTGGGGATCCGTCCAGGCTGCGACTCTACGTCGACATTGGCGTGGTGATCGCCGCACTCGCGGCCGCCAACCTCATTGCCCACTTCACCACGGCATGGGCCAACGTCGTCACCGTGCCGGCGGTAGCGATCGGACTGTTACTGCTGGCCCGGGCCCGCGGACTGTGCTGGGCCGAGTTGGGGCTCAGCCGTGCGCATTGGCGTTCCGGCGCGCGCTACGCGATGGCCGCGGTCGGCCTGGTGGCCGGCGTGATCGCGATCGGCGCACTGCTGCCGTGGACCCGGCCGATGTTTCTCAACGACCACTACGCCACCGTCTCGGGTGCGCTGCTGGCCTCGATGATCATCATCCCGCTGCAGACCGTGATCCCGGAGGAACTGGCTTTTCGGGGAGTTTTGCACGGCACCCTCGACCGCGTGTGGGGTCTGCGCGGTGCCGCGGCCGCCGGGTCACTGCTGTTCGGTCTTTGGCATATCTCCACGTCACTGGGTTTGACCAGCGGCAATGCCGGTTTCAGCCGAATCTTCGGCGGCGGCACCGCCGGGATGGTGGCCGGAGTGGTCCTGGCGGTGCTGGCCACCGCCGTCGCGGGGTTCGTGTTCACCTGGTTGCGACGCCGCAGTGGAAGCCTGCTCGCCCCCATTGCGTTGCACTGGTCGCTCAACGGAATGGGGGCGCTGGCCGCCGCCGCGGTCTGGCAGCTGTCCGGCTGAACAGGCAGACGCCGGTGCTAGACCTTGGTGTTGCGCCGCGCGACAGCCCGGTAAGCCAGTAGGAGGAGCACCGCGCCCACCACAGCGCCGAGAAACGAGTGCTTTATCGGTGGAGTGATGTCGAACTCATGCGGTGAAAACACCAGACTTCCAAGCGTGCCGCCGACCCAACCACCGGCGATTCCCAGAAGGCCAGTTTGCACCCAGCCGAGGTGCGCGCTCCCCGGCACAACCGTTTTAGCGACCCAGCCCACTAATAGACCGAGAAGGATCATCCCGATGATGCTCATGATCATGTCGAACTCCCTCTAACGATTCGGACCGCCGAAGCCGTGATGTCAGTGGCGGCGGCGGTCGGAGCCTTCGCCGACCGCGTCCCTCAGGTGTAGCGCACGCCGGTAACGATTAGCGTGCCGAGTGGGCCACGATCCAGCAAACTTCCGGACTTACGCGCCGGGCATCATCTCGGGAACCGGGGTCTCGACCGGTATCGGCACACCGACCCGGTTACCGGGCTCCGGCGGTGGCGGTGGCGGTGCATTCGGATCCGGCGGGGGCGGCGCGGGCGGCGGCGGCGGGGTGAAGAGTTTGATCGATTGAGCCAGCGCTGCGGCCGCGGCGGTGTCAATGGGGTTTTTCGCGGTGCCCAGGTAGACCACGAACCAGCGTTCACCGGACTGGCCGCGGGCCGCACCAGGCGCCGGGGTTCCGACGACTCCCACCCAGATCTGACCGTTGGGCTTGCTGGTGTCGGTGAATTTAACCTCGTAGGACGCGGTGTATCCCGGTAGTCCGCCGGCCGGCAGTGCACCGGACTGCTGGTTGATCCGGGTACCCGGGAAGGGCATGAAGAACTCGCCCATGTCTGAAGCCAGGCGGACCGCGGCCTTGCCGTTGTCCGCCTCGGCGCCGGCGAAAAGCTTCAGATCAAGGCGACCGAGCAGGATGCTGGTGTCGTTGGCGGTCGGCGCGGGCTGGCCCATGACGGCCGGGCCGGTCTGCTTGAGCAGCAGCGCCTGGCCGTAGCTCAGCCGCGACGGATCGGCTACCTCCCACCCGGCCGGGGGTAGGTAGCTGAATCCGCCGGCCGCATTGTCGACACGACCGGGGTCCGACGCCGGTGCGGGGGCCGCGGGATCAGCCGGCGGTGCTGCGGGGTCGGCAGGGGGCGGCGGCGCCGCGGGATCAGCAGGGGGCGGCGGGGCTGCGGGGGGTGCCGCGGGGTCAGCCGGAGGCGGCGGAGCCGCGGGGTCGGCAGGAGGCGGCGGAGCCGCGGGGTCGGCAGGAGGCGGCGGAGCCGCGGGATCAGCTGCCGGGGCCGGGGAAGCCGCGGTCGCCGGTGCTGGAGATGCCGGTGCCGGAGATGCTGGTGCCGCACTTGTCGTCGGGGCCGGCGGCGGCACCGGTTCGGCGGTGGCGATGCTCGCGGGCAGGGCGATGCTGACGGCGCTGGCGCCGACTATCGCGGTCGTGGCGAACGCCGTCCACAGGCCCGGGCGTCGTGAGGTGGGGTCCAGCTGCTTCATGGCAAAAAACCTACCGTGTCAGCGCTGTGGCGCAAGTTCGCCGTCGGGTGTGTCCGGCTACGGAATCATCTCGACCCGGCGTCCGGCCTGGCCGCCGGATGGATCCCGACGGCCTGCGTCTTCACCGTGAACCACACCTGTTCGCCCACCTGCAACCGCATTTCGGCGACGGACTCCGGGGTGACATCGGCCGACAGTCCGGCGGCCTGGGCCGCGGCGCGCACGCGCACCACCCCGCCGGTGGTCTCCAGGGCGGCGATCCGTACCCGGACGCTGTTGCGCGGGCTGCCGTGCGGCTGTTCTCGATACACCGCAACACCGGCCGGCGCGAACACCGCGACACATTCCTGCCGCATCGTGAGCGGCTCCCCCGCCGGCGAGCCCGAGTCCTCCTCCGGGATGCCGTTCGAGTTCACCCCGTGCCAGTTCACCCCGTGCCAGTTCACCCCGTGCCAGTTGTTCCCGGCGGCGTCGCACAGAGTCCCAGGTCCGACCATTCGGCCCCGCACCAGGTTGACGCCGGCGATCCGTGCGCCGAAGTCGCTGCGCGGTGCGACCAGAACGTCGGCGACCCGGCCGGATTCGACCACCTTCCCCGCCTCCAGTACCAATACCCGGTCGGCAAGGGTGAGCACGTCGATCAGGTCGTGGGTGATCAGCAGCGCCGTCCGGGATTCCGCGGCCAGCACTCTGCGCAGCACCGACCGCGCCGTCGCGGCACCGGCCACGTCCAGGCCGGCCAGTGGCTCGTCGAGTAACAGCACCTCGGGTTCGGCGGCCAGGGCCCGGGCCAGTGCGACCAGCTGTGCCTGGCCGCCGGACAACTCGTCGGGAGCACGGTCGGCGAGATCGTCGGCACCGACCTCGGCCAGCCATCGCCGGGCCCGCGGTCGCGCCTCCGATCGGTCTGCGTGTCGGCGGGCCGCGAATGTCACGTTGCCGATCGCCGTCAGGTGCGGGAACAGCAGCGGGTCCTGCATGAGCACCCCGATCCGGCGGTCGTGCACCGGCACACACACCCCGCGGTCGGTGTCGGTCAGTATCCGGTTCCCTACCCGGACCACCGCGTCGTCGGCGCGCAGCAGTCCGGCGATCACCGCGACGGTCGTGGATTTGCCGGCTCCGTTGGGGCCGAGGACCGCCAGCACCTCACCGGCGGCCACACTGAATTCCACGTCCAGTCCGCGCTGGGCCACCCGGGCCCGCAGGTGCAACTCAGTCACCGGCACTCATCCGGCACCCCATCCGGCGATCCGGCGCCCGCCCAAGCCGACCACCACGACAGCCGCGATGCCGATGAGGAGCACCGACAGTGCAACCGCCGCCTCGGGGTCGCCTTCCCGCTGCAGGTATATCTCCAAGGGCAGGGTTCGGGTCACGCCTTGGCGGGATCCCGCGAAGGTCAGGGTGGCGCCGAACTCCCCCAACGCCCGGGCGAACGCCAGGACGACGCCGGCCAGCAGGCCCGGCGCCAACAGGGGCAGGGTCACCCGCCACCACACCGTGCTCGGACGCGCCCCGAGGGTGGCTGCCACCTGGTCGTAGCGCGATCCGGCGGTGCGGGCGGCGCCTTCGAGAGCGATGACGAGGAAGGGCAGCGACACGAATGTCTGGGCCAGCACCACCGCGGCAGTGGTGAACGCGATCCGGATCCCGGCAGCCTCGAGATGGTGGCCCAGCAGTCCGAGCCTGCCGAATACGTAAAGCAGGGCGAGGCCGCCCACCACGGGAGGCAACACCAGTGGCAGCAGGATCAGTGGGCGTACCACCCGCGCCAGGCCGCCGCGGTGACGCGCCAGCACCAGCGCGAGGGGGACGCCGAATACCAGGCAAAGCAGCGTGCTCACGCTGGCGGTCTGAAGGCTCAGCAGCAGTGCCGCCCGCGATGGGGGGCTCGTGACCAGCGGGATGAACCGCGACCAGTCCACGTTCGCGACGATGCCCACCAGTGGCAGCGCAACGAAGATCACGCCGAGCGCGGCGGGCAGGTAGACCCAGCGGGGCAGCAATACCCCCGGCGCCCGGATCGACCTCATGGCCTCCCACCCTAGGCCGGAGCCGCGGACCTACCGTCGAGTAACCTCATCGGTGCGAGTGAGGAGCACGCCAATGGATGTACTGGTTACTGGAGCCGACAGCGCGTTGGGGCGCACGGTCGCGGAAACGTTCCGTGCCGCCGGCCATCAGGTGGTTGTCAGCGGGGTGGCCCGCGACGAGCTGGAACTCGTTGCCAAGGAACTTCAGGTGGACGCCGTCGTCTGCGATCCGGCCGACCCGGCCAGCCTGGCCGATGCCCGCTCCCAGTTTCCGTCGCACCTCGACACGATCGTGACGGTGCCGGGCCCGGGTTGGGTAGGCCCGGACCCACGGGCTTTCACCACCGCAGACACCGCCACTGCATGGAGTTCGGCATTCGACCGCACGGTCCTCTCGGCGGTGCTGACGGTCCAGGCCGTTGCCGACAACCTCCGGTCGGGCGGCTCGATCGTGACGGTCGTCGCCGATTCCCCTACGGACTCCGCACCCGAGTCCGCCGTCAAGGCGGCGCTTGCCGACTGGGCCGCGGGCCAGGCCGAGCCACTCGGGATACGCGGCATCACGATCAACGTGGTGGCGGCCGGGCGGAACTCCCAACCGGGCTACCCGGGACTGGCTGTCGTGCAACCACCGGTACCGACGGAGATCGCCCGCCTAGCACTGTTTCTCGCCACCCCGGCGGCCCGGCACATCACCGGCCAGACCCTGCACGTCGGACGCGGTGCGGCGGCGTCGTACGGCTGAGCTGTTTCCGGGTTGCTGTCCCCGATTACTGTCGAGCAGTGACGTTTGGATGTGCCGGCGCAACGCCCGAGAATTAGCCGACTACCGTAGTAACCGTCCGCTGCACACCAGACCGGTGCAGTCACCCAAGGAGCAACAATGACTCATCCCGGCGCCACCCTGTCGGATAAGCACAGGGTCGTGATCATCGGCTCGGGTTTCGGGGGCCTGAACGCCGCCCAGAAACTCAAGCGGGCCGACGTCGACATCAAGCTGATCGCCAAGACCACCCACCATCTCTTCCAGCCCCTGCTCTATCAGGTGGCCACCGGAATCATCTCCGAGGGCGAGATCGCCCCGCCGACGCGGGTGATCCTGCGGAACCAGAAGAACTGCCAGGTGCTCCTCGGAGAAGTCACCGACATCGATCTGACCAACCGAACCATCGATTCGCTGCTGCTGGGCCACAGCTATCGCACGCCCTATGACACGCTGATCGTCGCCGCGGGAGTCGGCCAGTCCTACTTCGGCAACGACCACTTCGCCGAATGGGCACCCGGTATGAAGACCATCGACGACGCGCTGGAACTGCGCGGCCGCATCCTCGGCGCCTTCGAACAAGCCGAGCGCTCCAGTGATCCGGAGCGCCGCGCGAAGCTTCTCACGTTTGTCGTCGTCGGGGCCGGTCCGACCGGGGTGGAGATGGCGGGCCAGATCGCCGAGTTGGCCGACTACACCCTCAGAGGCGCGTTCCGCCACATCGATTCCACGAAGGCCAGGGTGATCCTGCTCGACGCCGCCCCGGCGGTCCTGCCGCCGATGGGCGAGAAACTGGGCCTGAAGGCCGCCGCACGGCTCGAGAAACTCGGCGTCGAAATCCAACTCGGCGCGATGGTCACCGACGTCGACCGCAATGGCATCACGGTTAAACGCAACGACGGCAGCACCGAGCGCATCGAGTGTGCGACGAAGGTGTGGTCCGCCGGGGTGGCGGCCAGCCGACTGGGCAAGATCCTCGCCGATCAGTCCGGGGCCGAAATCGACCGCGCCGGACGGATCAGGGTGATGCCGGACCTGACCATTCCCGGTCATCCGAACGTCTTCGCCGTCGGTGATATGGCGCTCATGGATGGCGTCCCCGGTCAGGCTCAGGGCGCGATTCAGGGTGCGCGATATGCCGCCCGATTGATCAAGGCCGAACTGGCGGGTGCCGATCCGACGGCCCGGGAACCGTTCCACTACTTCGACAAGGGCTCGATGGCCACCGTGTCGCGTTTCTCGGCCGTGGCCAAGGTGGGTCCGGTGGAGTTCGGCGGGTTCATCGCGTGGCTGGCGTGGCTGTTCCTCCATCTGATCTATCTGGTGGGGTTCCGGGCCCGGCTGGCGACGACGCTGTCGTGGATCGGGACGTTCGTCGGCAGTAAGCGCGGCCAGCTCACCATCACCGAGCAGCAGGCCTACGCGCGCACTCGAATCGAACAACTCGAGGAGATCGTGGCCGAGGTCGAGGGCGAGGACGATGAGGCCACCGAGACCGTCCGGGCCGACGATTCGGCGACGGTTGCCTCCTGAACCCAGACCGGTGCACTGCGGCGACCGCCGGTCCGTGGCAGTGATCACGGGCGGGCGCAAACGCGCGTGAAACCCGACGAATTGGTCTACCGGGTGTTGCAGCGTCTGCCGGCGCGGATGCTGTCGCTGCGTTCCATCGTGATTCTGGCCGCGCTGGCGGTGGTGGCACTGGTGGTCACCCTCGGCGTCTGGGTGTGGGTGGGCGTCACCAACGATCAGTACAGCCAACTCGACCGGCGACTGGACTCGGTGAGCAGCCTCGGTGACTTCAGCACCCTGCTGTCCGGCCCACCGACAACAGCGGCGGCGAGTCCGGACGGCAATCTGGTACGCACCGTCCGGGTGGGCTCGATGGCCATGTCGGCACCCACCAGTGTGGTGCTGCCGAAACTAGACGACGGCTATGCCAACACCACCATCGACGGGGTCGAGTACCGGGTCCGCACGTTCACGGTGGGAGGCGCGTCGATCGCATTGGGGGCGCCACTGGCCGAGACCCAGCGCAGGATCAGCGAATTGCACTGGCGCGTCCTGCTGATCTGCGGCGGGGTCATTGCCGGCACCGTCGTCGTGGGCTGGTTCTTCTCGCTGATCATGATCGACCCGTTCCGACTGCTGGCCCAGCAGGCCCGCGCCATCAACGCCCAGTCCAAACCCGAGGAAGTCCAGGTTCGGGGAGTTCGGGAGGCCGTTGAGATCGGCGAGGCGGTGGAGGGAATGCTCGCCCGGATCGGCGACGAGCAGGATCGGACCAAGGCCGCACTGGAGTCTGCGCGGGATTTCGCCGCCGTCGCCTCGCATGAACTGCGCACGCCCCTGACGGCGATGCGAACCAATCTGGAGGTGCTCTCGACCCTCGAACTCGGCGCCGAGCAGCGCACGGAGGTGATCGGGGACGTCATCCGCACCCAGAGTCGCATCGAGGCCACCCTGACCGCCCTGGAACGCCTGGCTCAGGGCGAACTGACCACGGCCGACGATTTCGTGCCCTTCGACATCGCCGAGTTGCTCGATCGCGCCGCCCATGACGCCGAACGCACGTACCCGGATCTGCGCATCGCCCTGGTGCCCACCCCGGCGGTGCTGATGGTCGGACTGCCGGTCGGACTGCGACTGGTGATCGACAACGCGATCGCCAACGCGGTCAAGCACGGTGGTGCCACCGAGGTGCGGCTTGCTGTCGCCAGCTCGGCAGCCGGAGTGGAAGTGATGGTCGACGACAACGGCAGCGGTGTGCCCGAGGAGGAACGCACCGCCGTCTTCGAGAGGTTCTCCCGCGGATCCACCGCATCGCGCTCGGGATCTGGACTGGGACTGGCGTTGGTTGCACAGCAGGCCGAACTACACGGCGGCACAGCGTCATTGGCCACTAGCGACCTCGGCGGCGCACGACTGCTTTTACGCCTGACCGGCCGCTATTCGTAACGTCGGCGCTACTGTGCCTCGAGGTTCTGCAACCGAACGTGACCGCGGGCGATCAATCGTTGCCGTTCGTCGCGAATCG
>Ga0315270_10001667_pt1 | contig 11805 bp, 8 predicted proteins | sample C1_bottom_MG_FD_204932 | JGI IMG/M metagenome (GOLD analysis project Ga0315270, IMG submission 204932) | Sediment microbial communities from Yellowstone Lake, YNP, Wyoming, USA - C1_bottom | ecosystem: Environmental > Aquatic > Freshwater > Lake > Sediment | place: USA: Wyoming | collected... | reverse complement strand
GGAGTTCCATCATCTCGGGCAACGCTTCACTTGGCGTGCGCGCAGATATAATCATGCCCGCCTTTTCCAGTAAAGGTACATAGTGATTATTGACCTCATAGCGATGGCGATGGCGCTCATTCACTTCTTTGCCATAAATAGTGGCGGCCAGTGTGCCTTCTTTTATTGGGCAGCGCTGTGAACCCAGACGCATCGAACCACCCAGATCAGAATCTGCACTGCGCGTGGCAACGCGACCATCGCGATCCAGCCATTCGGTGATCAGCGCGACAACAGGATGCTCGGTTGCCAGATTAAACTCAGTACTATTCGCGTCGGCCATTCCCGCAACATGGCGAGCGTATTCAATCACCGCCAACTGCATACCCAGACAAATTCCAAGATAGGGAATTTTGTGTTCCCGTGCATAACGTATCGCGGCAATCTTGCCCTCGGTACCGCGCACACCAAAACCACCCGGCACCAGAACAGCATCGAAACGCTTCAACTCACCGGCCCCGGAAACTTCCAGCGCTTCCGAATCGAGATATTCAATATTAACGCGTGTCGAAGTATGGATACCGGCATGACGCAAGGCTTCAATCAGCGACTTATAGGACTCTGTCAGATCAACATATTTACCCACCATGCAAATGGTGACTTCATGCTTGGGATGCTCAAGGGAATCAACCAGCTTGTTCCACACCGACAAATCGGCCGGTGGCGGATTGATGCCCAACTCCTCACAGATAATGCGGTCCAGTCCCTGATCATTCAGAATCTTCGGGATCTTGTAAATACTGTCTACATCCCACACCGAAATAACCGCCTCTTCACGCACATTGGAAAAGAGTGAAATTTTAGAACGCTCATCATCGGGTATAGGACGATCCGCACGGCACAGCAATGCCGTGGGGAAAATTCCGATCTCGCGTAATTTCTGCACACTGTGCTGGGTCGGCTTGGTCTTTAACTCACCGGCGCTGGTGATATAAGGCACCAGGGTCAGGTGTACGAAGGCACAGCTATGACGGCCGCTACGCAATGCCATCTGGCGCACAGACTCCAGGAAGGGCAAGGATTCAATGTCACCTACCGTACCGCCGATCTCGACAATAGCGATATCGGCATGCCCGTCATAGGAAGCAAGCGCACCGCGCTCAATAAAAGCCTGAATTTCGTTGGTAATGTGCGGAATGACCTGCACCGTTTTGCCCAGATACTCGCCGCGTCGCTCTTTGCGGATCACACTGTCGTAAATTTGGCCGGTGGTGAAGTTATTGGACTTACGCATTTTGGCTGTTACAAAACGCTCGTAATGCCCAAGGTCAAGATCAGTCTCCGCACCGTCTTCGGTGACAAAAACTTCTCCGTGCTGGAATGGGCTCATGGTTCCAGGATCAACGTTGATATACGGATCCAGTTTGAGCATCGTAACTTTGAGGCCGCGCGATTCGAGAATTGCAGCGAGGGAGGCGGCGGCTATTCCTTTGCCCAGAGAGGACACGACACCGCCAGTAACAAAAATGTATTTAATCATGGACAGAAATTATACCGTAAAACGGCATTTCCTAATACAGCATGGTACGGATATTTAAGAAAAATACTTAATCCGCTGATTAAAAAAATTCTACCGTCACTTATTCCCGCATTTTAGCTACCGCATCCTCTATCCGGTCCACTGCAATGATCTCCATCCCGGCAATCGGTTGTTTGGGCTTATTGGCTTTGGGAATAATGGCGCGGGTAAAGCCCAGCTTGGCAGACTCTTTCAAACGCTCCTGGCCACGCTGCACAGGCCTCACCTCACCCGCAAGCCCGATTTCACCGAAGACCACCATTTTGTCCGGCAAGGGTTTGTTACGCAGAGATGATACGATTGCCAGTAAAACGGCCAGATCGGCTCCCGGCTCGGTAATCTTCACCCCACCCACCGCGTTAATAAACACATCCTGGTCAAAACAGGCGATACCGGCATGACGGTGCAACACAGCCAGCAACATCGCCAGACGATTTTGCTCCAATCCCAGCGCCAGCCGGCGTGGCGTCGGCGAATGGGATTGATCCAGCAGTGCCTGTATCTCCACCAGCAACGGCCTCGTGCCTTCCTGCGTGACCATCACACAGGAGCCGGGCACTTGTACATCATGCTGCGACAGGAACAGCGCCGAAGGATTGCTCACCTCGCGCAGTCCTTTCTCGGTCATCGCAAACACCCCCAGCTCGTTTACCGCACCAAAACGATTCTTGAATGCCCTGACCAAGCGGAAGCTGGAGTGCGTATCTCCCTCAAAATACAGCACCGTATCAACGATATGTTCCAATACTCTCGGTCCGGCCAAGGTGCCGTCTTTGGTGACATGGCCGACCAGTATCATGGAAATCGCCCAGCTTTTCGCCAGACGCGTCAATTGTGCGGCGCATTCACGCACCTGCGCCACCGAGCCGGGTGCAGAGGTCAATAATTCGGAGTACATGGTCTGGATGGAGTCAATCACCACCACGTCAGGCTTTTCATGAGAAATCGCGGCCTGTATTTTTTCCAGCTGGATTTCCGCCAGCAGTTGCATGCCGTTAGCATCGACGCTTAATCGCTTGGCGCGCAGCGCAATCTGCTGCGCCGACTCCTCACCACTGACATACAGTACTTTTTTATGTGTGGAAAGATGTGCCAGTGCTTGCAACAGCAGGGTAGATTTGCCGATGCCGGGATCTCCGCCTATTAGCACCACGCCGCCACTGACCAGACCGCCGCCCAAAACCCGGTCAAACTCGGCAATACCGGTGGGCGTGCGCGGCACTTCTACCGCATCTACCTCGGCCAGGGTCTGAACCAGACTGGTCGTTGCCAGCGCACTAAATCTGTTTTTCCCGGCTGCCGATTCGGCCACGCTTTCCACCAGCGTATTCCAGGCCGAGCAATGTGGGCATTGGCCCTGCCACTTGGGTACCTGACCGCCGCATTCGGTACAACTGTAAATAATTTTAGCTTTTGCCATGTGCGCCCCGAATGTTGCCTGCTGTGTTGCGGTAAAATATGCGCTTTCCTGAAACTCAGGCACGCCCCAAGCTCAAGATTATAGGGCATAGCTGGAACCATTTACATGCTTCGACTCACCGAACTCAAACTTCCCTTAAACCATCAGGATGCAGAGCTGCGCACCGCAATCCTTCATCGACTGCATATCAGCGACCAGGATTTACTCGGTTTTTCGGTATTTCGCCGCGGCTATGACGCAAGAAAAAAATCGGCGATCAGCCTGATTTACACAGTGGATGTTGAGGTAAAGAACGAAACCAGTTTACTAAAAAAATTCAAAGACACGCCACATATTGGGCCGACCCCGGATACCAGCTATCATTTCGTTGCCCATGCGCCGGACAATTTCAACGAGCGGCCCGTCATTATCGGCATGGGGCCATGCGGCCTATTTGCCGGATTGCTGCTAGCTCAGATGGGCTTCCGCCCCATTATTCTGGAACGCGGCAAGGCCGTGCGCGAACGCACCAAGGACACCTGGGGCTTGTGGCGCAAGAATAAACTTGACCCCGAATCAAATGTGCAATTTGGCGAAGGTGGCGCGGGGACTTTTTCCGATGGCAAGCTGCATAGCCAGATCAAGGATCCTAAACATTACGGTCGTAAGGTACTCACCGAGTTTGTCAAAGCCGGCGCACCGCCGGAAATTCTCTACGTCAGCAAACCGCATATCGGTACTTTCAAACTGGTGGGGATGATAGAAGAAATGCGTGCCAACATAGAATCGCTGGGCGGAGAAATACGTTTCCAGAGCCGCGTCGATGACATCCTGATTGATAATCACCAAATCAAAGGCGTGAAACTTAGCAACGGCGAAACGTTGGCCGCAAGCCATGTCGTGCTGGCCATTGGTCACAGTGCGCGCGATACGTTTGAGATGCTGTACAAACGCGGTGTGTATGTGGAAGCGAAACCCTTTTCACTCGGTTTCCGCATCGAACATCCGCAGTCATTGATCGACCGCTGCCGCTTTGGTAGCAACGCGGGTAACCCCATCCTCGGCGCGGCGGATTACAAACTGGTACACCATTGTAGCAATGGTCGTTCCGTATACAGCTTTTGCATGTGCCCGGGTGGTACCGTTGTTGCGGCTACTTCCGAAGAGGGCCGCGTGGTCACCAACGGCATGAGCCAGTATTCGCGCAACGAGCGCAACGCCAATAGTGGCATTGTCGTCGGTGTTACGCCCGAGGACTTTCCCGGCGACGCACTGGCCGGCATCGAGTTTCAGCGCAAATGGGAAAGTCGCGCTTACGAACTGGGTGGTCGCAATTACAATGCGCCAGCACAACTGGTCGGGGACTTTCTTGCCGGACGCCCTTCCACCGCACTGGGCTCAGTGAAACCTTCTTATACACCCGGTGTCACACTCACCGATCTGAGCACTGCACTACCTGATTATGTAATTGCCGCGATACGTGAAGCGCTGCCCGCCTTTGAAAAAAACATCAAAGGTTACTCAATGCACGATGCCGTGCTTACCGGTGTAGAAACACGCACATCTACACCGGTACGCATCAAACGCAAAGAGAATTTGCAAAGCATGAATACCTTTGGACTCTACCCTGCAGGTGAAGGGGCAGGTTATGCAGGTGGCATCCTGTCGGCAGCAGTGGATGGCATTGAAATCGCCGAAGCCGTTGCCTTAGATATGCTAGCGTTACATAACAAACCCAAATAAACCCGAGCAACCAGACAAGCGAGACCATTGTGAGCGACAAGCAGCCATCCACCTCTCCACAAACAGCAGACACTAAAACACCCGGCAAACGCCGCCGTGTCATGCTAATCATCGCCGGCATATTCCTGGTACTCGGCACCGCCCTGCTGCTGCGCTGGCTGCTGGTTTCACGCTACTATGAAGAAACCGACAATGCCTATGTACAGGGCAATGTGGTGCAGATCACACCGCAGATTGCAGGTACCGTTGTCGCCATACATGTAGACGATACCAATCTGGTTAAAGCCGGACAACTGCTGGTCAATCTTGATCCCGCCGATACCAAAGTGGCCGTGGCACAGGCTGAAGCGCAATTAGCACAGACGGTGCGTGAAGTGCGTACGCTGTATACCTCACACCGGCAAATCGATGCGACTCTGTCTCAACGCCAGGTTGAGCTGACCCGTGCCGAGGATGATCTTGCGCAACGCCGCATACAGGCACAAGCCGGCACTATTTCCAAGGAAGAATTACGTCACGCAGAGGCCAGCGTCAATGCCGCACGTGCCGCCGTCAATGCTGCTCGCGAACAACTGTCATCAGGCACCGCGCTGATCGAGGGCACCGGCGTACGCGAACACCCCAATGTAAAACGTGCCGCAGGACATCTGGCTGAACTCCTATTGGCCATGCAACGCACCGCCTTGCTCGCGCCAGTAAGCGGACAGATCGCCAAACGCAATGTGCAACTGGGGCAACGCGTTAATCCCGGTGCCCCCTTGATGGCTGTTATTCAGCTGGATCAATTGTGGGTCGACGCCAATTTCAAGGAAGCGCAGTTACGCAATATGCGTGTTGGGCAGAACGTTGTTCTATATTCCGATTTATATGGCAGTGCGGTGAAATATGAGGGCAAGATTGTGGGCATGGGTGCCGGTACCGGTGCCGCCTTTGCACTGTTGCCCGCGCAAAACGCCAGCGGCAACTGGATCAAGGTCGTGCAGCGCGTGCCGGTGCGCATTGTGCTGGATGCCAAACAACTGGCGGAACATCCATTGCGCATTGGTTTATCCATGAACGCGGAAGTCGACCTGCACCAACAGCAAGGCAACCCGCTGGGTACGATAAAAGAAGTGACAGATTACGAGATGACCAGCCCGAGCGACAAGCAGGCGCAAGCTCGTATTGACGCGATCATCGCAGCGAATCTGAAGTGAGCAGCATCACCGCAAAACTGCCGTCCGGCCCTGCCCCGCTGCACGGCATGGCCTTATTAATGGTGACCATTGCTGCTTCCTTTTCCACTTTTATGGAAATACTGGACATCACCGTGTGCAATGTCTCGGTGCCGACCATCTCCGGTGCGATGGGTGTATCAACCAATCAGGGCACCTGGATTATCAGCGCCTATTCGGTTGCTGCCGCGATCGCGGTGCCACTTACCGGCTGGATGTCCAAACGCATAGGCGAAGCGCGACTGTTTGTTTTTTCGGTGCTGGCTTTTACGTTGATGTCGACGCTCGCAGCGATGTCACAAAATCTTACGATGCTGGTGATATTCCGCCTGATGCAGGGCTTCGTCTCCGGCCCGATGGTGCCGCTGTCGCAAACTTTATTAGTGCGCAGCTATCCGCCGGAAAAACGCGGCGCCGCGATGGGTATCTGGGCAATGACAGTGATTCTGGCCCCGATCTGCGGCCCCTTGCTGGGTGGCTACATCAGCGACAACTACCACTGGTCATGGATTTTTCTGGTCAACATACCCATCGGTTTATTTGGCGCGATTACCATCTGGGTATTGATGCGGAATCGTGACTCCGCAATCACCCGCGTGCCGTTGGATAAAATCGGTCTTGCACTGATGGTAGTAGGTATAGGCTGCCTGCAATTGATGCTGGAGATCGGCCACGATTATGACTGGTTTGCCTCTCCCTATATAACCGCACTTGGACTTACCGCGCTGGTATCTCTCACCTTCTTTATCGCCTGGGGCGTAATGAGTGAGCACACCATCGTAGACTTGCATCTGTTTCGTGATATCAACTTTCGCTATGGCGTGATTCTGCTATCGGTCGGCTTTATGACCTACTTCGGTACGGTCGTGATATTTCCACTGTGGCTGCAACTGGTGATGGGTTATACCGCTGCCCAGGCGGGTATGGCAACAGCACCGATCGGCGTGTTTACATTAATACTGTCACCCATCATTGGACGCAATATCGCCAAACTGAATTTAAGAGTGCTGGCGACGTTCGCCTTTGCCGTGATGGGTGCGGTAGCAGTGTGGAACAGTCTGATGACGCTGGATGTGGGCTTCTGGGATGTGGTCTCGCCTCGCCTGGTACAGGGCATTGGCATGGCCTGCTTCTTCCTGCCGGTGCAGGCATTGATGCTGTCCAACATTACGCCCGATCACATGGCAGCCGCGTCGGGTTTGTCTAACTTCCTACGCACACTGGGTGCCGCGATCGGTACCGCCATCAGCGTCACCACCTGGGAACATCTCGCATTGCTAAGCCGCGCGCAGTTGTCGGAAAACATCAATACCTACAATCCTGCTTCAACTTTGTACATAGAGAGGTTGCAAGCTACCGGATTAACGCAGCAACAGGCTTATGCGGTGCTTGATCACACGCTGTTTGCACAAAGCTATATGGTCGCAACCAACGAATTTTTTCTATATAGCTCGGTGTTGTTTTTCATGCTGATGGGCGTCGTCTGGCTCACGCGTCCGCGCAAGACAGCCGCAATAACAAGCGGGCATTGAAATATATGATGTTATAAAGCTGACAAATAAAACCAGTCTGCTTAATATTAAACTTCAGATAATTTATGGAGCCGGGTTGGTATAACGCAGATGCAACTCTTCTATCAATTTCAACAATTCGTTATCCAGCTCAACACTACTCAAGTTTTCCTTCAATTGTGCCAGGGTAGTCGCACCAACAACCGTGCAGCAGACGAAAGCGCGACTGCGCACGAAGCCGAGTGCCATTTTTGCGGGTGTCATACTGTGCTGTTCTGCCAGTTTTACATAGGCAGCAACGGCAGCGGCCACATTGGGCTTGAGATAGCGTTGACCGAATTGGGGATAGAGGCTGATGCGTCCGGGTGCAGCAGGATTTTTAAGGTACTTACCAGTCAAATGGCCAAACCCCAGCGGACTGTAGGCCAACAACGAGACCTGTTCGCGATGGCACATTTCATGCAGGCCAGATTCAAATGTTCTGTTGATCAGGCTATATGAATTTTGAATAGAAACTATTCGCTGCAAATTCAGCTGTTCAGCGACTTTTAGAAACTCTGCTACGCCCCATGGCGTTTCATTACTTAAGCCGACGTGGCGAATTTTGCCACTTTTAACCAACTCTGTCAGGACGGTTAATTGCTCTTCGATAGTTGTAGCATCATATTCCTTGGCAGGATTATAAATACTACCGCCAAACATCGGTACATTACGTGCAGGCCAGTGAATCTGATACAGATCAACATAGTCTGTCTTAAGCCGCTGCAAGCTGGTTTCAATCGCGGACAAAATATTCGTACGATCGAGTGATTTAGGTCCGCTTCTGATCCAGTCAAAGCCACGTGAAGGACCAGCAACTTTGGTAGCGAGAATAACTTTATCTCGTTGCTGATTTTTTAGCCATTCACCCACATACTCTTCGGTCCGTCCTTGGGTCTCCGCCTTGCCCGGTACCGGGTACATTTCGGCAGTATCAATAAAATTTACGCCTTGGGAGAATGCGTAATCAAGTTGTTCACACGCCTCGCTCAGCGAATTTTGTTCGCCGAAGGTCATGGTACCCATGGCGATTTCAGAAACTAAAAGATTGGAGTTACCGAGCTTGTTGTATTTCATAGCTGCTCCAGTAGGCAATACTTTGCTGCTTAACTAGTGGCGGGAATCACTGGGTGGCAATACGACTGCATCCATAAACATCATTTTTGCATCGACCTTATCAAATTCGTAGCGTTGATTGCAGAATTCACAGAACACTTCGATGTGATCCAGCTCATCCAGAATACTGTCAACCTCTTCGCGGCCCAGCATTTTAAGCATAGATGCCACATTATCGCGCGAACACGAACAATGAAAACTCACGCTTTGCGTATCAAATAAACGAATATCATCTTCATGATACAGGCGTTCAATAAGCGTCTTCGCAGACAGCGTTAACAGTTCTTCAGATTTAAGCGTATCCGCAAGAATAGCAGCACGCTGCCAGGTGTCCGCATCTACTGTTTCATCCTGATTCTCAGTTTCGGGAAGTTTTTGCAACAACATGCCTGCGGCATGCTGCCCATCCGCTGCCAGCCACAAACGTGTTTCCAGCTGCTCGGAATGACTCATGTAGTTTTGCAAAATTTCGGCAACATTGTCGCCTTTGATTTCAACAATCCCCTGATAGGGCTGGCCGCCGTCTTTCGGATCCAGGGTGATTGCGAACTGCCCGTCTCCGACCAGATCGGCAAAGTTTCCCTGTGCAAGATCACCAGACCACTTTGCTGTAGCACGTAACTGCATGTCTCCACTGCACTCTACCACCAGCAACTTGATCGCGCCTTTACCCATGATTTGCAGCACCAGCGAGCCTTTCAACTTTATGGTTGCGGCCAGCAACACTGCAGCGGCCGTAAGTTCTCCCATCATATTGCGCAATAATTCAGGGTAATCATGACGCTCAATCACACTGCGCCAAGACGAGTCAAGATGAACGAGTTCGCCGCGTATTGGTGCATGTTCAAACAAAAATCGTTGCAAAGAATCGGCTTGGGAAGTATTCATGTGGTTTTCCAGAAAAATCACAGCATGCCAGACGAATGCAGTGGTTGTAACAATATTACTTGAATGAGGATTACCGAGGGAATTATTTGATAGTTTTGATCATTGAGAATATGAGACGCTTATAACCCTGCAATTCAATTTACAAGTAATGCCCTCAAGTCTTGTGCAATGCTTTCTGCACCTTCTCCATAACTCATAAACAGCCGAATTTTACCGGACTGATCAAATACATAAGTACCTGCAGTATGGTCTACTTCATAATCCTTACCATTCTTGCTTTGATGTTTTTGATAAAAAATGCGAAATTCTTTTGCAACCTTAACTGTCGCTACTTCATCGCCATAGAGACCTAAAAATCCGGGGTTAAAAGCCGGAACATACTGCGCCAGTAACTCTGGAGTATCGCGTGCCGGATCTACCGTTACAAACAACACTTGAACCTTGTCCGCTTCCTTGCCTAAAAGCTTGAGTGCCTGAGAGAGATCTGACAAAGTTGTCGGACATACATCGGGACAATGAGTATAACCAAAAAATATTACGACAGCTTTGCCCTTGAAATCAGCCAAGGATCTATGCTTGCCAGTATGATCTGCAAGTTGGAAATCCTTGCCAAAATCCACACCGGTAATATCTGTGGCCTGAAATTTCTTCGTTGATGTTTGCTGACCACACCCGGACATTACAACCATCAATACTAAAACGGTCAAACAAGTACAAATCTTTGAGCATGCAAATTGTTTCATTGATCAGTCAATCTAATATATTACGAAAGTGTAATTTCAATTTTAAAATAATGATCTACCAGCAATGCCGCAAACAACAACATCAGATAGTTAATCGAAAATTTAAATGTACTTTTTGCCAGATTGTCACTGTAGGAACGGTAAAGCATGATTGCGTAATATAAAAATATACCGCCTAGTATCACCGCCCCGGCCAAGTAGATAATGCCGCTCATTCCCATCACAAATGGAATCAGAGTAACAACAACCAGGATGACCGTGTACAGCAAAATATGCAGCAAAGTAAATTCTTCACCATGTGTAATGGGCAGCATAGGCAAACCGGATTTTGCATATTCAGCTTTGCGATAAAGCGCCAACGCCCAGAAGTGTGGCGGGGTCCACACGAAGATTATAAGAAAAAGAATCATCGCCTCCGGTGTAACACTGTTGGTTACTGCAGCCCAGCCTAATATCGGCGGCATCGCACCGGAAGCACCGCCTATCACAATGTTCAGAGGTGTATTGGGTTTAAGAAATATCGTATAAATAACCGCATAACCAAAAAATGTGGCCAGCGTTAACCACATCGTTAACGGGTTCACATAGAAATATAGCAGTGCCAATCCCATCAATCCCAGGATTGATGCGAATATACTGGTCTCAACGGATGTCACACGGCCCGTGGGCAAAGGTCGACCCTGCGTGCGTGCCATGCGCGCATCGATTTCCTGCTCTATCAGGCAATTAAATGCAGCAGCTGCACCGGATACCATACCTATACCCAAAGTAACGGATAGCAATAATGGCAATGCCACCATGCCAGGCGTCGCCAAAAAAGTACCAATTACTGCGGTAAAAACAATTAACGCTGTAACCCTGGGTTTGCATAGCTGAAAAAAACTTTTGCAGCTTTCAGTACATTGTTGCAAAACGGCTGTCGTACTCATTTATTACTCCCATTCATCCAGACTGCTTGTACTTGCAGCCTGTCTATATTCAGAATTTCCAAAAGCTACAAAAAAAATTGAACAAGTTAATTCTCTGCAGAATATTTTAAAAGTTGTGCAAGATCCTTACGTACACCAGCAGGCTCAATAGTTGATTTGTAGCGCATCATCAAATTTCCTTGCTGATCGAGCAGAAAAATATAATTCTGCTCAATATCAGCTTGAGTAAGCAATCCAAAATCTTGGATGAGCTTCGCCATGACGTTTTTATCTGCGGTTAAAACACGCATCTCTGGATATTCAGTCAATTTCGTTTTTAAATGATCAATTGATTTAGTGTCCGTCAAAATTAAAACGCGCTGAATTTTGTCCAGATATTTACCCTGCGAATGATGTGATTGCCTCATGAAGTAAATACGATTCATACACTCTTCAGCGCACGCAGAAGCACCGAAATAAACCATAGTCCATTTCCCATGAAGCTCTGAAAATTTAACCGGTTTTCCATCAGGCGATTGCATTGTTACATCATCGATGAAACGAGCGGGCTGAATTAGTTCACCATGATTTGCAGTTGCCGCCGGCCTCCATTCACTCATATACAAGACAGTCGAAAGCACTACCGGTAATGCAAAAATAGAAAGTACTATGATCAACTTGCGTCG
>Ga0315270_10001664_pt1 | contig 11826 bp, 9 predicted proteins | sample C1_bottom_MG_FD_204932 | JGI IMG/M metagenome (GOLD analysis project Ga0315270, IMG submission 204932) | Sediment microbial communities from Yellowstone Lake, YNP, Wyoming, USA - C1_bottom | ecosystem: Environmental > Aquatic > Freshwater > Lake > Sediment | place: USA: Wyoming | collected... | reverse complement strand
TGAAAAACCTATTTCGCCTTGTGATCCTTCCGCTCGTGCTGATTGCCGTACTCGGCGGGGGCTATCTATGGGGCGTGCTGACGTGGAGCTACTCCGCAGGCGAGCGCGCGGGTTGGGTGCAAAAGCTGTCGAAAAAAGGCTGGCTGTGCAAATCCTGGGAAGGTGAGCTGTCGATGGTTGCCATGCCCGGCTCGATGCCGGAGAAATTCCTGTTCACCGTGCATGACGATGCCATTGCCGACAAAATCAACCGCGCCATGGGCAAGCGCGTGGCCTTGACCTATGAACAGCACATTGGCATACCGACCACCTGTTTCGGCGACACGCAATATTTCGTCACTGCGGTACAGGTCGTCGAGTGATTTAGTTTTCAAGAGGAGTCCCTTCCCCCTTGCAGTGGGAAGGAGTAAAGCGCCAGTCACAGGTGCAATTACGCAATTTAAGTTCTATCGAATGCGCCGCCGCAGGCCAGGTTAGTTATACTCTGGCACCATGACTATCCGCGATTTCACAGGCATCTCGCCTGTCGTTTCCCCGTCTGCCTACGTCGACGAAGCGGCCCTTGTGGTCGGTAATGTCACGTTGGGCGACGATGTGTCCATCTGGCCCATGACGGTGTTGCGCGGTGACGTCAACGTCATCACCATCGGCGCGGGCACCAATGTGCAAGACGGCTCGGTGTTGCATGTCACGCACGAGCATCCGGACATGCCGGGCGGTTTCGCGTTACGCATCGGCGAAAACGTCACCATCGGGCACAGGGTTATACTGCACGGCTGCACCGTCGGGGATTATTGTCTCGTCGGCATGGGTGCCACGGTCATGGATGGCGCAGTGCTTGAACCGAAGGTATTGCTGGGCGCGGGCAGCTTGGTGCCGCCAGGGAAAACATTAACGGCCGGGTACCTGTGGCTGGGTTCCCCGGCGCGCAAAGTGCGGGCCTTGACACAGAAAGAACTCGACTGGCTCACGTATTCTGCATCTCACTACATTGAACTTAAAAATAAGTACCTGCGCCGATCGTAGCGTGGGTCGTGATTCGGGAGAAGGGCGTGCGGGTTTTCATCGGCAATATTCCCTGCAGCACGAACAGTGCTGAACTGCGTTTCATACTTTACAAAAGCTTGACTCGATCCCTGTGGCGCCAGTTGAAACTGGCTGTGTTTTACCGTTTCGATGTGCGGCGCGATGTGAAGTTGAAAGTCGTGCAAAAGAAGCGGCATGACCAGATCGTCTGCTACGGTATCGCGGAGTTTGTCCAGCCGGAGGTCGGCAAGCTGTGTATCGCTGTCATCGGCAAATACGTGCTGAGCGGTAAACGACTCATCGCGCATGAGTTCGTGAATCGTGCCTATGCCAACGAGCGTCGTGCGGTGGGTTCAGGCGACAAAACGTATCGTGGCGGCGAGCGTCGCTGTAACGAACGGCGGGGCGCGCGGCAGCGTATGCGTTCAGCGGCTTCGGGTACGGTTGAAAAGGCAAAATACCTGGCAGGGTAGCCTCAAGCCCGCCTTCCCACTTTGCAAAAACCAGTGCGCTTTCTTATGCATTTGCCCGCTCAACCTTGAGCGGCAAGATAATCATTTGCATGCCGCGCAAGTGCAGGCGGCGCTGCATCGCCAGCGCGGTTTGGTTATGCAGCAGGCGCGTGAGCCAATTCTCGTGCTCGAAGATCAGTTTGCTGGTGAAAAAGATCGCGTTGGGATGTTGTTGCACGATCTGCTCCGCGAGTTTGGTGAGTTCTTCCAGGGAGTCGGTGCCGAAACAGCGGTATGACTTCGCCGCTAGGCCTTGACTGCGGCAAAACTCCACGTCGTGCATGAGATCGGCATCTACCGCGTATTGCAGCGTGGTCAGCGCGGTGTTTCCGTGGTAACTGTGCGAGTCGATTTCGCCGGCGGACAAGAAAATAAAATTCTTGAAATGACCGGCAAACAGGCGCTGTACCCACAACAGGGTGTGCATGACCGCGCCGCGGCTGCGGCCCACCAAAAACACGGCGGTGGGCAGCGCTGGATCAAGCGGCAGCGCGTGCGTGTCCGGGTCGGTCGGCCCGGTCGCAAATAATTTGTCGACGACGCGCAGTTGTTCGTCCACGTGGTTGTAATGGCTTTTGATATGCGCGCATACGGCGATCACCCCCGCCGTGACCGCCAACGTGATCCAGCCGCCCTCGCCGAATTTTTCCACCAAGGTCACCAGCAGGATTCCGGTCGTGACAATAAATCCAAGCAGGGAAAGCGCGATGCGCGCTTTCCAGTTTCTCACGTCGAGGCGGTTTTTCCACCAATGCACGCACAGCCCGTACAGCGACAATGAAAACGTGATGAACACGTTGATGCTGTAGAGCACCACCAGCCAGCTCACGTCGCCACTACTGAGCAACAAAATCGACAGAGCGCCGATGCCCATCAGCAAGATACCGTTTTGCGTGACCAGGCGGCTGGAGAGGTGGCGAAACTGGCGCGGTACCCACGAATCCGTTGCCATGTTCGCCAGCACCGCCGGGCCGCCGAGAAAACCGGTGTTAGCCGCCACGGCCAACAGACCCGCTTCGAAAGCCATCACGACGACGAGCAATGGTTGGTCGAGTTGCACGTTGCCCCAATGCCAACCCTGCATGATGGACGCAAACGTAACCGCATTGAGTGTCCGGCCTTCCACAGGTTTCGCATCCCACAGCAAGTACAACACGATGATGCCGCCGGCGGTGAAGGCCAGCGACAGCGCCATGTACAGCATGGTGAACTTGCCGGTGCGCACGCGCGGTTCGGCCAGAGTGTTTACGTTGTTGGAGACCGCTTCGATGCCGGTATAAGTGCCGCCGCCCAGCGAGTACGCGCGCAAAAACAGCGCCGCGACGAACACCCAACCCAAGTCTTGACTTAATTGCGTCGTTTCCTTGAGCGTGTCGGGCAACAGCAGCGGCAGACGATCCGCGTGTGCCTGGATGCCGTACACGATCAATAACGTGTGCGTGAGCATGAAGCCCAAAAATAACGGCAGCAGGAATTTGATCGACTCTTTCATGCCACGCAGATTCAGCACGATCAGCACGACGATCGAGGCAACCTCCACAGTGATTTTGTACGTTTGCGCTCCCACCGGCAGCAGGCTGAACAAGGCGTCTATGCCGCTGGCTACGGAGATGGTGATGGTCAGCACGTAGTCCACAATCAGGGCCGCGCCTGATGTCAAGCCCGCGTACGGGCCGATGAGCTGGGAGGCGAGTTTGTATCCGCCGCCGCCGGATGGAAACAGCTCAATCACTTGCGTGTACGCCGCCGCGATCACGAACACGGTGAGCGCGGTGGCCAGCGCCAGATACAAACCGAGGTGCGTGTGTTCGCCCAGCGCGATGAAACTTTGTTCCGGCCCGTAGGCCGACGACGACAGGCCATCCGCACCCAGACCAACCCAGGCGAGAAATGCGATCAACACGATGTGCTGGCGTGTCTGCGGCGCCAGCGGATTGAGCGGCGCGCCGACCAGAGTCTGGCGGAGCTTGGCGAAGAGTGAAGGAGGTGTGCTCAACGATGCAGGGTCCGGCACGGGAACGTGCGCGGCATTATGCTCTCGCGGCGGAGTGTAAGCCAAGCCAGGGCCAGTTGACCTACGTTTTGCTTATTTCCGCGCGTAATTGTGCAATGACCGATGCGGTGTGCGGGCGGACGCCACGCCACACAAAAAACGCTTCCGCCGCCTGCTCCACCAACATGCCCAAACCATCTACGGCCTGCGCCGCGCCGCGTTGCTGCGCCCAATGCATAAACACGGTCGGTTGCGCGCTGTACATCAGGTCGTAGCAGAATGTCCCAGGTGTAAGCAAATCTCCTGGCAACGGCGGCAAGTCACCCTGCAAGCTGGCCGAGGTGCCGTTGATCAACAGATCAAACTGTTGGCCGGGTAGCGCGTCAAAGCCGCAGCCCAGCACCGGCCCGAGCGCAGCAAACTCTCGCGCAAGCGCGCTGGCGCGATCCGCTGTGCGGTTGGCTATGACCAGTAACGCCGGTTGTTCCTCCAGTAACGGACCCAATACGCCGCGCACTGCGCCGCCGGCGCCAAGGATCAACACGCGTTGGCCAGCAATCGTTGCGTGGAAATTCTCGCGAATATCGCGCAGCAGGCCAATACCGTCGGTGTTGTCGCCAAACAACGCGCCGTCAGCGCGGAACGCGATGGTATTCACCGCGCCGGCACGCTGCGCACGAGCACTGCGTTCGTTCACCAGCTCCCACGCCTCACGCTTGAACGGAACAGTCACGTTCAGGCCCTTGCCGCCACTGGCCTGAAAATTCCCGACCGCCTGCCTGAATCCGCCGTGATCGACCTGAATCGCCGTGTACACCAGGCGCTGCCCGGTTTGCTGGGCGAACAACGCATGAATACGCGGCGATTTGCTGTGCGCGATGGGGTTGCCCATGACGGCGTATTGGTCGGGTGGGGTGTCGAAGTCGAAGAGAGTCGGCATGCGCTAATGCTGGTTATATGGGCCGAGAAAACGCACGCCATTGAAATGAATCAGATGTGAAGGGGCGTCTGCGACCCAGACTTCGGTTTCCCATGCTACATCTCCCAAGTGGCGGGACATCGTGGCTCGGGTTGGGAACGCCGTGACGTAAACCAAGCCTGCGGATGATCCAGCGAATAGTCGCGCAAGCTCGTCATGCCGTTTTCCATTCACCGGGCCATGGCTGGTAACGGATTCGATCAGCAGCAGCCATGCTCGCTTCGGGCAATAAATCACTACGTCCGGCATCTTGCCGTGGGAATCGACGACGACGCCCAGATTTTTCAGCAATTGCTCATCGAAGTAACTCCACTTATCGCCAGTGTCGCCAACATAGATCAGTGCCGCGTCGGGTACAAAGCGCGGAGCGAAGTTTTCAATGATTTCCTTAATCAGTTTGCTGTGTTCTCCGGGGCTCAGGTCGATGCTTTGTCCCAGCGACAGGCGAACTGGAACACGTTGTAAGTTTCTCTCCCGCGCGTAACGTGCGACCAATGATGTGCGTTGCACAAGGTAGCCGGCCAACTCTTTTTTCCAAGACCTGCTGCCATATGTTCGTAGTAGCGCGAGTGTCTCGGGTTCTATTTGGTAGACGGCATTCGGACTATTTACCGCGCGGGACGGGTCGTCGGGATTGTAAATCGCGATGCCGGCATCGACGAATTGATGCATGGTTTGGCGGCGTACGGTTTCGCGCGTGTTCGGGGCGTAGTTTTTTCCGTAGTGTTTACGTACCCAGTCCATGATTGGAGTAATCCCCAGCAACGGGTTGTCTGCTTTTGCCCATTTTGTGTTGGGGCCGATGTTCAAAAGCGCCAGCAAACACAACGCGGAGCGTTCATTTTGTTGCGCGCGAGGCAGGCCCAACGCAGCGAGAATCTTCAGCGCCTCGGCGATTTTTTGTTGATCCGTCATTGAATGCTTTCGATCATGACGTCGATCTGTTCCTGATTCATTGATGGGTTTTCCACTGCCCATTGTCCGAGCGTCATCAGCGTTTCCCGGTTCGGATACTTCATCAATCGCAAATCTGTCGCATTGACTTGAGTATGGCCGCTGAAACGGCGGAAGTGATGATCAACGGCAGTGGAATTTAGGTATACCGCCAGGCCACGCACCAACGCTTCGGGTAGCCCGCGTTTAGCATGATGGAACACGTTCAGGTGATTCTCGAAACCCAGGAGCGAGGATTTAAATGTGTCCGGTGATACCACGCTCGCTACGATGCGGCGCTTTTCTTCCTTGGACGAAAAACGACGTACCACGGCGTAATAGCCATTTGGATAAAGCCACTTCTCAGTCTCCGCATTGAGCATCAAAGCGTTCGGTTTTTTGATTCGCGACGCGGGCCATTCGACGGCAGGGCCAACAAAGTGAGCCGGATACAACAACGGAACGGTGCCTGACTCCGGCATGTCGCGCAGATATTTTTTTAGTCTGAAGTCAACAACCGGCCCGGTAGATACTGCAACGCCGATATCGGAAAGTGAGTAACGGAAGGCGCGAGACAACTCGATGGTGCCGGGGGTGCAGGATGTCGGGATGTGAATGAAGCGCTCCGGATCGCCGGGCAAAACAATCCGGTCGAATGGATAAACGGTTTCCTCGTAGTCGTTGAACCGGTCGTCGGTCGAGGTGGACACGGTGATATCGCCGGTTGCCCCACCACACTCGATTCGGATGATCACGTTTTCCTGCAACACGTTGTCATCCTTGAAGGCCTTATCCCGTGACGCAAACAAGTGCATGTGCCGGATGGCAGCACGTCCAAGAATGAACTCGCGGAACGGACGATAATAAGGACCGTTACAGAAACTGCGTGGGATGATGGCGACTATTTGCCCACCCGGTTTCATTAATGCGACCGCAAGCGCGACAAAGGCCGAATACAGATTGACGGTCTCGATGCCTGCTTGGCGGAGTAAATGCCGGTGACGGGAGTCGCTGCCGATTTTTTTGTATGGAGGGTTGAGGATGGCGTGGGTGAATCGCGCTCCTGCGCCAAATTGCAGCCTGTTTAGCGCGCACTCAATAAAGTCGTCACCCAACACCTGGGTGGTCAGATGCAATCGGCTTGCGTACGTGGCCAATGACCGCGTCAGGTGTTCCCGCAGCGTGTTGTCAATTTCGTAAACCGTCGCATCAACGTGCTTGAATCCAAAATCTCCGGACTCATAGCGGTCGAGAAACGCGGCGGTAAGCGAGCCGACACCCGCTCCCGCGTCGAGCAGATGCGCGGTTTTCATGTTACCGCCAGGAAACAGCGCCGCCATGAAGCGGGCTACGGACGAGGGGGTGAAGTATTGCCCCAGCCGCGCTTTCATACCGAGGTCAAGTTTGGCGGATGCTGCCAGCCGGACTTGGTCAATTGGCATGAGCATGAGCATGCGCGTACGCCTTACTCTTCCTTCAACCACCCCGCCGCACGCTTGGCGAAGTAGGTGAGGATGCCATCCGCGCCGGCGCGTTTGAATGACAGCAGCGATTCCAGCACCACCGCGCGTTCGTCGAGCCAGCCGTTTTGCGCGGCGGCCATCAGCATTGCGTATTCGCCGCTGACCTGATAAACGAAGGTCGGGGCGCCGAACTGGTCTTTGACGCGGCGCACAATGTCAAGATAGGGCATGCCGGGTTTGACCATGATCATGTCGGCGCCTTCGTCCAGGTCGAGCGCGACTTCGCGCAGCGCCTCGTCGCTGTTGGCGGGGTCTTGCTGGTAGGTGTATTTGTTGCCTTTGCCCAAGTTGCCGGCGGAGCCGACCGCGTCGCGGAACGGGCCGTAAAAGCTCGAAGCGTATTTGGCGGAATAGGCGAGGATGCGGGTATGGATGTGGCCCGCCGTTTCGAGCGCGTCGCGTATCGCGCCGATGCGGCCGTCCATCATGTCGGACGGGGCGACGATGTCCGCACCGGCCTGTGCGTGCGACAGCGCTTGTTGCACCAGCACGGCGACGGTTTCGTCGTTCAGCACATAACCGCTGGCGTCGATGAGTCCGTCCTGGCCGTGGGTGGTGAAGGGGTCGAGCGCGATGTCGGTGATGACGCCAAGCTCCGGCACGTTTTGTTTCAACGCGCGCACGGCGCGCTGCGCCAAACCGTCCGGGTTAAACGCTTCGCGCGCATCCAGCGATTTTTTTTCGGTTGGCACCACCGGGAACAAGGCAACCGCCGGAACGCCCAGGTCGAGCAGTTCCGCCGCTTCTTTTAACAGTTCGTCGATGGTCACGCGCTCGATGCCGGGCATGGACGGAATCGGCACGCGCTGGCGTTGGCCTTCCATGACGAACACGGGATAAATGAAATCGTTGGCGCTGAGATGCGACTCGCGCATCAGACGGCGCGAGAAATCATCGCGACGCATGCGGCGTGGCCGCACGCGCGGAAATCTGCCATTGCCGGTGTCTACTTTCGCCACGGGAAAACCTCTTGAAAGGAATCTAGGGGCATCATAAACGACCGGGCGCCAAACCCGAAGGTCCAGCGCCCGTCGCCCCTCCCTGCAATCGTGGAATTACTTCCGTTTTTTCTTGGTTACGGATTTTTTCTTGGGCGCTGCCTTTTTTGGTGCGGGTTTCTTTTTCGCCGCGATTTTCTTTTTTGCGACCGGCTTTTTTGCGGCCGCTTTTTTCGGCGCAATCTTTTTCTTGGTCGCGACCTTCTTTTTGGCGGATTTCTTTACCACCGCTTTTTTCTTTGGAGCGGCCTTCTTCTTTGCGACCTTTTTTACGACGGCTTTTTTGGCCGGTGCCTTTTTCACGGCCGCCTTCTTCTTCGGTGCAGCCGCTTTTTTTACAGCAGCGGTTTTTGCTGCCGGTTTGGCGGCGGATTTAGTTGCGGCCGGTTTTACGTTCGGCCTTTTTATGACCGGTTTTGCTGCGAACACGGCCGCCGCAGTGCGTGCAATCTCGGCCTGGCGCTCGGCGGTCTTAATGACTTTTTCCGGCGGAATGTCGATGTCGTGTTGTGCAAACATGGTGTCGATGACGCCTTGTTCAGGCAGTTCGTCGACGACCTTGCAGACATCGCTGAAGATATCTTGAATTTCGCCCACACCCTGTACGGTGCGCAGTTTGTTCTGGTTGCGGTAATACGCGATCAGCGGGGTGGTTTGTGCTTCGTACACGCGCAGCCGGTTGCCGATGGTTTCTTCGTTGTCGTCGGAGCGGTGGTGCAGGTTGCCGCCGCAGCGGTCGCAGCGGTCGGCGAGACGCGACGGTGAGCTGTAAATATTAAACAGTGTGCCGCAGGAAACGCAGGTGCGCCGGCCGGTAATGCGTTGAATCAGTACGTCGAAGTCGACCGCGATGAGGATGGCGGCGTCCAGCGGACGTTTGATTTTCAGCAGCATTGCATCCAAGGCCTGGGATTGCATCATGTTGCGCGGAAAACCGTCGAGGATAAACCCGTCCTGGGTATCCGGTTTGGACATCCGGTCGCGGATCATTTCGAGCACCACTTGGTCTGGCACCAACTGACCGGCGTCGAGCGCGGACTTGGCCAATACGCCAGTGGGAGTTTTTGCATCCACCGCCGCGCGTAATAAATCGCCAGTGGAAATTTGCGGAATCTTGTATTTTTCAGCGAGACGCTTCGCTTGGGTTCCTTTACCGGAACCGGGCGCACCAAGCAGTACGATTCTCATTGTCGCGATCCACTCCCATGGCTTGTTTTTGTCTGCCGAACTATGCATTGAACCCAGAGTTCGGTCAATGCCGTCATCAGCGTTTTCAACTTCTCGCCGGCGGCGAGCTAGAGTACATAGTAGTCGGTTTCTTGATGAGCACAATTTACGGGAGCAAGACATGGCAAAGAAGAATGCATTTTACGCGCAGTCGGGTGGGGTTACCGCGGTGATCAACGCGTCGGCCTGCGGGTTGATCGAGACCGCGCGCAAACATAAAGACAAGATCGGCAAGGTCTACGCCGGACGCAACGGCATCATCGGTGCGCTGACCGAAGACCTGATCGACACCAGCAAGGAATCGGCGGCCTTCATCAAGGCGCTGCGCCACACACCGTCGGGCGCGTTCGGTTCGTGCCGCTACAAACTCAAAAGCCTGGAGCAGAACCGGCGCGAGTACGAACGCCTGATCGAAGTGTTCAAGGCGCACAACATCGGCTACTTCTTTTACAACGGCGGCGGCGACTCGGCCGACACCTGTCTGAAAGTGTCACAACTTGCCGAAACCATGGGCTACCCGATCCAAGCGGTGCATGTGCCCAAGACCGTCGACAACGATTTGCCGATCACCGACAACTGCCCCGGCTTCGGTTCGGTGGCCAAGTACATCGCGGTGTCGACCCGCGAAGCGAGCTTCGACGTGGCGAGCATGTCCAAAACGTCGACCAAGGTGTTCGTGCTGGAAGTCATGGGTCGTCACGCCGGCTGGATCGCCGCCGCCGGTGGCATGGCGTCGAGCAAAGATATCGAAATCCCCATCGTCATCCTGTTTCCCGAAATCGCGTTCGAGCGCGCCAAATTCATCGCCAAGGTCGATGGCCTGGTGAAGAAGCACGGTTATTGCTCGGTGGTGGTGTCGGAAGGCGTGCACGGCGCCGACGGCAAATTCCTGTCCGACCAGGGTTTGCGCGACGCGTTCGGCCACGCCCAACTCGGCGGCGCCGCACCGGTGATCGCGTCGATGGTGAAAGACGATTTGAAATTGAAATACCACTGGGCGGTCGCCGACTACCTGCAACGCGCCGCACGCCACGTCGCGTCGAAGTCCGACGTCGAGCAAGCCTACGCCACCGGTAAAGCCGCCGTGGAATTCGCACTCAAAGGCCACAACGCCGTCATGCCCGCCATCACGCGCGTGTCGAACAAACCCTACAAGTGGAAAATCGAAATGGCGCCGCTGGCCAAAGTGGCCAATGTTGAAAAAATGATGCCGCGCGATTTCATCACCGAAGACGGTTTCGGCATCACGCAAAAATGCCGCGACTACCTCGCGCCGCTGATCAAGGGCGAAGACTATCCGCCGTACAAAGACGGCCTGCCGCAATATGTGCGCTTGAAGAATGTGGCGGTGGCGAAGAAGCTCGGTGAGTTTGTGATGAGCAAGTAGTCGTCGGCCCGCGCTCACCATGAAATTCGAACGCGACACGTTCGAATTTCATGGCATTCATGCGTGTGCTGATCATTCCGCGCCTGCATGCCAGAGCATGCAATGCCAGAACGTCTCGCCATTGTTCTGCTGGCTTCGTCGCATTGGATTTCTCGATTTAGCAAAACATCCCGCTTATGATTCTGCTGCCAGCACCACGGAGGATGCATGGACAGCAACAACGACTTCGACAGTGCCCGGGATTTAGAGCTGTTGTTAGAAGCGGCAACCGGCGTAATTCTGCGCGACGAAGATCCGGACACATTTCTCGACTGGATGCGCCGCTATGCCGTGAGTTTGGCGCCCAAGCTTTTCGGCATGTTGAATGACGATGGAGGTCGGCGTTTTCTCGCCGATGCGCTGGGCCGTGCGATTTGGAATGCCACGCCGTTGCCGGCCAATCGCTACCGGATTCGTCCGCTGCCGAAGCCCGAGCGTAATGCGCCGTGTACGTGTGGATCGCTGCGCAAATATAAACACTGCTGTGGTGCGCTCGGGGTGCCGGAGCTTCCACTTGAGCCGCATCATGTGTTGCGTGCCGTGTTAAATCATTTGCCTGCGACGCAATTCGCCAAAATTCCGCACGACCAGTTGCGCCTCGATGCGCTGGCCGCGGTCGCGCACGACTGGCTGGAGAACGGCGACGCTGAACGCGCACGCAAGTTGCTGGAGCCCATATTCACGGAGCTCGATCAATTGGACGAGCGTGCTGAACAGGCATTCGATGTGCTCACGGATTGCTATACCGCGCTGAACAAGCCGCGCAAGAAACGTGCACTGGTCGAGCGGGTGAGTCACGCGCATTCCGCGCGCTTGCGCTCGGCCGGATTGCAGCGATGGTGCACGCTGCTTGCGGATAGCGGCGACATGGATGAGACGTGGCGGGTCTTTCAGCTTGCGCAGCGCACCGATCCTGACAGTACGTCATTGGGTCACCTGGAAGTGATTCTGTTGCTGACTTCGGGTCGGCGCGACCACGCGGTCGAACGCGCCAGGTATTGGCTGGCGCGCTTGCGACGCGGAAATCATGAAGATCTCGACGCTTTGGTCGAGTTCTTCAGTGGAATCATCGCTGCGCCCGATCAAACCTTGTTCGATGTCAGCGCGTCTGTGTTACCCAGCCAACGCGCGTTCGCGGATCTGGTCGCAGCCGTCCAATCGCAAGCGCCTGTGAATCACTATCGGGTCAGCGTCGGCGACGACGGTGTC
>Ga0315270_10001662_pt1 | contig 11829 bp, 13 predicted proteins | sample C1_bottom_MG_FD_204932 | JGI IMG/M metagenome (GOLD analysis project Ga0315270, IMG submission 204932) | Sediment microbial communities from Yellowstone Lake, YNP, Wyoming, USA - C1_bottom | ecosystem: Environmental > Aquatic > Freshwater > Lake > Sediment | place: USA: Wyoming | collected... | reverse complement strand
TTGGGCTGTCGGGGAAGTGCTGGGTCTCCAGGCAAACGGCGTAGTGTTTGGGATAGGCGTAGCCGTTGGGGCCGGTGGTCGAACCGGAGGGGGTGTTGGCGGTGTAAAGCTGAACACCCGGTTCGGTCGTCAACACCTCCATTGTGCGGCCGGATTTTGGATCCTCGAGTCTGGCGCAGAGTGTCAGCTCGCCGGAGCGCGGACCGTTGATGACAAAGCAGTGATCGTAACCGCCATTAAACTGTTTCTCCGTGATTTCGCCGATGCGGTCTTTGATCTTCCTGGGTTGGCGAAAATCGAGCGGAGAGCCCGCCACAGGTGCCAGTTCTCCGGTGGGAATCAGGCCAGCATCGACGCGCAGGAATCGGTCGGCGTTCACGGTGAGGACGTGATCGAGTGCGGTGCCGGAATAAGCGCCGGCCAGGTTCCAATAAGCATGATTGCAGAGGTTGAGGACGGTTGCCTTGTCCGTTTTCGCGGTATAATCCATTTTCCATTCGTTCTGGTCATTGAGCTCGTAAACCAGCGTGCAAGTGAGCGTGCCGGGGTAGCCCTGTTCGCCATCCGCGCTCGTGTAGCTGAGCTTCACGGCGGCGGCATTCGCGGTGACGAGCGGTTCGGCTTTCCAGACACGCCGGGCGAACCCCTGGGAACCTCCGTGAATGTGGTTTGGGGCGTTATTGGCTTCCAGTTGGTATTTTGTGCCGTCGATTATAAAACTGGCGCTGGCAATGCGATTGGCGAATCGCCCGATGACGGAGTTGAAAGCTCCGCCCTTGGTTTCGTAATCGACGAGAGTTTGGTGATTCGCGGCAATGTTCACAAAACGGCCGGAGCGGTCGGGGACTTCGAGGGAGTGAATGGCCGCCCCGTAAGTCAGGATCTGAGCCGTGAGACCGTGGGAATTGCGCAGGGTGAAGAGTTCCACCGCCTGACCGTCACGGGTTGAGCCGAAAGGCGTTTTTTGGGCCGAAGGTTTGGCGTCGGCCGCGGTGACACAACGAGTCGAAGTGAACAGGACGATGCAGGCGACCACTAGGACGAGGGATTTGCGCATGAACGCATGGTGCGCATCGCAGGCACCTTTTTCAAGGCGGATGAACTTGAATCGAAGAGTGGGAACTGCTATAGAAAGTACGTTGATCCAAAAGATTCGTGATCGTCGTATGAGAACCCTTCCTGGAGCGGTGAAGATTTTTCTGTTGCTGGTCGCAGTGGTTGCGGCGCTGGTGCCCGGCAAGGTTTTCGCAAGCGGGTATTTTTGCGAGGTCTGTAACAAGGAATTGGGCCTGTCGGTGTATCTTTGCAAGGACGAGATCACGCTCAAGAAGAAGGAGGTATGCTCGTACTGCACCTACAGGATGCCCGCCTGTTTTCTCTGTTCCGTGCCGGTATACACCAACATCTCCGACTACCTTGCATTCGACGACGGCCGGGTTTTGTGCAAGCGGGATGCGGCTACGGCGGTTGCCGATGGCAAGGAGGGAGGGGGGATCAGCCGCGAAGTGCGCGATTGGATGGAGCGGGAGTTTTCACGGTTCATGGATTTTCCGGACACGAACTACACCCTGACCATGGTGGATCGGCCAACGCTGGAAACCTCGTTCAAGTTTCCCGGCCGCGATTGGACCTGCCCCGATATCTGGGGCACCACTCAGAAGCTGACCAACAATGGGGTGGTGAACTTCGAAGTTAACATCCTGGCGGGATTGCCGCTCGCGTTGTTGAAGCACACCGCGGCCCACGAACTGGCGCATGTGTGGTTGATGGAAAATGTGCCACCCGGGCGTTACCGGCAGCTTGACCGGGACGCCAACGAAGGCTTCTGCGAGCTGTTGGCCTGGATCGTGGATGAAACGTGCCCCGACGCGGATTTGAAAGCGTATATGCGGCGCAATCTCTATACCCGAGGGCAGATCGATTTGTATCTTGACGCACACCGCCGATCGGGCATGAACGACATTGTGGACTGGTTGAAATACGGCGTGGACAAACGTCTGGTGGCGGGCGAAATCGGCCAGATAACCAAGGTGGCGATGCCCGTGAAAACCAACGCCGTAGCGGCAACGAACGGCCCTGGTTTGATTACCTCGGCGCCGGTTTTGCCCGAGTATGCGGCGATCATTCTCCAAGGCGTTACCTGGAGCGAGAAGATGCCGCTCGCCTTGATCAATGGCAAGACTTTGGCGGTGAATGAGGAAGGTCGGATCAAAGTCGGGGGCACCAACCTCATGATTCGCTGCGTGGCGATAGAGCGGACCCTGGTTCGGATCCAGGCCGGAGGGGAGGAACGGGAACTCAAGCTGCCAGCGCGGTGAGGAGAATGCCGGCGGCCCGACGGCCCGCGCGACGCCAGCGTTGTCAAATTTGGCATTCAATTTGTTTGCGTCGCAGTGCGCTTTATATTAGATCTAAATGCGCGCGAACTTCGCTATGACCAGCAAATCAGCCAACCTGTCCGCCGTTGTTTTCAATCCCTCAAGCGCTCCCGATTTCTTGCCTCGAACCCAATTGCGAAAGCTGCAACTTGAGCGGTTGCGGCGCATTGTGCAGCGGGCTTACCACCATGTTGCGTTGTTTCGCTCCCGAATGGATGACGCGAGGCTGAAGCCCGAGACTATTCACGACCTGGAGGACATCGGGAGGTTGCCGTTCACCGTGAAGACGGATTTGCGGGACACCTATCCGTTCGGGCTGTTCGCCAGCCCGATGAAGGATATCGTGCGATTGCACGCGTCCAGCGGCACCACCGGCAAACCGATTGTGGTCGCTTACACGAAGGAGGACGTGAAGGTCTGGACGAGCGTTATGGTGCGGAGTTTCTCCGCCTGCGGTGTACATGACGGCGATATCATCCAGAACGCGTATGGCTACGGGCTGTTTACGGGCGGCCTGGGCGCGCATTACGGCGCGGAGGCGCTGGGAGCCACGGTTATCCCGATTTCCGGCGGCAACACCCAGCGCCAGCTCATGGTGATGAAGGATTTCGGAGTCACGGCAATCTGCTGCACGCCGAGCTACTTCCTGCACCTCATCGATCAGGCCGCGGAGGAAGGCATTGATTTGCGCCAGCTGCCTTTGCGCGCGGGCATTTTCGGTGCGGAACCGTGGACGGAATCGATGCGCCAGCGGATCGAAGCGCAGAGCGGGATCAAGGCCTACGATATCTACGGGCTCTCGGAAATCATCGGCCCTGGTGTGGCGATGGAATGCCAGTGCCAGAATGGCCCGCATATTTTTGAGGACCATTTCTATCCTGAGATCATCGATCCCAGGTCGGGGAGACCGCTGCCGGACGAGGAAGAAGGGGAGTTGGTGCTGACCACGCTCAGCAAGATGGCCATGCCCATGATCCGCTATCGCACCCGCGACATCACCGCCCTGACTTCCGAGCCATGCGAGTGCGGGCGCACCCTGCGCCGGATTAAACGGATTTCGCGCCGCAGCGACGACATGTTCATCATTCGGGGAGTCAACGTTTACCCGTCGCAAATTGAAACGGCGCTGTTGCGAGTGGAGGGGGTGCTGCCGCATTACCAGATTGTGCTCACCCGCGACCGGGACCTCGATATTATGGAAGTGCAGGTGGAGGTTACCCCGGAAGTGTTTACCGACACCGTCGGCGCGCTGGAGCAGTTGCAGGGGAAATTGAGCAAGTCGATCGAATCGATGTGCGGAGTGCGGGCTCACGTCCGGCTCGTACAGCCGAAAACCATCCAACGCAGCGAAGGCAAGGCCAAGCGCGTCCTGGATCAACGCAAGATGTAATCCGTTCTGGAGGACACATGAAAGTCAAACAGCTCTCGTTATTCCTGGAAAACCAGCCCGGCGCGCTCAGGCGTCCGGTGAAGCTGCTCGCGAAGGCCCGGCTCAATATCCTGACCCTTTCGGTGGCGGACACGCAGCAATTCGGCATCTTGCGGCTGATTGTGCAGGATTGGGAGAAAGCCCTGAAACTCCTGGCGAAGGATGGTTTCGTGGTGAAGGTGACCGACATGGTGGCGATTGAAGTGGGCGATGCCCCCGGGGGGCTTTCCGACATCCTGGCGGCGCTGGAGAAGACGCATGTGAACCTGGAATACATGTACGGTTTCACACTGCGCAAGGAACGAAAAGGGATGCTGGTATTCCGGTTTGATGACCCGGATCGAGCCATCGAGGCACTCAAAAAGAAGAACATCACCCCGGTGGACGCGGTCGAGTTGTTCGGGCGCTCCCAATCGTAGAGACTCAGCGCCCGGAGAACCAGCCCAAGCGCTCCTTCCCGGTCACGAAGATCGTGCCTAGCAGGCGGACAGCCACGATCATCAGGTAGAAATTCAGGAATGCCCCCAGCAGCCGCACTGCGATCATCAGGAAAAGCTGGGACATGGATTGGGTCGAGAAAGAATCCGGAAAGGCGGTTTTGCTTATCCAGTCGCCCAAGGCTTGCATACCGAGAAACGCGCCAAAAGCCAGCAAGGTGACGAAGTATTCGAGCGGCACCTTGAAAATCGAGGGGATTACCAACAACGGATTCGCCGTCAGGATGGAGTCATGCATGGCCACAGCCAGGAATGCCATTGGGTAATAAGCGCCGCCCAGCAGCAGGGCGATGATGATGGCCTGGCCTCCCAACGGATGATGACTCCGGACCGCCCACACGCCCACCGCGATGGCTGGCAAAAAGCACAGGATGTTCAGCCCAAGAAACCGTGCGAATGGCAGCAGGATGTCCTCCACCACGTTCGATATCCCGGGCAGTTCGGGAATCTCGCGGTCCTCCGCGCCGGTGGACTGCAAAATATTCTGTAGAAATGCGAAGAGGTAGCCTCCGGTAAAAATAACCAACACAATGCCGCAGATGAGCAACCGCAAATTTCCGACACCGAGCATCAATTGCCCCACCTTGAGCATGGCGAAAATGAACATGCCGAAGAGAATCATCATGACGCCACCGCCCCGCAGCGGGTAAGCAAAGGCGTCGGGGAATTGCGCAAAAAAACCGGGCGACTCGTGGCGCATGACCTGCTGAGTCACTTGCACGCACTCCCCTCCGCAATGCCGGCAGGTCGTGTGCGCAACGCCATCTCCATGGCGGGTGGTGACGCACAAATCGCAGTAATAGCGATCGCATTTCTCACAGAGATAACGAGCCAAAGTCTTAGGGTGGAACTTGCATGGATGATTGCCGGCCACCAGGCGCGATGGCGGCGGCGGAGTGGCGATCGGCAGCGGGCTTGCCGCCGCGGGTGTAAAATGAGACGCAGCAGCAGCGGGAATCACAAGCGGGGCAGCCACCGGTGCGGCGATTGGCGCCGCGGGGACGCTCGCCGGACGCTGGGATGGTTGGGAAACGATTCTTACCGCCACGGGAGTACCGATGGTTTTTGGGAGCGAGGAATGGTCGGTTTCAAACACCGCGGGGACCGCGCCGAGCCGGAACATTTGGCCGGCCGGCAGTTCCGATCGGGTGATGGGCTTGTCATTTACGAACGTGCCGTTGGTCGAAGCAAGGTCCTGAACGATGGCCTGATCGCCGGTGACGATAATCTGGCAGTGGAAGGTTGATACTGAGGCGTCTTCGATCCTGAGGTCGTTGGCGGGACCTCGGCCAAGGGAGTTGGAACCCGGTTTAAGATCAAATTGGCGGGCTGAAGGGGAGCCGGGATGAATGACAATTCGAGACATAGCTGTTCCGTTTGAATTGGGTTGATTTGGGAATTAGCAGGAGCCAACGGATAAGTCCAGCAGGATTGAAGTGGTTGTTCCTTCGCGCCAGGTTTGCTATATTGATATTGTAACCATGACGACAGCGAACAAAATCACGATTTTGCGCATTCTGTTGATTCCTTTTTTCGTCGTCGCGATCCTTTACTACGTTCGTACCGGGAATGAACTCCACCGGCTGCTGGCGATCACGACTTTTGCCGTGGCAGCCATCTGTGACGGGGTGGACGGTTACATTGCCCGGCGTTTCAACCAACGAAGCGAACTGGGCGCGATTCTGGATCCGCTGGCGGACAAACTGCTGCTGGTGTCCGGAGTGGTGGTGCTGAGTTTTGACCATCAGCCCCACCTTGTGATGGTGCCACTGTGGCTCACCGGAGCGATCATCGGGCGCGACATCATGTTGCTCGTGGGGCTGGTGGTCATCCATTTGACGGTCGGAGAGGTCAAAGTCCGCCCGCATCTGGTGGGAAAAACAGCGACGGTCATGCAGATGTTGGTGGTGCTTTGGGTGCTGCTCAAGTGGCGGGAGGATTGGGTGGCCTGGATTTTCCTGGCCGCCGCGCTGTCCACGGGGTTCTCCGGCCTGATTTATGTATGGGATGGAGTCAGACAGCTGAGCGCGCACCCCGCGAGTTCTCCCTCGCGTCCGCCGGCGGAAAAATGAGCGGCGGATTTGACAGGCGGGGGAGCTTGATTAAGAGTAGCCTCGTAAACGACAAAACCAAACAACCATCAATACCAGGAATTACTAATATGCCAATCGCTGTCGGTTCCAAAGCGCCGGATTTTTCGTTGAAATCGAAGAATGCCTCAGGCCTTGTCGATGTTAAGCTGAGCAACAATTTCGGAAAGAAAAACACTCTGTTGCTCTTCTTTCCCGCGGCCTTTACGGGGGTTTGCACGCAGGAATTGTGCGATATTTCCGGCGGATTGAATGCCTATGCCGGACTTAACGCAGATGTGGTCGCGGTGAGCATTGACACCCCGTTCGCCCAGGAGGCCTGGGCGCAAAAGGAGAAAATCTCCATTACCCTGGCCAGCGATTTGAACAAAGAAGTTACCCGGCAATACCAGGTGCTTTTCCCGATGCTCGCCGGCATCGGAGACACGTCCGCGCGCGCGGCCTTTGTGATCGATAAGCAGGGAGTGGTGCGCTACAGCGAACAAACCGCCACGCCGAAAGATCTCCCCAATTTCCAGAAGATCAACGAAACCCTGGCGGGGTTGAAGTAACCGTTGGAGACTGGTTCGTTGCGCCCCGTCGGCGACGCCGGCGGGGCGTTTTGCCGCCGGGGCGCGAGGTTCTCCGATTGAACCGGGGGGGCGTGTTTTGACTGCCAAATATCTGGCTGTGGCGGTCAGCATCCCTTAAGATCAACGAATTGATAAAATGACTGTTCCGGCATTTCCGCAAAAGAGAATACTCGTGGTCGATGACGAAGCGTTCGTCTGCGAAGCTGTTAAGATGATGCTCAATTTCGACGGGCACCAAGTCCAGACAGCTGGGAATGCGAGGGAAGCGTTGGAGATATTTGAAGCCGGGGAGTTTGACCTGGTGATCACGGATTATTCCATGCCGGGCATGAAAGGCGACGCGTTGGCGCAGGCCATTAAACAACGCGATCCGCATTTTCCGGTAGTGATGATCACGGCTTACGCCGAGATACTGCCTCCCTCGATGGACGGGGTTGATCATCTGATCGGCAAGCCGTTTCTTTTGGAGAATCTGCGCGAAGCGATCACCAAGGCGAGTTCCGTGAGGAAACTTTGAACGCACGAACCTAATCCGGAACCAAATGCGCCCGCAGCCTCCCGTAAAGAACCCATGGTCTGTCAGTATTTTCCCGACTTGTGACGGATCATCCCGGGGGGGATGATTCTGGCAGCGATGATGGAAACTGAAATGCCAATTGCAAGCGCGCCGCCGAGCCCGAGCCATCCCGCTTTCCCACAAGTCTTCAGGGGACCTCGCAGCCGGGTTCAGGGGTTCATCCGGCAGTCATTTCAAGCGGCGTGCGTCGTCGGGTTGGCTTTTCTCAGCTACTTCGTCATCAGCCATTTCCTGCTGCAGTCTGTGAAGGTGGTAGGGAAGAGCATGAGTCCCACCCTGGGCGATTCGGAACGGTATTTGCTCAATCGTTGGGTCTACCATTTTCGGGCGCCGGCTCGTTCAGAAGTCGTCGTGATCGAGGATCCCGAGGATCATGGTTTCGCCGTGAAGCGGGTGATTGCCGTCGAAGGGGAAACAGTTTATTTCAAGTTTGGACGCGTCTATGTGAACGGTCAGGAACTCAAGGAACCCTACCTTGCAAGAGGAACCCAGACCTATTCCAACGCCGCTTCAAAAGAGGCTCTCTTCAAGTGCGAAAAAGGCCAGTTTTTCCTGCTGGGAGACAATCGGTCGAATTCGGCCGACAGCCGGATCTACGGGCCGGTCCCGCGGCACTCCATTCTGGGACAAATCATCCAGTGATCCCCCGGGGACACGCGTGTCACCATAACTGGTGACATGCAAGGCAGTGGGAATCGCATATAGTTACCTCGTCTTTACGGTGCACAATTGCAGTATTTAAGCTGTGTGTGGCTTAAAAGGCGCGTGTCTGCAGCGCCGCACCGGGAGTGAGAGAGTAGTGCTTTTGTAGGTTGTGTGAACAAGGCCGGGTCTAAAGCCCGGCCTTTGTATTTCCGGCAGTCAGTCCCCAAAGAGTTTCTTCAGGGTATCGCGAGCCTTCTGCTCGCGTCCGGGGTTCTCGGAAGGGGGGGTGAACTCGCGGCGCGCCATGTCAAAATACTCGCAGTAATTCGCCATGTGCTTTTCCCCGACGAGGTCCGCCCGGCGGTCGCGGCATTGTTCCGCAACCTTCGGATCGTAGCTGACGCAGTTCCGGCACACTCGCAGGTCGGAGCCGCAGGTGTGGCAGGTTTCCTGCCTTCCCGGCGATCCGGACAGCTTGTATTCCGCGCCGCATTTCCAGCAATGTCGGTTTGATGCCATGACACAATCCTAGATTCGTGGCCCTTGGAATTCCAGCCACGAATGAGTCCAACGCGAAAGTGATCCCTTGAGATCTTCGGATTTGGCATTCCAGCTCCGATGACCTAACCTGAACCCTGTGATCGGCTTTTTGAAATTCGTCGGCATCCTGAACGCCGCGGTTTGGTTCGGATCGGCGATTTTTCATTTATTCGGGGAGAGCCCGGCGCTTCAATCCGAATCCATACGGACGCTGCTAGGCGCCAAGTACTTTCCATATTTTTCGGGGGTCATTGCGCAAATTGTGGCGGATCGGTTCTTCTATTGGATGCTGGCGTGCGGTCTCCTGGCGTTGGCCCATTTAATCGCGGAGCGCCTTTACCTTGGGCGAACTCCGCAGCGTGTCGGTTTTGGAGTCGTGATAGGACTGCTCGCGGTTATATTGTGCCTGGGCCTGGTCATTCAACCCAGGATCCGCATGTGGCATGTCCAAACCCACGCGGTGAATGCCACGCCGCCGCAGCGCGCCGCTTCGGAGAAAACTCTGCGCGTCTGGAAAGGTTTCGCCTGGGGATTCCACCTTGTGCTGCTAACGGGTCTGGGGGTCCATCTTTGGCGCATGGCTCATTCGCCGGAGGAAAAGCGGTTCCTTGGTCCATCGCAAATCCGTTGTTGACAAAACTGTTCTCAGGCTAAAGCTTATGAGTGTTAAACAGGGTTGCCGCAGGGCCACCCCACCGGGCTAAAAGAAGTATGATTTCAAACGAACGACCATCACCCTTTGGGAACCGGGGCTACGGGCAGAGCCGCGGCTACGGCCATGGGCATAGTCACGGCCAGTATGGCCATGGCAATGAGCAACCGAAACCGCCCGTCAACGAGGACACTCTCAAGACGGAAAAGCTCCAAATCGAGCGCAAAACCTTCATCTTCACGTTGAAGGAAAATCCGCGTGGACGCTTTCTCCGTATAACGGAGGACGTTGGCGGCCGCCGGGACAACATCATCATTCCTGCGCCTGGCTTGGAAGAGTTCCGCCAGATCATCGATGACATGGTGAAAGCCTCCGGCGAGATCCCTCCCAAGGTGGAAGACCAGCAGCCTGAATAGGCTCCCACATCTGGATTAGAGTCTGATCCGGCTTTCGGCGTCAGGCCTTGACGCGGGTGGCTTTTTTGCGCGTTTTCACGCGCGGCGCGTCGCCCCAAAGTGTTTCCAAGTCGTAGCGATCACGCACGTCGCGCTTCATGACGTGCACGATGACGTCAAAATAGTCCAGCACCACCCAGGCAGTCTTTAGCGCGCCGTCGATGGCGTGTGGCGACAGCCCATGCTCCTTCCGGAGCACATCGGTTATTTCGTCAACGATTGCCCTGAGGTGCGGTTCGCTCGTCCCGGAGGCAATGACGAAATAGTCTGTGACAGACGACAACTCACGGACATCGAGGACGGCAATATCCTCGGCCTTCTTGTTATCCGCCAGTTCGCGGCACAGCACTGCAAGTTTCTTCGAATCCATCGTTGACACAAAATTGACTGAATTCGGGCTAAAGATAAAGCCCATAGTTGCGGATGGCTTCCGCGACGGTCGGCGGAACCAGGGGTTCGATTGGCAACCCGGCTTTCACGCGCGACCGGATCTCGGATGAGGATACCCCGAAGGGGAATCCACGCAGAGCCTGCCCAGTGAAGGGGGAGGGGAGGGGAATCTCGGCCTGGCCGGGACGAGGAATCACCGCGAACTCCGCCAACCGCGCCAATTCTCCGGCTTCCCGCCACTTGTGCAAAAACGCCACCTGGTCCGATCCCACCAGGTAGAACAGTGCTGCGCCCGGAAAACGGCTGGCGTAGTCGCGCAGCGTCTCTATGGTGAAGGAGAGGCCGTCACGGCGCAGTTCCTGCTCATCGATCTCACACCATGTCCAACCGGCCAGAGCCAGGCGCAGCAGCCGGACCCGCTCGGTCCCGTTCGTGGGCGAGCGTTCCGGTTTGAAGGGGGATTGGCGTGCCGGGACAAAGAACAGGCGGTCAAGTCCGAGTTCCTCTCGCGCCGCCTGGGCCACCAGCAGATGGCCGATATGAACCGGGTCGAAGGACCCGCCGAAAATTCCGATACGCTGTGTCATGTTCATTTCTAGCAACACCGATTAACACCTTTAAACCGTTTCTCCGTCATTTCAAGGTAGGCGCGCTGTTGGCTCGACCGGTCCTCGGAAAGCCTTGGTGTTCCTTCGGCGGAAGCGCAAATGGCTGCTTGCTCTTGAGCGCGGGCCACTTGCGCCTCACCCGAGAGTTCTTTCGCGAGCGCGAGCCCCAGTGCCACCAGGCTTCCGACCTGTGCTGGTCGGGTTTCCGCCACGGCGTAGTCCGGCAGGTAGGTGGGCGGAGTTTCCGCCAGAACGGCCGCTTTCCGCCGGGACAACAACAAAGCCCATTCGCGAACGCTCAAAGCCACAATTCCGCTGATCAAGGCCAGGAAGATCACCGCAATCGCCGCGTCCAGAAGCTGGTTGAACCGCGTCGCCCGGTTTTGACGCAACGCTTTCCCGGCGGTCTGGATTGCCTGAGCATTGCCGGATATTCGAGCAGCCTCGAATCTTTCCGCGAGAGCGGGCCGTTGTTGCGCCAGCGATGCCGCCTGGGCTAGGAATCCGATTCGAGGATCAGGATGACCGATCTTTTGGACGCCGGCGGTCAGGGTAACCGCCAGCAACCAAACCAGTGGCACGAGGGTGATGATTGCCCGGACGGGCGGGGACCGGTTGGGACTGCCGCCGTCCCGCAGCATCATCTTCAACAGGAGCGTCGTTCCGAGGCACAGGGCAATGGCCGCGAGCATTTGGTTGGCGATGCCAAACAATGGCCACAGCGAGTTGATGCCCCCCAACGGGTCCAGAATGCCCTGAATCAGGAAATAGCCCCAGGCCCCCACCATGAGCACGCTCGCAGCCAGGTTTCCACCGAGGCTGCGCGTTTCCCCCAGCGGCTTATGCACCGCGCCCAGCACTTCCTGCAATAGGTAACGTCCTACTCGCGTGCCCGCATCGATCGTTGTCAGAATGAACAACGCCTCGAACATGATCGCGAAGTGATACCAGAGATCCAGCCAGCGTCCGTTGACCGCTTTTGAAAAGATGTGCGCC
>Ga0315270_10001661_pt1 | contig 11830 bp, 11 predicted proteins | sample C1_bottom_MG_FD_204932 | JGI IMG/M metagenome (GOLD analysis project Ga0315270, IMG submission 204932) | Sediment microbial communities from Yellowstone Lake, YNP, Wyoming, USA - C1_bottom | ecosystem: Environmental > Aquatic > Freshwater > Lake > Sediment | place: USA: Wyoming | collected... | reverse complement strand
GATCGCGCCACACACTGTTGTTCTTGCTTGTCCGCTTCGGCAACGGGGTGGGCGTTGCAGTTGGCGCCGATTAATACAACGCCGAGTGCAAAGAACAAGCGTGGGCGCATGGATCCCTCCGGTAAATTAGTTAACCCGTATTCTGTCGCATTGGCCGCGCTATTTGACTTGCTGCCCTGCCGCCTGCAAATCGGCGTGGTACGAGGATCGCACCATCGGGCCGCTGGCCACGTTCTTGAAACCTAGACCTTCGGCGTACTGACCCAGTTCCGTAAATTCGTCCGGCGTCACAAATCGGGCGACCGGCAGGTGATGAACGCTGGGCTGCAAGTATTGGCCCAAGGTGAGCATGTCGCAGCCGTGATGCCGTAGTGCTTGCATCACTGACTTCACTTCGGATACTTCTTCACCTAGCCCGAGCATGACACCCGATTTGGTGAGTATGTTAGGAAACAGCGTTTTGAATTCGCGAATCAACCGCAATGAATGCACATAATCGGCGCCGGGTCGGGCCTGCTTGTACAGGCGGGGCACCGTTTCCAAATTGTGGTTGAATACATCGGGTGGCGCGGCAGCAAGCACTTTAACCGCAATCTCAAGCCGGCCGCGAAAGTCGGGCACCAGCGTCTCGATGCGAATGGCCGGGCTGTGGGCGCGAATGGATTTAATGCAGTCGACGAAATGTTGCGCGCCGCCGTCTCGCAGGTCATCGCGGTCGACCGACGTGACCACGACGTAACTGAGCTTCATCGCCGCGATGGTGCGGCCGAGGTTTTCCGGTTCGTCGGTGTCCAGCGGCTTGGGGCGGCCATGGGCAACGTCACAAAACGGGCAGCGGCGTGTGCAGATGTCACCCATGATCATGAACGTGGCGGTGCCGTGGCTAAAGCACTCGCCAATGTTCGGGCAGGAGGCTTCTTCGCACACGGTGTGCAGTTTGTGCTCACGCAAAACTTGCTTCAATTCGGCTACGGCAGGGTGCCCGGGCGATTTGGCGCGAATCCACGCGGGTTTGCGGGCGGGTTTGACGGTTGGCTCAATCTTGACAGGAATGCGAGCGACTTTGGCAGCGCCACGTTCGTGAGTTGCTTTTTCGATCATGGAGGTACCGCTTAGAATACTTGGATTGCCGTATTGTAACCTAGTCGCCTACTCAGGTGTTCAATGAGCGTCGGTTGGATTTGGGCTATGGCTGGTTTTTCGACCCACGCAGCGAGCTGGGTGACGGCCATGCCTTGATAACCGCAAGGGTTAATGCCGAGAAACGGGGTCAAGTCCATGTCAACGTTAAGGGCAAGGCCGTGGTAGCTGCAGCCTCGGGTGACTCGAAGCCCGAGCGAGGCGATCTTGGCGTCGCCGACGTACACGCCCGGCGCATCTTGACGGGATTGGCTGCTAATTTGGCAGTCGGCGAGTAGGGCGATGATGGACGCTTCCATAATCTCCACCACATGGCTTACGCCGAGCCCGCGCCGTCGCACATCCACCAACAGGTAACACACTACCTGGCCCGGGCCGTGGTAGGTGACTTGGCCGCCGCGGTCGGTTTGCACCACGGGAATGCTGCCGGGGTTAATTAAGTGTTCGGGTTTGCTGTTACGGCCGAGCGTGTAAACCGGTGGGTGTTCTACCAGCCAAAGTTCGTCGGGGCTGTTGTCGTCGCGCTGGGCGGTGAATTCACGCATTGCCGTCCAGGTGGGCAAGTAGTCGCGCAGGCCGAGCTGGCGCCATACGAGCTTTTCCAATCAAAGAACCATAACAACGAATTCTTGTTTGGTCAGTTCTTCATAAAGCGTGTCGAGTTGGGCCCGACTCTGGGCTTGAAATGTGGCGGTAACGGCGAGATATTTACCGCCTTTGCTCATGCGTGTTGTTACCGCGCCTTCACCTAAATCGGGCACGTGTCGACGCACGATAGTGACAATGCTCGCTTCAATGTTCTCACGCGCATGCGCCATCACCTTGATGGGAAAGTCGCAGGGGAAAACTAGCAGTGATTCTGGGTCGACTTGGCTCATAGTTCCGAACCTGCCCGCAGGCCTTCTTTGTTTGCTGTGTAAATCGCCCGCATTTTTTGCGCGAGCGGGCCGGGCGTTCCATTGCCTATTGTGACATCGTCTACGCGCACAACCGGTAAGATTTCTTTCATAGAACTCGTTAGCCACACTTCGTCGGCCTGCCTCAGTTGCGCCACCGTGAAGTTTTCTTCGCGGCAGGTAATGCCGTTGCGGATGGCCAGCTCTAACACCAAATCGCGTGTGATGCCGGGCAGCAAGTACGGCCCTTTGGGCGGTGTAATAAGTACGCCGTTGCTGGCCATGAAAATATTGGCAGCTGCCCCTTCAGTCACCCAGCCGTCGCGGACAAAAATCGCTTCATTGCAGTTGTGGTCCAAGGCTTCCTGGCGAGCCAAAACATTGGCGAGCAAGGTGATGGCTTTGACGTTGCAGAGTTTCCAGCGAAGATCGTCGACCGTTATAACAGCAACGCCACGGTTGGCGAGCTCAGCCGGCGGGGGCGTAACAGGCGTGCTCATGGCGAACACAGTTTGTTTGACTACTTTGGGAAAGGCGTGATCGCGCTGCGGGGCCGCGCCGCGCGTAACCTGCAGGTACACCGAGTGATCGCCAGGCCCGTTTCTTTGCACTAACTCGGTTAAAACGTTCTCCCATTGCTCGTTTGTGAGCGGATTGGCCAACCGAATCGTATTGAGGCTGTCTTGCAGCCGGCGCATGTGTTCGTTGAAACGAAATAGATGCCCGTTGTAGGAGGGAATCACCTCATAAACGCCATCGCCTAACAGAAAGCCGCGGTCGAGCACCGACACGAACGCCTGCTCGCTCGGAAGAAACGCGTTGTTGAGGTAAACAATGGGCATGTTGCCTATTCCCGGATGTGGGCCACGGTGCCGGCGTTATTCAAACCACATCTTAATCGTATCGGTCGCGCGGCCAACAAAGCCGGCTTCAGGGATTTCGTCGAAGCTGACCAAAGGTACACGCGTAAACGGTTGCCCCTGCAACATGAGGTTTACGCTGCCGTAAGCCTTGCCTTTGGTAATGGGGGCGGTGAGTTGTGGTTCTACAGCCATGGTGGCTTTCAATTCATTGTAAGTGCCACGGGGAATGGTGATGACAAGGTCTTGCGCAAGGCCCAATGCCATCTGGTCGCGCTCGCCTTTCCAAACGTGCACGCTGGTCAGCCTGTCGCCGGCTTTGTACAACCGTACGGTTTGGAAAAAGCGAAAACCGTAGGTCAATAACTTTTCGGATTCCGCAGCGCGAGCGGCATCCGTTTTGGTGCCAACGACAACGCTAATTAGGCGCATATTGTCGCGCACGGCCGAGGCGGCGAGGCAATAACCCGCGGTTTCGGTGTGGCCGGTTTTAATGCCGTCCACCGATGCGTCCTGCCATAGCAATGTATTGCGATTGTGCTGCTTAATGCCGTTGAATACGAATTCTTTCTGCGAATAGAGCTTGTACTGGTCTGGAAAGTCACGGATCAGCGCGGCCGAAAGGATGGCCAAATCATGCACCGTTGTGAAGTGGTTGGGGTCTGGCAGGCCGGTGCTGTTAACCCAATGCGTATTCTTCATGCCCAGGCGCTGGGCGTGCGTGTTCATCATGGAGGCGAAGCTGTCTTCGCTGCCAGCCGAATGCTCAGCCAGAGCAACGGTTGAATCGTTGCCCGATTGAATAATAAGGCCCTTGAGCAAATCGCCCAATTGGATTTGGCGGCCCACTTCAACGAACATACGCGAGCCTTCCATGCGCCACGCCTTCTCGCTCACGGTAACCATGTCGGTGGCGCGGATGCGACCGCTTTGTAGCTCGTGTTCGATGACGTAGGAGGTCATCATTTTAGTTAGGCTGGCCGGTTCAATGCGCAAGTCGGCATTGACGGAAGCGAGGATGTTACCGGTCTGGTAGTCCTGCAAAATGAAGGCTGTTGCCTCGATGGTTGGCGGGGCAGGCGGCGTGTACGCGTGTGCACTACCCGCGAAAGCGTAAAACATCGTGGTGAGCACGGTCGCGGCCAATTGAATACGTCGACGAATTTGCATAAAAGAGTCCATCCGTGATTCGTTCCCGCTGTAAAAATTCGATTGGTGTAACATTGATTCCGCCTCTTAATCGATCCGCCATTCCGGTGGGACTGGCGTTCGCCTAGTAATTGCTTGCCGCTTTATTCCGCGATAATTAGGGTTTCTTTCAGGCCCATGCCAACCAACCGTTGCGCCACCTCGTTGGCGGACGCGCGGTTGGGGAAGGGCCCGATGTGCACGCGATACAGCGTCTTATCCAGTCGAGCCAGGGATGTGCTACGAATGTCGCTGTCGATTTCTTCTACCGAAAGGTGGTTACGCAAAGACTCTGCGTTTTCCAAGGCGGCAAACGCACCGGCCTGCACATAGACTTTCTTGCCAGCGTTGTTCGCTACGGGCGCCGCAACGAGGCGAAGCTCGACCCTGGCCGTGCCGGCGCTCAGCACGCCCAATCGGTTTGCCGCGGCGTAGGATAAGTCGATGATGCGGTCGTCGTGAAACGGCCCGCGATCATTGATTCGCACCACCGCGCTCCGGCCGTTGTCGAGATTCGTGACCTGGACATAGCTGGGTAGGGGTAAGGTTTTATGCGCTGCCGTCATGGCGTACATGTCGTACGGTTCGCCGCTGGATGTGCGGCCGCCGTGGAATTTAGTCCCATACCAGGAAGCCATGCCGGTCGCGGTATACCCTTCGGCCTGCGCCAGAGTCATAACGCGATAACGCTTGCCCAGGGCTTCATAGCTGGGCGGGTTGCCGTAGGCACTGAGGGGCTCGTTGCGCGGCGTGGCATCTCGCACAACCTGGCCGTCGAGCGGCGGAGACACGGGAGCGCCATCTTTGACCATGGGCACGCTACTGCACGCAGACAGGGCCGCCAGCGCGGCAAAGGCCGTGTGCGGGGCAAAACCGGTGATTCGTCGTGTCACAGAGGTTCGAAGATCCAAAGGCCGTGCCGAAAAGCGGCGCATTATAGCCGGCCGCCGGTGCTGGACCAAGCGCTTAATCACGGGCCTCCTAGTCATCCCAGCTCCAAGTGATCTTGGCGCGGCGATGGTATTCGGCGCAAATGGCGTCGCCCAACTGGTACACGGCCATGGCGTAAAGCTGACTTTGATTGTAGCGCGTGATCGCATAGAAGTTGTTCAGTCCCAACCAATACTCCGGGCCAGTCTCGGTTTCGAAGGCGAGCAAGGCGGCTTTTTCTGTCCCGGCCTGGCGCCCGCTGTCGCTGACGCCCAAGGCGCGTAATTCGTCCAAACTCAACTGAGGTTTGATGCCTTTGGTCAATGCATCCGCCGCGCCGGGGTTGCTGAGCGTGACGGGCAGGGCGACGGATGAGTTCTCGGTCCAACCGTACCGGCTCAGGTAATTGGCGATACTGCCTATGGCGTCTTCAGTGTTGCCGAGGAGATCGCGCTTACCGTCGCCATCGAAATCAATCGCATAACTGCGATAGCTACTGGGCATGAATTGCGGCTTACCCATGGCGCCGGCGTAAGAGCCCTGGAGCCGCAAGGGGTCAAAACCTTCTTCTCGGCATAAGAGTAAGAATTGAACGAGTTCCTTACGGAAAAACGCTGATCGACGCGGAAATTCCAGTGTCAAAGTGGTCAGGGAGTCAATAATGCGGAACGATCCCGTGACACGACCAAATCGGGTTTCCACGCCCAGAATGCCAGCGATTATAGAGGCTGAAACACCATAGGTTTTCTCTGCCCGTTCCAACGCCGCTTTATTGGCAGCCCAAAAATCGGCGCCCTGATCGATGCGATTGGGTTGTATGAGCAGGGCGCGATAACGAAACCAGGGCATGGCTTCGGCGGGTTTGGTTATTCGGGTAACTATTTCCGGCAGCAGTTTCACGCCCGCGAACATGGTCTGAAGCTGCGCGGCGTCAAAGCCTTGCTCGGTACTGAGTTCGGTAATAAGGGCTTGAATCTCGGGGCGTGCAAGAACGTTGATTTCGCCCTCGGGCGGCGCGGTTTCGGCCCGCACGGTGAGGCTCAATCCAAGTGATAGCGTGATGGCCAGTAGAAATTTGATGCTCAACTTGGTCGTTCCCGTATGCTCGATGTTGCGTCGGAATGGGAAACAAGGCGGGTGCAGCCTTGTCTGTCCTGTTATCCCGAAGGCAGCAACTTCCGATGCGTCTGAATCGACATTAAAATGCCGAAGCCAATCATCAGCGTGACCACGGCGGTTCCGCCATAACTGACCATGGGAAGCGGCACGCCGACCACGGGCAGTAAGCCACTCACCATGCCCATGTTTACTACCACGTACACCATATAGGTCAGAATCAGGCTGCCCGCCACCAGGCGCGAGAAGGTGTCCTGCGCCAAGTGAGCAATGCGCAAGCCACGCATCACAATAAATAGATAGAGTGCTGTCAGGAAAATCATGCCGATGAGCCCGAATTCTTCGGAAAAAACGGCAAAAATAAAGTCGGTGGAGCGTTCCGGAATATACTCCAATTGCGATTGCGTACCGTTAAGCCAGCCCTTGCCGTAAAGCCCGCCGGAGCCGATCGCAATTTTCGACTGGGTGATGTGATAGCCCGTGCCGAGCGGGTCGCTTTCCGGGTTAAGAAATGTAAGGATTCGTTGTTTTTGATAATCGTGCAGCAGGTAGAACCAGGCGACCGGTGCCGCGCCAGCGCCGAGCGTGCCGATGCTAATAATTAGCTTCCAGCTCAAGCCGGTCAAAAACAAAACGAAAACGCCCGCCGCAGCAACCAACAGAGCGGTACCCAGGTCGGGCTGTTTAGCGATCAGCAGTACAGGCACAATAATAATCAAGGCCGCCACCAGGAGTCGAAGGAAGGTGGGTGGAAGGGCTTTCGCGGATAAGTACCAAGCGACCATCAACGGCACCGCAACTTTCATGATTTCCGACGGCTGAAACCGGACCACGCCCAAATTTAGCCAACGCTGCGCACCTTTTCCGACATCCCCTGCAACCAACACAGCAACTAACAACAATACGCCAAAGGCAAAAAGCCACGGTGTCCAGAACTCCAAGTGATGGGGAGGAATTTGTGCCACCGCCACCATCAGCGTCATGCCCATGACCAAGCGAATGGCTTGAGCACGTACAACGGACCAGTCCTGTCCGCTGGCGCTATAGAGTACGACCAGTCCAACAGCGCACAACAGAGCGAGGCCAATGAATAACGGCCAGTCAATGTGCATGTCACTGACCACGCCCATGGCCCCGGGACGCGGCCCGTCCGTCCACGGTTTGCGCTCGGATGGCTGTATGATCATGGTTTTTCCTTCAGCAAATAGCTGTCCATAATTTTTCTAACAATAGGTGCCGCCACGCTGCCGCCGTGCCCGGCGTTTTCAGCGATGACGACTACGGCGATTTTTGGATCGTCCACCGGCGCAAAGGCCATAAACCAGGCGTGGTCACGCATTTCTTTAGTGATCTTACTTTCCTGATACTTTTCGCCCTGTTTAAGACTGAATACTTGAGCCGTACCGGTCTTCCCAGCGATGGTATAGGGTAGGTTTTTTGAAATACCAAACGCGGTACCGCGCGGGGAATGAATGACCTGGCGCATACCCTCAATGGCCCGTTCCCAGTTTTCGGGCGGGATGTCGGTAATGGCTTTGGTAAAGGTGGGTTCGATGAGTTCCAACGTGCCGGATTTCGGATCTTGCAGCGCGTAGCCCAAATGCGGTTGCGCGCGCACGCCACGGGTGGCGATCGTGCCGGTGGCAACGGCCATTTGCAGTGGTGAAACGGCGTGGTAGCCCTGTCCAATCCCAACACTTAATGTTTCGCCAGGGTACCAGGCTTCTTTGCGGGCCTTGCGTTTCCATTCGCGCGAAGGCCGAACACCCTGGGTCTCGCCTTGAATATCGATGCCGGTGAAGCTGCCGAAACCGAATTTGGAAAGGAATGCCGATATGCGATCAATCTCTAGCTTATGCGCTAAATCGTAGAAATAAACGTCACAGGATTCACGAATGGCCGTTTCCATATTGACGGTGCCATGGCCTTCTTTCTTCCAGTCACGGTACCGATGGCTGTCGCCTTTGAGTGCATAGGAACCGCGGCAGGAGATGGTTTTTTCAGGCGTAATTTCGCCGTAGGCAAGTCCTGCAAGTGCCATAAAGGGTTTAATGGTGGAGCCGGGCGGATAGCGGCCTTTTATCGCACGGTTGTAAAGTGGCCGGTCGGGCGACTTGGACAAGTATCGATACGTTCCGGCGTCGATACCATTTACAAAGTTGTTCGGGTCGTAGCCGGGCATTCCCGCTAGCGCGATCACGCCGCCGGTTCTGGGGTCGAGTGCTACGACCGCACCTTTGGTGTCGCCCATGGCAGTTTCTGCCACCGATTGCACGCCGATGTCGATGTTGAGAATCAGGTTCTTGCCTGAGTTGGCCGGTTGGTCCTCTAAAATGCGGAGGATGCGCCCAAACGCGTTGGTTTCAACTTTCCGTAAGCCAACGTTGCCGTGTAGCGCATTTTCGTAGGCTTTCTCGACGCCGATCTTCCCCATATGGGTGGTGCCGTTGTACTGGGTTTGATCGATGTCTTTGAGTTCGTCTTCGCTGATGCGGCCAACGTAACCCAATGCATGTACGGCCATGGCGCCCAGCGGGTAATGGCGCGACAAGCGTGGTTGGATATCGACGCCGGGAAACATCCAACGACGGACGGCGAAGGCGGCTACTTCTTCTTCATTTAAATGGGTGCGTAACGGCACGCCGCGGGAGGGTGGCGTTTGGCGCTTGAGCCGCTCGAACTGTTGTTGATCGACGCTGGAGATTTCAAGGACTTCGCGCAGGCGCGCAATAGTCCCTTTAATGTCCTTTACCTTTTCAGGAACCAACTCGAGGCTGAACGCCGCCTGGTTCTGCGCCAAAACAACGCCGTTGCGGTCCAATATGAATCCACGGTTAGGCGCAACCGGCATTAAGTTGTAACGGTTCGCCTGCGACAGCGAAGTATACATTTCGTGTTGGAATACCTGCAGGTAAACCATGCGCGACACCAGCGCCGCGACGGCAATTACGATGCAAACTACCGCCACAATGATACGGTTGGTGAAGATCTCGACTTCGCGGAAGTGATCTTTAATTGTGACGCGTTGATTCATAACTGCCGGGGACTACGTCGTCACGTGGAAGCGACGGTGGAGACTGCGGATAACGTAATAAGCGGGTGGCCAAAGCGCCGCCGTGGTGATGGCCGGCATCCAATAGAGCCATGACTCCGGGCCTTCGCCGATCATTCCCTTTGCCCAGGCCACTAACAGTTGGTCCAGCGCGACCAGCGTGAACACCGAAACGGCTTGTTGCCACATAGGATAAACGCGAATCTGTTTGTGCAGCGTCACCCCAATGAAGGCGACAACCGACATGGCCAGCGCGTATTGCCCCATTAAAGTACCCGTGAGGACATCCAGCGTTATTCCCATGAGCCAGCCGATGCCAACGTTAACGCGATTGGGCAGCGCCAGACACCAATAGATAAGGATCAGCGTGACCCACTCTGGGCGAAAGGGGCGCAGCCATTCCGGTAAAGGCAATACTGTTAAGACCAGTGCCACCAGAAAACTGAGAAAAATGACCGGGCCGCCGCGGCGTCTATGATCATTCATGGTGCGGGAACCGCGTTCGGGTTGGGTTCGACCACGGCTTCGGCGCCGTCGGGCGCTTCGTCTACCGGTTCGTCTTCGGGTGCCATGAGCGGCGGTTCCGGCGTAGTGGAGGCCGGCATTTCGGTGGTCAGTGGTTGCTGCTCCGTGAAAACGACAAGTACCTCCCGGCTGGCTTCGAGGCGAGCCGTTGGCTTGGCCCGGACCGTGGCGTAGGGTTCGGTGCCGCTTGGTTGAAAGCTGCTGATTTCACCCACCGGATAGCCTGCCGGAAAAATCCCGCCGAGACCCGATGTGACCAAAACATCGCCAACTTTAACGTCTGCGTTGTTCGGAACATGAAGGAGCTGCAGCGCGTCGGCAATGCCGGTTCCCGACAGCAGGCCACGCAGGCCGCTGCGATTAATTTGCACTGGCAGCGCATGATTGGGGTCGCTAATCAGCATCACAGTAGAATTGAACGGAGTAACACTGATGATCTGGCCGAACACGCCATCGGCGTCGAGGACCGGTTGGCCGACATGCACGTTATGGCGCTCGCCCTTGTTGATCAGCACCTTGTGGCTGAGCGGATCCATGTCCATCGAAATGAGTTCCGCGGCGACGGCGCGATCGGTGAGGCGTTGTGAGGCATCGAGCAATTTGCGCAGACGAATATTCTCGACTTCCAGTGCCGAGAGTTTTTGCAGCTGGGCCTTAACAAACATGACTTGCGACCGCAGAGCACTATTTTCTTCCATGACGGTACTGCGAGTCGCCATGTTCTCACCCATCCAATTTCCAGCGGAAAAAGGCAGGTCTACGGCGTATTGAATCGGGTATACAACAACCGACAACAGGGCGCGCACGTTGTCCAGGTAGTGCTGGCGATGATCCACCGTCATCATCACAATGGAGGCAATGCCCAACACTGTGAGTCGTATTCCAGCGGTTTTGCCGTATGTAAATAATGGCTTGATAGGAATTACCTCCGCAGCATGGCCGCATTTTGGGCGCGGTCCGCTGCATCTCGCCGGCGGGTTTTACGCCGCAGGCGAGAACAATCGGGCACAGTAGAATGAGTACGAACCGTAAGAATTGAAGCGTTACTCGGTAACGAACAATTCTCCGCCGTGCTGATCCATCGTTTCCAGCGCCTTGCCACCACCGCGTGCCACGCAGGTGAGGGGGTCATCGGCAACGATAACCGGCAAACCGGTTTCTTCCATGAGCAGTCGGTCTAGGTCGCGCAGCAATGCGCCACCACCGGTGAGTACCATGCCACGTTCTGCCACGTCGGAGCCGAGTTCTGGCGGTGTTTGTTCCAGCGCAGATTTCACAGCACTAACGATGCCAGCTAGCGGTTCCTGCAACGCTTCCAAAATCTCGTTACTGTTCAAAGTGAAGCTGCGGGGCACACCTTCAGCCAAATTGCGGCCGCGCACTTCGATTTCGCGCACTTCGTCAGCCGGGTAGGCGCTGCCGATTTCTTGTTTGATACGTTCCGCAGTCGAATCACCGATCAGTGTGCCGTAATTCCGGCGCACGTAGCTGATGATGGCTTCGTCAAAGCGGTCGCCGCCGATGCGCACCGATTCCGAATAGACGATACCGTTGAGCGAGATCACCGCCACTTCGGTTGTGCCGCCACCAATGTCCACCACCATCGAGCCGCTCGCATCGCCGACTGGCAAGCCAGCGCCGATGGCCGCTGCCATGGGTTCTTCAATTAGATACACCTCGCGTGCACCCGCGCCCGCAGCCGATTCGCGAATGGCGCGGCGTTCGACTTGGGTCGACCCGCAAGGCACGCACACAAGTACGCGTGGGCTTGGACGGAGAAAGCGTGATTCATGCACTTTATATATAAAGTGCTGCAGCATCTTTTCAGTCACGGTGAAGTCGGCGATGACGCCGTCTTTCAGTGGTCGAATGGCGGTGATATTGCCCGGCGTACGGCCGAGCATGCGTTTGGCCTCCAGGCCCACCGCAGCAATACTCTTCGGGCCGCCCGGTCCGCGTTCTTGCCGGATGGCAACAACGGACGGCTCGTTAAGAACAATCCCTTTCCCGCGCACATAGATCAGGGTGTTGGCTGTTCCCAAATCGATGGAAAGGTCATTCGAGAACATACCCCGTAAACGTCCAAACATAATAAGCCGCTGCCCTGCTAATAAAAGGTGGTT
>Ga0315270_10001660_pt1 | contig 11836 bp, 9 predicted proteins | sample C1_bottom_MG_FD_204932 | JGI IMG/M metagenome (GOLD analysis project Ga0315270, IMG submission 204932) | Sediment microbial communities from Yellowstone Lake, YNP, Wyoming, USA - C1_bottom | ecosystem: Environmental > Aquatic > Freshwater > Lake > Sediment | place: USA: Wyoming | collected... | reverse complement strand
CTTCTGCAGCCCTGCGATGCCGGCTTCTGTCTGACCCGCCTTGAAGGCGGCGAAGCCGCGCACGACGTCGATCTGAATGCCGATCTGCTCTGCCCAGTAGCCGATCTTCAGTTCGGTGGCTGCATCACGCAGCCGCGCCAGGCGCGAGAGTTCGGCCTCGGTCGCCGCAGCGTCGAGCACAGCCGCCGCTCCGAGCGCACGGGCATAGGCATTGGCGGCTTCGGCCTGCGGGTACTTGGCCCATGGGTAGGCGTCGGATGCTGGCGTCAGCGGCAGTTTGGCCGCCGCCGCCCAGTCGCCGCGCTCCAGGGCGAGCCGTGCCGGTATCGCCGCATAGGCATAGGCGGCAGCGAAGTTGTCGGGCCGCTTGCTGATCGCGACCGCGCTGTCGCGCACCGCCTGCGCTGCGCGGTCCTGCCCCATCTGCAGATGGGCATAAGTCATGTAGTCATAGGCGTGCAGCGTGTTCGGGCCGGCGGCGGCATCGACCTTGGCCGACACCGTGTTCGCCGCGACCGAGTCGCTCCAGGCCCCGACGCGCGTGAAGATGTGCGACGGCATGTGCTGCGCGTGCGCGGCCGCCGGGGCGATTTTGCTGTAGCGCTGCGCCGCCGGCAGCCCCTGCGTCGCCAGTGGCGGGTAGTCGTAGCTGTGGATCAGGTAGTGCGCGGCACCGGGATGCTCGGGCTGCTTCGCGAAGATCGGCTCGAGCAGCTTGGCGGCCCGCAGCTGGTTGCCGTATTGCTTGTCGGCCGGGTCGAAATTGGCCGAAAGCACCAGGGCGTAGAGGATGGTCGCCTCGCTGTCTTCGGGGTACGCGGTGGCAACCCTTTCCAGCCCGCTCTCCAGCGCCTTGGCGCGGGTGCGGTGGTTGAGCTTGTCGGCGTCCTGGAAGAATGCCGCCAGCGCATCGACATAGTCGCGCTCGCGCTGGGTGGCCAGGCCCGCCTTGCGCGCCTGCTCCATCAGTGCAGCACCGTCGGTCAACGTCTTGGCCGACACATTGCCTGGCCAAACGAAGGGGTTGTCCAGCGAGGCCAGGGCGCGCGCCCAGTGCGTCATGCCACACGCCGCATCGGCGGCCAGCGCGCGCTCGAGCGGTGCCCTGATCTGCTCCCACGCGAAGGAGTGGTAGTACGCCATGGCCAGATCGAATTCGCGCTGCGCCTGGGCATTGCAGCCGACCTGGAAGTGCACGGTGCCCAGTTTCCCTTCGCTCTCATGGGCCGCAGCAGGAAACACGGCGCAGAGCGCAGCCGCGGCCAGTGCGGCGCTGATTTGATGCAGGTGCAGGTGCATGCTCGTCTCCTGGTGGTCCAGCGCGATTGCCCATCAATCGCGCTGGCGGGTTCGGCATTTCAGACGTGCGCCACTGCGATGTCAATCCCTGCGAAATGACCACGCCGCCGCGATCACCATCTTGTTGCGAAGCCGGGTGACGGGGATGCGCTGCACCCCCGTTCGATCAGACGTTCATCACCGCCACCGAACGCACGTTCAGGTAGGCCTCGATCGCCTCGGGGCCGCCTTCGGACCCGTAGCCCGAATCCTTCACGCCGCCGAACGGCATTTCGGCCGAGGGCATGGCCGGCATGTTGATCCACAGCATGCCCACTTCGACGCGCCGTGACAGCAGGTCGGCGTTCTTCAGCGAGCGCGTGAACGCATAGCCGGCCAGGCCGAACGGCAGGCGGTTCGCCTCTTTGATCGCTTCTTCCAGCGTGTTGAAGCTTTGAATCGCGGCCATGGGCCCGAACGGCTCTTCGTTGAACACCTTGGCGTTCGTCGGCACGTTGGTCAGGATGGTGGGCTGCCAGAAGTTGCCCGTGTCGCCGAGGCGCTCGCCACCGGCCAGCACCGTGGCGCCGCGCTCGACCGCATCGCGCGTGAACTCGGCCATTGCCGTCATGCGGCGCGGGTTGGCCAGCGGGCCCATCTGCGTGCCGTCGGTCATGCCGTCACCGACCTTCAGGCCTTGCGCCTGCTTGGCCAGCGCCGCGGCGAACTCGTTGCGGATGCTCTCGTGCACCAGGAAGCGGGTCGGCGAGATGCAGACCTGGCCGGCGTTGCGGAACTTCGCCCCGCCGGCCGCCTTCACGGCCAGCGCCACGTCGGCGTCTTCGGCGACGATCACCGGTGCGTGGCCACCCAGTTCCATCGTCACGCGCTTCATGTGCTGGCCGGCCATCGCGGCGAGCTGCTTGCCCACCGGCGTGGAACCGGTGAAGGTGATCTTGCGGATCACGGGGTGCGGAATCAGGTAGCTCGAAATCTCGGCCGGGTTGCCGTACACCAGGCCCAGCACCCCAGGCGGAATGCCGGCGTCGGCGAAGGCGCGGATCAGTTCGGCCGGTGCGGCCGGGGTTTCTTCTGCGGCCTTGACCAGCATCGAGCAGCCCGCCGCCAGCGCGGCGCCGACCTTGCGCACCACCTGGTTGATCGGGAAGTTCCAGGGCGTGAACGCGGCCACCGGGCCAACCGGGTCCTTGAGCACCATCTGGCGCACCGCGAGGCTGCCGCGCGACGGCACGATGCGCCCGTAGACGCGGAAGCCTTCTTCGGCGAACCACTCGATGATGTCGGCGGCGGCCATCGCCTCGCCCTTGGCTTCGGCCAGCGGCTTGCCCTGCTCCTGCGTCAGCAGGCGCGCGATGTCGCCGGAGCGCTGGCGCATCAGCTCGGCGGCGCGCCGCATGACCTTGCTGCGCTCGGCGGCGGTCATGTCGCGCCAGGTCTCGAAGCCCTTTTGCGCCGCCGCGAGGGCCAGGTCCAGATCCGCCTTGCCGGCCTGCGCGACCCGCCCGATTTCCTTGCCGGTGGCCGGGTTGTTCACGGCCAGGGTGCGGCCGTCTGTGGCGTCTTGCCAGTGGCCGTTGATGAAGAGCTGGGTGTTGGGGTAGGTCATGGGTTGTCTCGGTGGTTGAGGGGAGCGTGATGTGGTGGGCAGTGGCTGCGGCCTGGTAGCCGCAGCGCCTTGGCGTTTGTCGAGATCATCGGTCTTTGCCGACCACCCACTTGACCACGGCGCTGAACAGCGCCTCGCGCGGGTAGCCTCGGCCCGAGGTCACCGAGCGCATCAGCGGGTTGGGGTGCCGGTCGCGCGGCAGGGCCACATCCCAGTGGTCGGCTCGCGCTTCGGCGAGCAGGGCGCTGCCCGGCAGGATCGCCTCGCTGGCGAGCACCTGGCCATCGTTGCGCGGGTCGCTCGAACTCAGCGACGCGTGGAATGGCCGCAAGGCGATGCCGATCTCGTGGCTCGGCGCATGAGCCACGATCGAGTAGTAGCGCAGGCTCGCAGGCGGTGGGTTCGCCGCCAGCCAGGCGACGCGCTCGCGGCGCGTCAGGCTGGCCAGTTCGTGGCCGTCGGAGGCCGAGCAGTCCAGCGGCTGCACAAGCGGGGAGATGGTTTCGAACAGACGCTCGAACTGTTCGGCGAAGGGCGTTCCCATCACCACGCCAGCCACCGAGACCAGGGCCGTCACGGCGGCGGGCATGCCCCCGTTTGACTGCATCTGCGCCAGAGCCTCCAGGGTGTCGGGCACGCCCTTGGAATACGCGATGAGAACGACGCGCTCGACGCCCGCGCGCGCCGCTTCGCTGCGAATCGCGTCAGCCACCCGGCGGCCATTGGCCGCAGACGACACGCGCCCCGGCAGTTGAATCACCCGGATGCCCTTCAGGCCGAGCGCGCCGTATTGGGCATACGCCTCCGTCGCACTGCGCTCGCGGGTTCGAACGACGCCGTCGCCGAACGGGACGGACTGCGTGTCGAAGCAGTCGTCGAAGATGCCGGGGATGATCAGCACCGACGTCGATGCGGCTCGTGCGGCAAACAATGAGTTCAATGCGACGAGCCACTCGCCATCGTTCCCCGAAGGCGCCGCGACACCGTGCAGCCAGGCACCGACCGGCCTCGCCGCAGGGGAGCCTCGAAGGTTCAACTCCTGCGAAAACAGCGCGGCGAACGGGGCGCGCGAGTCTGCGATGCCGGCCATCGCCAGCGGCAGCGTCACGGTGGGCGGCAGGCCGCTTTGGCCGGACTCATTGGCGACGGGCACGGGGGCACAGCCGCCGCAAGCCACGACCAGCAGCAGGCACGCCCCGCCCGCGGCAATCGACCTGCCTCGTGGCACGGGCTGGTGCACTCGACCGACCCTATTTTCTGACCGCGGCAACGGCCTTGTCGTAGGCCTCGTGCAAGTCCTTGTAGGCGTTCGAGAAGCCCGTCTTGGTGGCGTCCCAGGCGCCGCTGCCCGACTGTTCCAGCTTCGCGAGTTCCGCCTTCGCCTGCGCCTTCTTCTCCTGCAATTCCTTCATGTTCTTCTCGTTGGCGGCCTTGGCTTCGGCGCTGGCATTCTTGGTCTGCTTCTTCAGTTCGTCGATCTGCTTGTCGGCCTCGGCCACCAGCTTCTTGCCCGCGGCCACGGCCTCGTTCTTCTGTTGGTGCGTGTAGCCCTTGAACTTCTCCCAGGTGCTGTCGCCCTCCGCGGCCGCCACCGCACCCAGGCTCACACCGACGAAGAGGGCCAACACGATGGCGCGCTTGAAACTCATCATTCAAATCTCCTTGAGTTGCCACCGTGCCCCGGCGGAGCCCGATGCGTTCGACGGGAGTCGAATCACGTTCCATTTTCACCGACGCCACGAACTGCGCTCCCGCAAATCGCGGCGTCGGGTGCCCGATGGATTGGTCACCCGGCACTCAACCCTCGGAGAACGTGATCCTGTGTGGTTCAGGTCCGCGGTGCCCTTGGCACGCTGCAACTGACGGTTTGCTGTGAACACCGTGCGGCAGTGATGCGGTGCACACGCCTCTTCTCCAGGGCGCCATCGGCTCGGCGAAGTCGTGGCGCGTCGGCTGGGGTGTCTCCGCGCGGGGGCACGTGCCGGCGGGTTGCGCGCTCGAGCTGCCGTTGCGCAGCCTCAATTGGCGTGTCCGCTGGCCGTCTATGCTGAATTCGCCAATGCCGCGTGGCGGCCGGGGAGAGTTTCGATGTTGAAGTTGCTCATTGCGGTGGACGGCTCGGCGCATGCCCAGCGCGCGATCGAGGCGGTCGCGAAGATGGTCCGCCAGGGCGTCGCGCTCGACGTCGTGCTCGCGAACGTGCGAGACACACCCATGCTGTACGGCGAGGTGCCGGTGATCAGCTTCGACGAGATCGAGGCGGTCCAGATCAAGGCGCAAGACCAGGTGCTGGCCGACGCCGAGGAACGTGCGCTCGGCTGCGGCCTGGCGGTGCGCTCGACGGCACGCGCCGTGGGCCAGCCTGCGGCGGAGCTGGTGCGCCTGGCGGCCGAGCACGGCATCGACCAGATCGTGTTGGGCACCCACGGCCGCGGTGCCGTGGGCAGCCTGTTCCTCGGCTCGGTGGCCCAACGCGTGGCGCACCTTTCGCCGGTGCCGGTGCTGCTGGTCAAGTGAGTCTTGCGCCCAGGCGCATCGCGGGCTTTGCGACGGTACTCAGCCGGGGTCGACCCCGGGAGCGAGTTCACCCTTGTCGATCTGGTGCTCCAGCCCGTAGCGGATCAGCGCCGCCATGCTCGGCAGTTGCAGCTTTTCCTGGATGCGGCTCTTGTGCGTGCTCACCGTCTTCACCGACAGGTGCAGCGCCTGCGCGATGTCGGTCAGCCGCTGGCCGGCCACGATGCGCTGCAGTACATCGAGTTCGCGGTCCGACAACTTCGAGTGGCGCGGCACCCTGACCACGCCATTGAGTTGCAGCACCACCCGCTCCGCGAGGCTGGCGGTGACGTAGGCGCCGCCCGCGGCCACCTTGCGCACGGCCGCCACCAGTTCTGTTGCCGCGCTGTCCTTGGTGACATAGCCGTTCGCCCCGGCCTTGAAGGCACGCAGCGCGTACTGTTCCTCGGCGTGCATGCTCAGCACCAGCACGGCCACCGATGGCCATTCGGCCTTGATGCGATGAATCAGGTCGAGGCCGCTCATGCCCGGCATCGACAGGTCGACGATGGCCAGCGAGAAGCGCTGCCGCCGAAGGCATTCGAGCGCCTGGAACCCGGTGCCGGCCTCGGTCACGGCCCAGTCGGCCGAGATCGGATCGAGGATGCGCTTGAGCCCTTCACGCACGATGGTGTGGTCATCGACCAGCAGCAGGCCGAGCGGGGCTGTCGAAGGGTTCTGCGTCATGTTCGGTCGTGCGACGGGCGCGGGTTGGTGACGGTGGTCGCCGCGGCCAGCGGCAGGCGGATGGTGGTGCGATGGCCACCGTTCGGGGCCGGGCCGAGCTCGACCCGGCCACCGATCATGCGGGCCCGGTCGCGCAACGTCTGCGCGGTGTCGAGCCGTGCCCCGGCGCCAGCCGCCGCGGGCACGCCGATGCCACCTTCCTCGATGCCGATGACCAGTTCCTGCGAGCGCCTGTGCAACTCGACGCGCACATCGCCGCCGTGCCGGCGTTCGGAGATGTCGGCCAGTGTTTCCTGCACCATCCGGTACAGGGCGATCGAGATCCGGTCGTCCAGCGCCGCGTCGCTGTCGTCGGCGTGCAGGGTCACGTCCAGGCCGGTTCGGCGTGCGGTGTCGCGCACCAGCCAGTCGATCGCGGCGTTCAGCCCGAGGTCGTCGAGCATCAGCGGGCGCAACTCGGCGGCAATGCGGCGCACCGTGGCCACTGCTTCATCGAGCGTCTCGAGCATGGCGCTCACCCGTGCGGACTGCGGTGCCGGCGTGGCCTGAGCGCACAGGCTGGCGAGCTCCATCTTGAGGGCACTGAGCCGCTGCCCCAATTCGTCGTGCAACTCGCGCGCGATGCTGCGGCGTTCGGCCTCGCGGGTCTCGACCGCGGCGTCGGCCATGCGTCGATCTGCTTCGGCGAGCTTGCGCGGCGTGACGTCGGTCAGCGTGACGCGCAGCCCCGGAGCTTCGCCCGCGCCGGCCACTCGCAGGCAGTCGAGCTGGGCATGGAAAGTCTCGCCGTGGCGCCGCCGCAGGCCGAGTTCGATGCATTGCGACCCGTCGCTGCGCTGGACCGCCTGCAAGTGGCGGTGCCAGCGGTCGGCATCCGGCGCCGTGACGAAGTGCGCGAAGCGGCGGCCGAGCAAGGCCTTGCGCGGTTCGTCCAGCAGTTGAGCGCCGGTCAGGTTGGCCTCGACGACACTGCCGGCATCGTCGAGCGTGAAGTAGCCCACCGGCGCGAAGTCATACAGATCGACGAAGCGGTCGCGGGCCGCTGCCAGGTCGAGCTGGGTGCGCCTCAACTCCTCGTTCTGTGTCTCCAGTTCGATCTGGTGCACGTGCAACTCGTGCAACAGCGCGGCGGTGGTCGCAGCATCGGGCGGCAAGGCGGATGGGAGCAATGGCGTCGTCATGGCTCAAGGCTCGGTGGCCGCCGGTGCCGGCGCATCGTCGTCGGCCGGGCCGACTTCACGGCTGGCGGCCGCGTCCGACGGGTCGGCTTCGATCGGCAAGCGCACCTCGAGCCGCCCGCCGCCGCCGGCCATGTTGCCGACCTGGAGCTGCCCGCCCAGCATGTGGGCACGTTCGCGAATTCCCATCAGGCCGTGCGCGCCCTCGCGAGAGATCTCCTTCTCGGAGAATCCCACGCCGTTGTCCTGCACCGTGAGAAGCACCTCGCCAGACTGGCGCCGCAATTCGACGCGGACCTCGCTCGCCCGTGCATGGCGGGCGATGTTCGTCAGTGCTTCCTGGACCATGCGGTACAGGGCGATCGTTGCCGCCTCGCTGACCGGCGGGTCGGCGTCTTCCAGCCGCAGGACGATCTCGATGCCCATGCGGCGCGAGGACTCGCGCACCAGCCACTCGACCGCGGCATTCAACCCCAGTTCGTCGAGCATCAACGGGCGCAGGTCGCTGGCAATGCGGCGCACCGAACTCACCATCTCGTCGACGATCGACACCATGCTGCCCACGCGCTGTGCGAGTTCGTCGTGCGCTGCAATCGGCAGCAGGGTGGACAGTTCCATCTTCAGCGCCGTGAGCCACTGGCCGAGTTCGTCGTGCAACTCGCGCGCGATGCGCCGCCGCTCGGCCTCGCGGGCGTTCACCAGGCTCGCCGACAGGCGCCGCAATTCGCGCCGCGAGCGCTCCAGCAACTGGCCCTCCCGGGCCCGTTCGGTGATGTCGGTGATGACCATCTGCACAGCGGTATCGCTGTGGTCAGGCAGCCCGGCCACCGCGATCACGACCTCGCGCACGGAGCCGTCCATGCGCGCGATGCGTTCGGTGACGGTCGACACGGGAGCGTCCGAGGCCAGGGCCTGCGCCACCTTCTGCCGCACTGCACGGTGCGACTCGGGCCGCAGCAGCGCATAGATCGACCGGCCCACCAGCGCCCCGCTGTCGGCCGAGCCGAACAGTGCCGCACAGGCGCGATTGGCGAAGACGATCTGCTCGCCGTCGGTGATCCAGATCGCGACCGGCGCCAGATCGAAGACCGAAAGCATGCGCGCTTTCATTGCATCGAGCTGGGCCTTCAAGCCCTGCTCGTGGCTGAGGTCGCGCAGCAATGCGGTGACGTAGTGGCGCGTGCCGTCGGCGCCGGCCAGTTCGACCCTGGAGATGAAGGCTTCAGCCTGGAACTCTTCGCCGTTTGCCCGCAGCCCGGTGATGGTTCCGCGCTCGCCCATCGGCACCTCGGATCGCTCGGAGGCCTCGAAGTCCCGAACATGCACCGCATGGGCTGCCCGATGGCGGGCCGGAATGAAGCGCGACAGCGAACTGCCGAGCGCGTCGGCGGCGGTGCAGCCGAACATGCGCTGCGCCGCCGGGTTGATCATGATGATGCGTTGCTGGTCGTCGACCGTCACGATGGCCTCGCGGGCGGCATGGAAGATGCTCCCCGGCGCCTGGTCGAATGGGCTCGCCGGCAGGGTCGGGGCCGACGGCTCGCTCATCGATTGCCATTCCGCGCAACCGCCCTGCAAGCGTCAGCCACGCGCCGGCATCGATTCAGGCAGGCGGAACCACGCAAGCGAGAGGGGACGTTCATGCACTGGCTCCTTGACGCACCCGCGGGACATCGGGCCATCGACGCGCTGATCGTAAGTCAGCCCGCCGCGAGCGCAAAGGCGTCGGCAGCGCATCTTCTTGACGCCGATCAACGAGCTCTGGCGAGCGCCGGGAAACCCCAAGCCGCCTTGGGGTCAAGTCAGGCGATCGGCAGGCGCCCGGACGAAGTGGTCGTCTTCTCGGGCAGGGTCAGCACCAGGATGCCGTCCTGGTACTTCGCGCCCGACTTGGCTTCGTCGACTTCGCTGGCTGAGCCTGCGCAACGACGGCTCGCAGCCGCCATGTTCGGAATTTTCCGAACGTCGCATCGGACGATTCCGCCTGTCGGTCGCGCCAAACGACGACATCAAGTTCGCGCCGCCGCCGATGGGCGGGAACGGCGGCGTGGCGCAATCTTGGGCTTCGATGATCAATAGAAAACAAGCGGAGGTGAATGATGGGGAATGCCTTTCGACTGCAAGCCGACCCGGCTCGCATGACAGTCTCGGCCGCACCGTCGGTGGTGCGCTCTGGTGAGCACTGCAGCATGGCCGAGTTGCAGCAACTGATGGGCTATGAACCCGGCGCTGCGAGCGCGGGCGAGGTGGTCTTGCTTCCCATGCGCCGGCTGCATGCGGGTGACTCGCTGTACCACGAGGGCGCCCCGGCGCAGGCAATCTACTTCGTTCGGGCCGGCACTTTCAAGACCTACCGCACCGCCGAAGATGGCTACGAGCAGGTGCTGGGTTTCGCGGGCCGTGCGGAAGTGCTCGGCTTCGATTCGGTCTGCATGGACCGCCACCCGACCGCTGCCGTCGCACTGGAAGAGTCGAGCGTCTATGTGGTGCTGGTGCGCGACCTGTTCACCACCGGCCCGCGCAGCCCCACGCTCGACCGCATCGTCGCGATCGCCGTGAGTCGCGCGCTCACGCAGCGTGGCGATCTGGCCGACCTGATGGCCGCGGTGGCGGCCGAGGTGCGCCTGGCGCGATTTCTGGTCCAACTGTCGAAGCGCATGGCGGGCTGCGGGCAGTCGCCACGCCGCTTCCACTTGCGCATGAGCCGGCGCGACATCGCCAGCCACCTGGGGGTGGCGCACGAGACGGTCAGCCGGTCGTTCAGCGCACTGGCGGGCTGGGGACTCGTGCAGGTCGACAACCGTGAGGTCGAGATCATCGACATGGAACGGCTCACGGTGCTGGCCCGCAGCACGCGTGGCACGGCCGACGAGCCGCGCCGTGTCAATGGCTCGCCGCTGTCGCTGGTGCAGCCTGCGAAACAGCCCCGGAGCATGTGCGAAGCGAGTCCGTGAGCCGTTCAGGTCACGGCTCAAAGTACCACTTCGCCAACGTGACGAATCCGGCCCGGTGATCGGGCCCTCGTCGGCCCGCACCGAGACCGTTCAGGCACCCGTGCGACGGCGGCGAGTGGCCCAGGCAAGCCACAAGCACCCGGCCATCATCAGTGCGTAGGTCTGCGGCTCGGGCACGGCCGCCGCGTACATGCGCTCGCCCAGCATCGCGTGGATCGTCGCGCTCGGTTGCCGGAGTCTGCGAGGCGGTCGTCGAAGATGTAGATGCCGCTGTTCGAACCTCCGGCGGCGCATGCCTGCGTTGCCAGCACGAACCCGACGCCTGCGTCCACGGCGCTGGCGACGGCGCGCAGGCCTTTCACTCGGTTGTTCGTGTTGTTGCCCTTTCGGCAGGCACGGCCTCCGTCCCCGCGGAGTTGCGATGCCAGCCTATGGCGGGCGCATGCATTCCCGGTCGAGTTCGCTCAACGTGCCGCCGGCACCACAGCGGCGTCCTGCACTCACGCCGGAAAGACGCCACCGATTGCGCAGGCTCATCGCCGAACCTGCGCCGGTGGTCACGATGTCCTGCATCGAGGCCTGCCACAAGGGGGCACCTGCCATGCGAGACACCCTGATCCGCAAGACTGCCGCCGACCTGCGCGTGGCGCCGAACATGGCGGACTGGGCCGCCACGCGCGCCGCGTTCTCATGGGATCGGGTGCACGACGAACTGGCCGGCAAGGCCGACGACTTCAACATCGCGCGGCTCGCCATCGATCGTAACGTGGCGAACGGACGCGGCCACCGGATCGCGCTGCGCTTCCTCTCGCCGGATGGGCCTGCGCAGGACCTGTCGTATGGCGACCTGCAACGGCTCACGAACCGTTTCGCGAACGGGCTGCGGCAGCTCGGCATCGGCCAGGGTGACCGCGTGTTCGTGCTGGCCGGGCGCGTGGCGCCGCTGTATGTGGCGGTGCTCGGCAGCCTGAAGAACGGCAGCGTCGTGACGCCGCTGTTCTCGGCCTTCGGCCCCGAGCCGATCGCCACCCGCATCGGCATCGCGCAGGCCCGGGTGCTGGTCACGACCGAGGCGCTGTACCGGCGCAAGATCGAGAAGATCCGCGCCACCCTGCCTTGGCTGGAGCAGGTCATCATCGTCGGCGAAGGCGGCACGGCGAGCGCCATACCCGGCACGCTGGACTACTCGGCGTGGATGTCGCGCGCACCGGAAACACCGCCCGACGCCGTCAGCCACGACGACGATGTCGCCTTGCTGCACTTCACCAGCGGCACCACCGGCACGCCCAAAGGCGCGATGCATGTGCACGGCGCGGCCGTCACGCACTTCGCGACCGGCCGGTATGCGCTCGACCTGCACGACGACGACGTGTACTGGTGCACCGCCGACCCCGGTTGGGTGACCGGCACCTCGTACGGCATCGTCGCGCCGTTGCTGCACGGCGTGACCAGCATCGTCGACGAGGCCGACTTCGACGCCGAACGCTGGTACCGCATCCTGCAGGACGAGGAGGTGAGCGTCTGGTACACCGCGCCGACCGCGATCCGCATGCTGA
>Ga0315270_10001659_pt1 | contig 11838 bp, 10 predicted proteins | sample C1_bottom_MG_FD_204932 | JGI IMG/M metagenome (GOLD analysis project Ga0315270, IMG submission 204932) | Sediment microbial communities from Yellowstone Lake, YNP, Wyoming, USA - C1_bottom | ecosystem: Environmental > Aquatic > Freshwater > Lake > Sediment | place: USA: Wyoming | collected... | reverse complement strand
GCCGTGCCGAGAAGGCGCTCGCGCTCGGCGACGAGCTGATTGTCTTGCGTGATGTCAGCCGTCTGCGCAGCGCACTGGTCGACGAGCGCCGGCCGCAGGTTGCGTTTGGCCAGATCGTAGCAGGCTGCGATCATGTCGCGCAGCGCGAATTCCGGCTCGTAGCCTGGGGCGAGCAAGCGATCCTCGACGTGCGGCTGCGCCGCCGTGCCCGCGACGAGCGCCTCACGATAAAGGGCGGCGATGACCTGATAGACCGAGCGCCGCTGCGTACCGTCGAGGTAGGGCCAAGCACGGCCCGCGAGCTCAGTGAGCTGCGCCACCCGCGCGGCCGCGGTGTCGCTGCTGCGATAGACGCGCGCCACCTCGGCCATGATCGCCGCCGGGTCCTTGTCTTGCGCCGCACTCGGTGTCGATGAGGCCGATGTCGCGCCCGCCGGGGACGCCTGTCGCTCGAGCGCGGCCGGGCCCGCCGCTCGCTGACTGCCGGGGGCGGCCGCCGCGGCACAAGCACCGAGTGTGATCACCCACAGTCGTGCGGCAAATCGAAGCGTCGCCATTGGTCACCTTTCGCAGTTGTCGCATGAAGTGCTATCAGGAGGAAGGGGTGAAACTGTGAGCGCAAAGACAGACGTGCGGCAGGCCGCTTTAGCCGGCGCCTGGTATCCCGAGAGCGCCGCTGCCTGTCGGGCCGCTGTCGACGAGTACCTCGCCGCGCCCGTGATGCCCGGCGACTTTCGTGGTCTCATCGTGCCGCACGCGGGCTTTGCCTACTCGGGCCCGACCGCCGGCCGCGGCTACCGCCAGCTCACACCGCGCGCCACGGCCGACCTGGTCGTCGTCTTCGGCTCGCATCGCGGCGCACAGGGACCGAACACGGTGTTCTGCGCCGAGGCTTGGGAGACGCCGCTCGGCGCGCTCTCGTGCGCCGTCGACCTCGCCCGCGAAGTGCGCGACACGCTCGGGCTCGAGGAGGAGCCCGTGCTGCCGCGCGCTGCCGATAACGGCGCCGAGTTGCAGCTCCCGTTCGTGCGACACGTCTTTGCACAGGCGCAGTTGCTCATGCTCGGCGTCGCCGCGGCCCCTATCGCCATGGACATCGGCGCGAAGGTCGGCGGGCTCTGTCGGGCGCGCGGTCGCGACGTCGTATTCATCGGCTCGACCGACCTCACCCACTACGGCCCAAATTACGACTTCGTGCCCGAAGGCGTAGGTGAGCCCGCCGAGCGCTGGGTGCGACAAACCTGCGACCAAGGCTTCTTGGATCGCCTGCTCGCGCTCGATAGCCGGGGCCTGCTCGCGCATGCGCACAGCGAGCGCAGTGCCTGCTGCCCCGGAGCAGTGGCGGCGACCCTCGCGGCCTTGCAGGCCTTTGGCCACGAGAGCAAACCCGCCCTCATCGACCACTACCTGAGCTGCGACATACGGCCGAGCTCGAGCTTCGTCGGCTACGCCGCCGTGGCGCTCTAGACTCGAGCGACACGCAAGAGACCGCTCGGCATGACGCAGACCAAGGTGACCTTCAAGAACGCCGCTGGCCAAGCGCTCGCCGGCGTGCTGCACGGCACGCTCGGCTCGTTCGCTGTCATAAGCTGCCACGGCATGCTGTCGTGCAAGGACGGCGTCAAGCACGTGGCGCTAGGCGAGGCGCTCGAGCAACGCGACGTGCCGATGCTGCGCTTCGACTTCGCGGGCTGCGGCGACTCCGAGGGCGAACTGTTCGCCATGACCTGCTCGGGTCGGGTCAAAGATGTCGATGCGGCCGTCGCGTTTCTCGCCGCCCAGGGTGTCGAGCGCTTTGGCCTCTTTGGCTCGAGCGTCGGGGGCACCGTGGCGCTGCTCGCCGCCGCGCGCGACGAGCGCATCGTCGGCGTCGCCACGCTCGCGGCGGTGGCCCACATCGAGTCGACGACCGAGTTGCAGCCGAGCCTCGTGCGCGACTGGGAGGAGAAGGGTTACATCGAGACTGCGTCGGGGCGCCTCGGCCGGGCATTCTACGACGACGCGAGAGCCCACGACGTGGTCGCGGCCGTGCGCATCCTGCACGCCCCGCTGCTCGTGCTGCACGGCGAGGACGACCCGACGGTGCCGGTGAGCGACGCGCACGACATCGCTTCGGCGGCGCGCAACGCCTCGCTCGAGATCGTCGACGGCGCCGGCCACCGCTTCGAAAACCCGGTGCACCTGCGCCCGGCGATCCGCATGATCGCCGACTTCTTGGCGCGGCTCGCCGACTAACGCCACTCGCCGAGCGCCACGCGCGCGTGACCCTGCAAGTCTGCCGCGCTCCAAGTGCGCGCACAGCCCGCCGCCGCGAGCAGGGCTTGCACCGCGGGCCACTGACCGGCGCCGATCTCGAGCGCCACGAGACCGGGGCGCGCGAGCAACGCCGGGGCGGCCGCGATGAGCCGGCGCACGAGAGTCAGCCCGTCCGCGCCGGCAAACAAAGCGAGGGACGGCTCGTGCAGGCGCACGTCGGGCGAGAGCCCAGCTCGATCGCTTTCGGGGATGTAGGGAAGGTTGGCCGCGAGCGCGGTGTATGGGCCGCGCCCCACGAGCGGCGCCGCGAGATCGCCCGTGCAAAACGTGATGCGCTCGGCCACCGCATGCGTCGCCGCGTTCTCGCGCGCGATGACGAGCGCACCCTCGGAGAGGTCGACCGCATCGAGCGTGGCTGTCGGCAGCTCGGCCGCGAGGCTCACGGCGATGATACCGCTGCCGGTGCCAACATCGGCCAAGCGGGGAGCGCCGAACTTCTCTGCTGCGAGCCACTCGAGCACGGCGTCCACCAAGTGCTCCGTCTCAGGCCTTGGGACGAGCACGTCACTCGTCACCTTGAACGAGCGGCCGTAGAACTCGCGGCTGCCGAGAATGTAAGCCACGGGCTCGTACTTGCCGCGCCGCAGGACGAGCGCGCGGTAGGCCTCGCGCTCGGCCACCGAGAGCGGTTGATCGTAGTGCGTGTAGAGATACACGCGACTCTTGCCGAGCACGTGGGCGAGCAACAGCTCCGCGTCGAGGCGCGGCGAGTCGAGCCCCTTGTCGGCGAAGTAGCCGAGCGTCCAGGCGAGGATGCGGGAAATGGTCCAGACGTCTTGCGCCACGCTCACACCCTCACCGCGATCCGCCGGCCCGATAGCGCACCGCGTCCTTCGCGAATGCGCCTGGACCCATGTGACTATGTCTAGACGCTGCTCGGCGTCTGACCCGCTTCGAGCGATTCGGTCTGGAAATACGTACGCACGGCGGTGATGACCGACTCGAGATCGCCATTCAAGATGGCCGGCAGATTATGGACCGTCAGCCCGACGCGGTGGTCGGTCAAGCGATCTTGTGGGAAGTTGTAGGTGCGGATCTTGTCGGAGCGATCGCCGCTCTTGACCATGCTGCGGCGCTCGGCCGCGACCTTCGCTTCTTGCTCGGCGCGCTTCGCTTCGAGCATGCGCGAGCGCAAGATCTTCATCGCCTTCGACTTGTTCTTGATCTGGCTCTTCTCGTCCTGACAGATGACGACCATGTTGGTCGGGATGTGCGTGATGCGCACGGCCGAGTCGGTCGTGTTGACGGACTGACCACCCGGGCCGCCCGAGCGAAAGACATCGATGCGCAGGTCCTTGTCTTGGATGTCGATGTCGACCTCTTCGGCCTCGGGCAAGACCGCGACGGTGACGGCCGAGGTGTGGATGCGCCCCTGCGCCTCGGTCTCGGGGACGCGCTGCACGCGGTGCACCCCGGACTCGTACTTCAAGCTCGAATAGACGCGCGCGCCCTCGAGCAGGGCTATCACTTCCTTGAAGCCACCCTTGCCGCCCTGCGACGACGACATCACGTCGACCTTCCAGCCGCGCGTCTCGGCGAATCTCGCGTACATGCGAAACAGCTCGCCCGCAAAGAGCGCCGCCTCGTCGCCACCGGTGCCCGAGCGGATCTCGAGGATGACGTTCTTCTCGTCGTTCGGATCTTTGGGGAGCAGCAGAATCTTGAGCTCGGCCTCGAGCTCGACGACGCGCGCGTCGAGCGCCGCGATCTCCTGCTTTGCCATCGTGAGCAGCTCGGCGTCACTCTCGCTCGCGAGCAGCTCGCGATTGCCGTCGCGCTCGAGGCGGATTCTCTTGAGCTCGCGATAGGCCTCGACGAGCTTAGTGAGATCACTGTGCTCGCGACCGAGATCGCGCAGTTGCTTTTGATCGCTGACGACAGCTGGATCGGAGAGCTTGCGGTTGAGCTCTTCGAAGCGCGCTTCGACGTGTTCGAGCCGGTCTAACATGCTGCGCCGCGCGCGCGCGCGGTCTAGCGGCCGTACTTGCGCTTGAAGCGCTGCACGCGACCTTCAGTGTCGACGAGCTTCTGCTTGCCCGTAAAGAACGGGTGGCACGACGAGCAGATGTCGATCTTGAAGTCGCCGCGCGTCGAGCGGGTCTCGATGACCGAACCGCACGCGCATTCGATGCGCGCCGGCAACAACGTGGGATGGATGGTGTCCTTCATAATGTACCTCGCGAGAGAGGCGCTCTTAGGTGATCTCGGGTCGTTCTGTCAAGCAGACGCTTCGGCCGACGGCTCGGTCAAGAGCAGGCACGTCCCGGTCGCCACCCGCACCGGCCCGTCGGCGACCTCGGCCACGACCACATCGCCATAGTCGAGCACCTCGTCGCCGCGCGCGCTCGACAGCTTCAACGGGCCGTTCTCGGCCACAAAGACCCGCAAGGCCGAGCTCGGCGGCTCGGTGCCACTGCGTAAGACGCGCATCGCGAAGCTCGGACCCGCGACCTTCTCACGCTCGGCCTTCGGCGTGCCACTGCGCGCGTAAGCAACCGCGACGCAGCTCTCGTCGAGGTGCAAGGGCCGCGGCTCGCCATCGGGACCCGTTCGCCCCCAATCGTAGAGGCGGTACGTCGAGTCGGAGGGCTGCTGAACTTCGAGGATGAGCAAGCCCGCGCCAAGGGCGTGCAGCATACCGGCGGGCACCGAGTACATATCGCCCAAGCGCGGTCGCACTTCATAGAGCCACTTGGCGATCGTGCCGCCGGTCGCCGCCTGACGCAGCGTCGCCGGATCGAGGCCGGGGTAGTGGCCGAGCAGGAGCCAGGCCCCTGCGTCAGCCTCGGCGATGTACCACGCCTCGCTCTTCGGCGCGCCAACCCCGAGCTTCTTGACGGCCTCGGCGTCGGGGTGCACCTGCACTGAGAGCTTGTCACGGGTGTCGAGCCACTTGAGCAGGAACGGGAAGGCGCCGCGCGCCGAGCCGCCGATGACCCCGGAGCGCCAGAGCTCCCCGAGCGTCTTGCCCTCGAGCGGGCCGCGCGCCACGCGACTCTCGGTGCCTTCGAGATCGACGAGCTCCCATGATTCGGCGATGGAGTCGGTGTCGGCCGCGGTGGGCACGCGCCGCCCGAACTCGCTGACAAAGCGGGTCCCTCCCCAGATGGCCTGCTTGTAGATGGGTAGGAATCGTATCATGGAGCGTAAGCTAGTGTCAGAGCGGGGCATTGCGCAAGCGCGAGGTGCTCTCTCAACCGCCCACGCCAGAAGGCTACGACATCGCGCGCACGGACTGGCTAGGCGCAGAGATCTGCGAACATGTGTAGGATCGTCGTGCCGACGCAAAACTGAACAGGGGCAGTGTGAGCGACAGTGACTACTACTGGTACAGCTCCTTCGAGACTTCGCCTTCGACGAGGTCATCGATATCCATCTGAAGGCCTTGCGCCCCGTCTTGTTGGTGCGCCGCAGCAAACGCCTTCGCGAGTCCGTCGCCGAGCCGTAGCAGTCGTTCAAACGCCGCGACAAGCTGAGCCATTGTCAACGCCGCGCCGTCAATACACCAGCGCAGCCGAACACCGCCCTTGTCATTTCTACCGGCAGAGCAGCCGTGCAGGCGGGCGAGACGCGAGAACGCTCGTAGGACTGCATCGCTAGGGGTGGATAGCCGCGCCACCTGTCCCAAGCCCAAGAAGAACCACAAATCATGAACGCCCAGCATGACCTCGAGTCGTCGCGGTCGCCCGCGATGCAGCACCACCGCGTCAAAGATGATGCAGTTACTCCCGATCCGAAGGCCCATGGTGTCCCAGGCCTCGCACCTCGTGTTGAGCAGCTCGATCACGTGGGGGAAATCGTCACGCACCGCCGCGTCCCGTTGCGAATCGAGATATGACGTACGAAGGGCGGCCTCTCCGCGCAATTGACCTCGAAGCCTCTGCTCAAGCTCAAGGAGGACTGGATTGTCGATCCGCTCCCCAGCTCGCAATGCGAATAGCAGCTTCATGCGCCCCGCGCGGGTCGAGCCGAGCGCATCGGCAAATCGCCGATCTGCGCAGAGGTCCTGCGAGGGCTCCCACGCATCGGGCTGAAGCGCGAATTCGTCCGTGGGTGAGGCGTCACTCCACTCACACAAAGCGTCGTCCGGATGCCGCTGTCGCTTCTTCTTGCTCATGCCGGCTCTCGCTCAACCCAAGCGCTACTGCTCCTCGAACTCGGCGGTATTGAACTTGAGGGTCGCGCCGTTCTCGCGCACCACGCGCACGACCTTCGCCTCGAACCCCTCGGGTCGCCGCGCCTCGATATCGAGCGTGATACGCACCTCGGTGTCGAACTGCACGGTGAAATGCTCGAGCACGTTCTCGACGACGCTCGCAAACGACCCGATAGGATCTGCGCGATCGAGCGTGACCGTGCCGTGGAACCGACGCTGAGCGGCTGGTGGCGCCGACGATGTCCCGCCCGCCGGCTTACCGCCACCCTTGACCCCCGCCGCCCCCGGCGCACGGACCTGCTCAGCCCCGGGCGAGCCTTTGACTCTGTGCGCCGCCTTGGCGCCCGCCGCGGTCTCGGGCTTGAGCAGCAAGGCCTCGGCCGTCAGATAGATCGGCCCTGGCGCGCCAAAGACGACGCCTTCGTAGACCCCTGGTTGCCTCTCAGCGGCCGCGTAGCCGAACCACTCCTCGCGCTGGACGCCGTCATGCACGGCGCGCGCGAACACGTCTTCAGTGGCGAGCCTTGGCATGTACAGGTAGCGACAGGTGTCGAGCCACGAGCGCTGCGCGCCGACACTCACTTGCCCATCTTTCCAAAACCACTTGTCGAGCAAGGCCCGCAGGTGCGTCGGCGCCCAGATCGAGATCACCCACTCCTTCTCTTTGGTGGTCGTGGCTATGGCCTTCTCGTAGCTACTACCCGCGAGACTGAGCGCCTCGTCCTCCCAGGCCACTTTGCTGAGGCCGCCCTTCGCCTCGGCGTCCTGCATCGGCACGAGCAGGTGGCGGTAGGTTTCCCGGATCGCCCCCTCGACGCGCGCCTTCGCTTCGTCGAGGTTCTTCTTGGCTTCCTTCTCGTGGTGACGATCGAGGTTGAGCTCGTCGACATCATCGACGATCGACGCCCAAGCAAGGGAGCGACGCACGTGGTCACACAGGGTGGACGCGGCGCTCGCCTCTGGGGCGAGAAAGAGCAAGCGGTTCTGATACTCGCGCGGCTTGTCGCCGTGCTTGCCCAGAATCACCGCCGCAGCGGCGATGGCTTTGCTGCTCTCCTCCTTGCGCTTGTGGCCTTGATCGGGCCGTAAGACCACGAGCCGCAGGCCCGGCTTGTCTTGAATGTCGGCCGAGTCGCGGAAGATATGCACGGCATCGACCAGGCTGCTCTTGACCAAGTGCGCAAGCCGCTCACCAATGGCGGGGTAAATGTGCAGCTCGGCATCGAAGCGCGACAGCCGCCCTTCCATCTCGCGGCGCAGATTGGTTCTCGTATCGAACCAGTAGCGCTCGTTGCCGGTGTAGAGGTAGTGCAGGCGGTCGGTCAGACGCCGCAGCGCATCGTCGTAACGGCCCACGGCTTGGCCGGGCTGTACGCAGCCGAGCCGCACCCGGTCGGCGCCGACGCCGCGTACTTTCTGGCTCGCGACCGACGGCGCGCTGCCGAGGAAGATGGTGCGCGCCGCGCGTCGGCAAGCCTGCACGCTGCCGAGCGTCGGTGTGGCATCGTCGATTTGGCGCGGCTCGGCATGGGCGCCATCGACATCCTTGTCCACGATAGGGTCCCAGCCCGGCGGCAGATACTTGACGAGCTCGTTGCGCACGGAGAGGTCATCGAACGGCACCGAGCCGGGCAGGATGAGCAGGTCGCGATTGTCGGCGCGCCACAGCGAGTGAACGAGGCGCGCCATCAGACGCAGCACGCCGCGCGTGCGCTGGAACTTGGGCAAGGTCGACCAGTCTTCATACAACCGCTCGAAAACCTCGGGGTGGATTGGGTAGCTCGCTTCGAGCCGCCGCAAATAGCCGGCCTCGCGCGTCTCGGGCGGAAACCGCTCGCCTTCGTCGCGATAGACATCGGCGAAGGCCTGACAGACCTCGGCGCGCGCCTTGTCGCTCTGCACCGGGCCAAACAAGCGCCGGCGCACGATCTCGAAGGCCTCCTCGGTGCCGACCGGCTTCCACACCGCCTCAATGCGGCCAAAGAGCTTCTCGACGGCGTTGAGCGCGTGCTTGCCCTGCTCGTCACCGACCTCCATCAAACTGTCGGGCAGCGACGCGAGCACCATCGCGTTCGGCACGCGCGAGGCGGCCTCAGTGAGCGCCTGCAAGAACGACAGGTTCGAGTTGTACGTGCCGCCCTTGTAGCTCTTGCCGTGCTCGAACTGGCGCAGGTAGGCCACGGTCTCGTCCATGAGCACGACCGCCGGCCCAAAGCGCGTGAGCAGCTTGTGCAGCACCTCTTTGCCGGGCGAGGTGCCGTCACGGTCGGCCTCGGCGACCATACGATAGCCTTCGGCCGCGCCGAGTTGAAAGGCGAGCTCACCCCACAGCGTGTTGGCCGCGATCTCACCGTGCTCGCGCGGCTGTGACGGCGCGAGTGCGTTGCCGTCGAGCACGGCGACGTTCGCCTTGACGAGCTCTTTGACCTGCGCCTTCTCGAGCAGCTCTGGGACGCCGAGCAGCTTCTTGGCCGGCACCCGCCCCTGCGCCACGTGCAGCACCGCCATCATCGTATGCGTCTTGCCGCCGCCGAAGGCAGTCTGAAGCTGCACGACGGGGTCGCCGCCCTTGCCGCCGAGGCGCTTGACGACGCTTTGCAAGAGCAGGCTCATGCCCTCGGTGATGACGGTGCGCTCGAAGAAGCGCACCGGGTCTTGGTAGTCGGGCGCGGCCACGCCATCGACGACCTTCGTGAGGTCGGCGGCGAACTCCGATTCTTGGAACTTGCCCTCGAGCACGTCTTCGTGCGGGACGATGACTTCGCGCCATGGTTTGAGCGTCATTTTATGCTGCACTCCCGCTAGCGATTGCACCTGGTATCACAATGGTTTCCCATGAAGATGTTACTCTTGCTTCCGTTGGGGCCACTGCACACGCATCAGAGATGGCCACCTGCCGCATCACGGGTGATCCCCGGCAGCGTGCGCCGTGAGCGAATTCGTGGTGAGGTGTTTCGCGGACCAGTGCTCGCCGATCGCCTGAACGAATTCAGGGCGCACAAGCTTTGCGCGAGCGACTAGCTTGTCGCCCGCCTCTCGTCGCACATACAGGCCCTCGGCCGGCCCGTCCTCGAGACGAGACTGACCGAGCCGCCGCCGCAAGACTTGCAGGTCAAACACACCGCGGCCGAGTTCAGGAACGAGGGCTAGGCCGAGGTCACGCACAAGCGCATCGCGACGCTCCACGCTCCAAAAATCGCCGCGCGCGCGGTCGTAGACATCGAAGACGAGAAGCCAATCGGGTAGGCGGCTGTAGCGCACGCTGTGCACGGCGTAGCACCACTCGCCGAATAGCATCAGGTCGGGGACGAGCGCGTCGATCAGCCGCTGCTCCCGCGCTCGCAGCCACGCAAAGAGAGGCTTGAACTGGGGATGTAAGTGGCCGCGCTCCAGGTAGGAGCCGCGATTCTGGACGCGGAGCGATCCTTGCGCATCGACCGAAAAGCCGATGTTCGCCCCATCGATCTTTTCTTCGAGGTGGACTTCAGCGGCGAGAAAATCGTGCGCTTCGCCCTCGGTGAGCACCTTGTCGTCACGCGGCCGTCCCTTGCCAAGCCAAGCCAGGTGCGGCGTGTGGGGGAAGCGAAAGAAGCCCATCAGTGCCCCATTTTCTGCGAGTGTTTGCGAGCAATCGCATCCGGGCAAAGAAAATGGATTGAGACGCCCACTCCTGCGAGGGCGTCCCGCCACCCCCACCACTTGCTGTCAAACGACTGGAGAATCGGCGGATGCTCGCGATGGGCCGCGGCAACCGCGAGAAACTTCCGATCAGAGCGGTCGTAGTGGATGCCCGTTGGTGGGCGCGGGAGCTCGACGAAGTCCTCGTCGTCGTCTGGTTGTTGCGTAATCTTGACCTGCGTCACCCGCTGCTCAGCGTATTCGTGGGTGAGGAGCCACTTCAGAAACCTGTCGCCTGGCCCGGGCTCGCCCTTTGTCTTGAGTTTGTTGCAGTACTCGCCCACGATTCTTCGGCCATCATCGATGAAGAGATGTCCGGACGCCATGACGGCCTGTAGCGCTTTGGCGCTAGAGGCGACGCAGTCACTTGGTGCTTCTGGATTAGCGCCATTCGCGGTCAGAGGCACATTCGTGTCGACGACGCAGCGGAGAGGCAACGCGGTCACGTGCGCTGCCCCTTCTGCATGCGCTTCGACTGTGCCTCGCTCCGCAACACGAGATCGGACATTTCATCGCCGAAGAAGTCCGCCGGCCAGTTCTTGATGTTTCCGTAGTCGTCTACATCGAGTTCTTCAATCTGCGCGCTCGAGCCCTCGGTGTGGACGAAGTAGAGTGCGGCGTCATCCTTCGACAGCTGCTCGTCCGCGATTCGGCGCTGAAGCCGGCGTAAGAAATGCTCGGAGTGACTCTCGACAATGAACTGGCAAGCACGTGCGCCGCTGTCTTCGCGGGCGTGAATCGCGTCGACGAAGAGATCTGCGAGTTCGGATTGCACGCGCGGGTGCAGGTGGATCTCGGGTTGCTCGAAGATGACGATGGACCGCCGCGGCACATAGAAACACTCGACGATAACCGGCAGCACTTGGCTGACTCCAAATCCGACGTCAGTGAGTTTCACCTCAGGAGGCTTCGGATGAGTCCGAACAAGAACCTCGTATTCCTTGCGGTGCTGCCCAAGGGCCTTGACCTGGAAGTCGTGAATGAGACCCATGTCACGCAGCCTCTCGGCAACCAGTTCGGGAAGGGTCTTCGTTCTCTGTTTGGCTCTAAGATTGAACGCTCGATCATGGGCTGCAAGAATCGCCTCTATGGCGCGGTCGCCACGAACCCCGACGTGATCGGGGACCTCGCCGGACCACAGGTAAAGCCGCTTGGGTGATTCTCGCAACGGACCGACGTAGTACACGCTGCCGAGCATGCGTTCGAGCTCGAGCACGAGATCTGCTGCGAAGACGGTATTCTGGTAGTACGCAGCGACCTCGTCCGAAAAGCCATAGAACCGGACTGGTGCAGGCAGTGTCCATGCGCGGCCCTGATGTCGCGTTAGAGTGTACTGAGAGGAGGCGAGATCGAATTCGGGTTTCTTGCGCCGCTGAGCGTCACGCCGTTCCAGGGCCAGGTCGAGGACCGTCTTGCCGTCTTGCCGTAGTTCATAGCGCAACAGCTCGGTGCTCGGTTGATGACGGCCATCGGTACCGAGGCGCGCTTCGAACGAGAGTCGATCGCCCTTGAACAGCGCATGGGAAAGGGGGTCACGAACCTCTAACGGATTATCGAGCGACCACTCGAACGAGAACCCCAACGGCTGCGACACGTCGTGCCCGTGCAGAACGTCATCATAGGTTCCAACGTCTACGAGCGTGCGACTATCGCCAAATTGAAGCGGCCGCTGTCGATCCGGCGACGCC
>Ga0315270_10001657_pt1 | contig 11845 bp, 8 predicted proteins | sample C1_bottom_MG_FD_204932 | JGI IMG/M metagenome (GOLD analysis project Ga0315270, IMG submission 204932) | Sediment microbial communities from Yellowstone Lake, YNP, Wyoming, USA - C1_bottom | ecosystem: Environmental > Aquatic > Freshwater > Lake > Sediment | place: USA: Wyoming | collected... | reverse complement strand
GCAAAGGCAAACGACAGCAGCGGCTCGTCCTTCAGCGCATCGCGCATCGCCAGACCCTTGGCCAGATAATCGTCGGCATCCGCCGCGTAGGCGCTGGGAAATTCCATCACGATCATGCCCAGGGTGGCGCGCATCCCGGCCTGCAAAAAAGCTTCACCTGCGGCCTGCGGGAAGAAATACATGTCGTTGCAGGTGGTGACGCCGCCCGCCAGCATTTCGGCGGCGGCAAGCAGGGTGCCGTCGCGCACGAAGGCCTCGGACAGGTGCTTCTTCTCGGCGGGCCAGATGTGCTGCTGGAGCCATGCCATCAGCGGCAGGTCGTCGGCAAAGCCGCGCATGAGGGACATGGCCGCGTGGCAATGCAGATTGACCAGGCCGGGGATCAGCGCCTGGCCGGGCAGGGCGAGGGTGTGCGCGGCGTCGTAGCGTGCATGCGCGGCAAGGGCCGGCAGGACATCGAGAATCTGGCCGTTGCGTACCACCACGGCGTGGTCGGTCAGCACACCGGCGGGTTCGACGGGCACCACCCATTGCGGCAGCAGAAGAAGGTCGGCGGGCGCTTTCATGTTGGCCTGCATTCTCACTGTTTGCGCGAGGAATGGCAAAGCGGCGCCGCCAGACAAGGACGCTTGAAGACCGGGGCATCGGCTGGTGCGGCAATTTGCCACAGGCATCAAGCGGGTTCATGGCCTTAGCATCATCGAATAAACCAAATTAAAAAAACCAGGGGGAAACATGAAACTGAAAACGACATGTGCGGAACACTCCGCGTCCACTCCAGCCATTCGAGGCCGGCAGTGCGCCACAGCCTTGTTCCTGCTGGCCAGTCATGGCGCGGCCATGGCCAGTTGCGGCTCGGCTTTTTGCAGCATCAATACCGATTGGGACGCGCAAACCCCGTGGACTGAAAACGCCACGCAACTGGATGTGCGCATGGAGTACATCAATCAGGATCAGTTGCGCGCGGGGAGGGATAAAACCACGGCGTCCGGCGAAGTGGGCGAGCATGACGAGATCGAGACGCGCAACCGGAATGTCATCGCCAGCCTGAGCCACGCAGTCAGCTCGTCCGTGAGCCTGACGCTGAGCGTACCTGTGGTGTCACGCGACCATTCCCACATTCACAATGGCGAGGATGGCCCCGAGCTGGAAAGCTGGGATTTCACCCGACTGGGCGACGTGAGAGCCTTGGCGTACTGGCGGCTGGACGAGGCGCAGTCCCCCTACGACACATCCTACGGCCTGGTCGGGGGAATCAAGCTGCCCACCGGTTTAACCGACGAGCGCAATGCAGCCGGCGAAGCGGCTGAACGCAGCTTGCAGCCGGGCACGGGATCCACCGACCTGATCGTCGGCGGGTTTGCCTCGGGTCGTTGGGCGCAGGCTGGCTGGTTTACGCAGGTACGCGGCCGGCACGCAGTGACCGAGCGGCAGGATTATGAACCGGGTGACGCGGTCAATCTGGATATGGGGATGAGCTACCCGCTGGGAACGGTGCAGGCGCTGGCGCAGATCAACATGCTGTGGCGTGGGCAGGACCACGGGGCCAATGCCGAACCCGCCGACAGTGGCGGCACCTTCATCTACTTCTCGCCCGGGCTGCTGGTTCCGCTCGGCAACGGGATGCAGCTCTACGGGCTGGTGCAGCTCCCGCTGCTGCGGGATGTACGGGGCACGCAGTTGACGGCGGATTGGGCAGCCTCGCTGGGCTTGACGGTGCGTTTCTGAAGACTGGACGCCCGTTTTGCCGTAGCGGCCAGGCCGCCGCCGCAATCCCGGCCACGCCGGCGCGGTGGTTGTCAGGTGGGTGCGCATCGGATTTGTAGCGGATCCGTCGCGCTAGCCCATCGCCCCCACCCGTCCGGGCGGGTTGGCCATGCTAAAATCACGGGCTTTTAGATCAATAAAAAGCCGGTTATGGAACAGTTTGCCAAGGAAACCCTCCCGGTCAGTCTCGAAGACGAGATGCGGCGTTCGTACCTCGATTATGCGATGAGCGTGATCGTGGGGCGCGCGCTGCCAGATGTGCGCGATGGGCTGAAGCCGGTGCATCGTCGTGTGTTGTTCGCAATGAACGAGTTGGGCAACGACTGGAACAAGGCTTACAAAAAGTCGGCCCGCGTGGTCGGCGACGTCATCGGTAAATACCATCCGCACGGCGATACGGCGGTGTACGACACCATGGTGCGGATGGCGCAGCCTTTCTCGCTGCGCTACATGCTGATCGACGGCCAGGGCAACTTCGGCTCGGTGGACGGCGACAACGCGGCGGCGATGCGTTACACCGAAGTGCGGATGGCGCGGATCGCGCACGAGCTGCTGGCCGACCTCGACAAGGAAACGGTCGATTTCGGCCCCAACTACGACGGTTCCGAGTTCGAACCGCTGGTGCTCCCCGCCAAGATCCCCAACCTGCTGATCAACGGTTCGTCCGGCATCGCGGTGGGGATGGCAACCAACATTCCGCCGCACAACCTCACCGATATCTGCGACGCGCTGTTTGCGCTGCTGGACGACCCCGAGATCGACATCGAGTCGCTGATCGCCATCGTCAAGGCGCCCGACTTTCCCACCGCCGGCATCATCTATGGCCTGTCCGGGGTGCGCGACGGCTACCGCACCGGGCGCGGCCGGGTGGTGATGCGCGCCACCTGCCACTTCGAGGATGTGGGCAGGGAGGGTGGCAAGCAGGCGATCATCATCGACGAGCTGCCCTACCAGGTGAACAAGGCCAACCTGCTGATCAAGATCGGCGAGCTGGTGCGCGAGAAGCAGATCGACGGCATTTCCGACCTGCGCGACGAATCCGACAAGTCGGGCATGCGCGTTTACATCGAACTGAAGCGCGGTGAAAACGCGGACGTGGTGCTGAACAATCTGTACAAGCAGACGCAGATGCAGGACACCTTCGGCATGAACATGGTGGCGCTGATCGACGGCCAGCCGCGTTTGCTCAACCTGCGCGAAATTCTCGACGCTTTCCTGCGTCATCGCCGCGAAGTGGTCACCCGCCGCACCGTGTTCGACCTCAAGAAGGCACGCGAACGCGGCCATATCCTGGAAGGCCTGGCAGTGGCGCTGGCCAACGTCGACGATATCGTCGAACTGATCAAGTCGTCTGAAACGCCGCTGATCGCCAAAACCCGCCTGCTGGAAAAGGCGTGGAAATCGGCGATGGTCGAGGAAATGCTGGCACGCATCGATCCCGAATATTCGCGCCCGATGAACATGGGTCCGGAATATGGCCTGCACGCGGACGGCTACCATCTGTCCGAGATTCAGGCACAGCGCATTCTCGAGATGCAACTGCAGCGCCTGACCAACCTGGAATCGGACAAGATCATCGGCGAGTACAAGGAAATCATGGCAAAGATTGCCGACCTGCTCGACATTCTGGCCACCCCGGCGCGCATCACCCTGATCATTCGCGACGAGTTGAAGCAGATTCAGGAACAGTTCGGCGACGCGCGCCGCTCGGTCATCGTCGAGAACGCGCAGGACATGTCGATGGAGGATCTGATCAAGCCGGAAGAGATGGTCGTGACCCTGTCGCACGGCGGCTACATGAAGTCGCAGCCGATGGACGACTACCGCGCGCAAAAGCGCGGCGGGCGCGGCAAGCAGGCGGCGGGCACCAAGGACGAAGACTTCATCGAGAAGATGTTCGTCGCCAACACGCATGACTACATCCTCTGTTTCTCCAACCGCGGCCGGCTGTACTGGCTCAAGGTCTACAACGTGCCGGCGGGCGGGCGCGCGGCGCGCGGCAAGCCCATTGTCAACCTGCTGCCGCTGGAAGACGGCGAGAAAATCAACGCGCTGCTGCCGGTCAAGACCTTTGACGACGAGCACTACGTGTTCATGGCGACATCAAACGGCATCGTCAAGAAAACGCCCTTGTCGGACTTCTCGCGCCCACGCACGGCAGGCATCATCGCGGTGGGACTGGACGAGGGGGATTTCCTCATCGGCGCGTCGATCACCGACGGCCGCCACGACGTGATGCTGTTCTCCGACGGCGGCAAGGCGGTGCGCTTCGACGAAAACGACGTGCGCCCGATGGGGCGCACTGCCCGCGGCGTCATCGGCATGAAGCTCGCCAAGGGCAAGAAGCTAATTTCGCTGTTGGTTGCAGAAGACGAAAACGACTTTGTGCTGACAGCGACTGAAAATGGCTTTGGCAAGCGCACCTCGATCACCGAATACACCCGCCACGCCCGCGCCACGCAGGGCATGATCGCGATCCAGACCAGCGAGCGTAATGGCAAAGTGGTCGCCGCCACGCTGGTGAAGCCGGACGACGAAATCATGCTGATTACCACCGGCGGCGTGCTGATCCGCACCCGCGTCAAGGAAATCCGTGCGATGAGCCGCTCCACCCAAGGCGTCACGCTGATCAATCTGGACAAGGGCGAAACGCTCATCGGCCTGGAAAAAGTGGCAGAAACCGACAACGAAGAGGAAATAAGCGCATGACCATTTATAACTTCAGCGCCGGCCCCGCCGTGCTCCCCAAGGAAGTGTTGCAACAGGTGCAGGCCGAGATGGTCGATTGGCACGGTTCCGGTATGTCGGTGATGGAAATGAGCCATCGCGGCAAGGAATTCATGGGCATTGCCGCCGAAACGGAGGCCGACCTGCGCGAGGTGATGAGCATTCCCGCCAACTACAAGGTGCTGTTCCTGCAGGGCGGCGCCTCCAGCCAGTTCGCGATGGTGCCGATGAACCTGCTGCGCGGCAAAGCCAGCGCCGATTATCTGAATACCGGCGAGTGGTCGAAAAAGGCCATCAAGGAAGCCAAAAAGTACGGCGCGGTGAACGTGGTGGCGAGCAGCGAAGACAAGAACTTCAGCTACGTGCCGGCGCAGGATCAGTGGAAGCTCGATGCGAACGCGGCCTACGTCCATTACACGCCGAATGAAACCATCGGCGGGGTGGAGATGTTCAGGACGCCCGATTTGGGAACGCAGCCGGGCAGCGTGCCTCTGGTGGCCGACATGTCATCGACCATCCTGTCGCGCCCGATCGATGTGTCGAAATTCGGCCTGATATACGCCGGTGCGCAGAAGAACATCGGCCCGGCCGGACTCACCATCGTCATCGTGCGCGACGACCTGATCGGCGAGCCGGTCAAAGGCACGCCGACCATGTTCGACTACAAAACCCACGCCGACAACGACTCGATGTACAACACGCCGCCCACCTTCGCCATGTACACGGCGGGGCTGGTGTTCAAGTGGCTGAAGAAAAACGGTGGGCTCACGGCGATGGAAAAAACCAACCGCGAAAAAGCCGGACTGCTCTACAGTAAGATCGACGCCAGCGATTTCTACAATTCGCCGGTGGCGCTGGACAACCGTTCGCTGATGAACGTGCCGTTCACGCTGAAAGACGCCGCGCTCGACGAGGCGTTCCTCAAAGGCGCCAAGGAACGCGGCCTGATTCAGTTGAAAGGCCATCGCTCGGTCGGCGGCATGCGCGCGTCGATATATAACGCCATGCCGGTCGCAGGGGTGCAGGTGCTGGTCGATTACATGAGCGACTTCGAGAAAAGCCATGGCTGAGGCGCGCAAGGTTCTCACCCTCAACGCGATTTCCGCGCGCGGTCTGGCGCGGTTGCCGGAGCACTACACGGTGGGCGGCGACATCGCCGATCCGGACGGCATTCTGGTGCGCTCGGCCAACATGCACGAGATGGATATTCCGGCATCGGTGCGGGCGATTGCCCGTGCCGGTGCGGGAACCAACAACATCCCGGTGAAAAAACTGTCCGAACGCGGCGTGCCGGTGTTCAACGCGCCGGGGGCGAATGCCAACGCGGTGAAGGAACTGGTCATCGCCGGCATGCTGATAGCGGCGCGCAACCTGGTGCCCGCGATTCGCTTTGTCGAAGGCCTGTCTGGCACCGATGAGGACATGCACAAGGCGACCGAGGCAGGCAAGAAGAACTTTGCGGGCAGCGAACTGCCGGGCCGCACGCTCGGCGTGATCGGCCTCGGCGCCATCGGCTCGTATGTCGCCGAAGCCGCGATCAAGCTCGGCATGAACGTGGTCGGCTTCGACCCGGCGATCACGGTGGATGCGGCGTGGCGCCTGCCGTCGCAGGTCAAGCGTGCGGAGAACGTCGAAGACGTGCTGCGCATGGCGGATTTCGTCAGCCTGCATGTGCCGCTGATCGACGCCACCCGCAACCTCATCAACGCCCAGCGCATCGGCGTGATGCGTCCCGGTGCCGTATTGCTGAATTTTGCGCGCGAAGGCGTGGTCGATAACGCCGCCGCAGTCGAGGCGCTCGACGCCAACAAGCTGCATGCCTATATCTGCGACTTCCCCGCTAATGCACTGAAAGGCCACGCTAAAGTCGTCGCGCTGCCGCACCTGGGCGCCAGCACCGAAGAGGCCGAAGAAAATTGCGCGGTGATGGTCGCCGAGCAACTCGCCGACTTTCTGGAAAACGGCAACATTCTCAATTCGGTCAACTTCCCCAATGTCGCCATGGCGCGCGAGTCGAATTTCCGCATCGCGATTGCCAACGCCAACGTGCCCAACATGCTGGGGCAGATTTCATCTGTGCTCGCCGCCGCCAGCCTCAATATCCACAACATGGTCAACAAGTCCAAGGGCGATATGGCCTATACCCTGGTGGACGTGGACAGCGTGGTCAGCGACGCCGTCATCGCGCAACTTGCAGCGATAGCCGGCGTGCTCGGTGTGCGTTATCTGCCGCGATAATGAAAGACGAGCACAGCGCGCCGGGTGCGCATAACGAGCTTGGCGCGCTGCGTGCGCGCATTGATGCCATCGACGACGCCATTCTGAAACTGGTGTCGGAACGCGCAGGCATTGCGCAGCAAGTCGGGCGCGCCAAAAGTGGCGAGAAAATTTACCGTCCCGAGCGTGAGGCGCAAATCGTGCAGCGCCTGCGTGATGCCAACCCCGGCCCGCTGTCGGGCGATTCGATCGAACGCCTGATCCGCGAAATCATGTCGGCCTGCCGCGCGCTGGAGCAGGCGATCCGCGTCGCCTATCTCGGTCCGGCCGGTACCTTCAGCCAACAGGCGGTGCACAAGCAATTTGGCCATGAAGTCGAAGCACTGGCCGAAGCCGACATCGACGCCTGCTTTCATGCGGTGGAAACCGGTCGTGCCGATTTCGCCGTGGCGCCGGTGGAAAACTCCACAGAGGGCGCGATCTCGCGCACGCTCGACCTCATCGTTGCCAGCCCGCTCAAGATTTGCGGCGAAGTGATGCTGCCGATTCACCAGACGCTGATGCGCAAGCAGGATGGACTGGATGGGATCGCGCGGGTGTACGGCCACGCCCAGTCGCTCGCGCAATGCCAGCAGTGGCTCAGCCGCCATCTACCGGATGCCACACGTGTCAGCGTGGTGAGCAACAGCGAAGGCGCGCGCCTTGCCGCAGCCGATCCGGATTCCGCCACGCTGGGATCGGAAACTGCCGCCGGCTTGTACGGACTGGCCGTGATCAAGTTGCGCATCGAGGACGAGGCCAGCAACACCACGCGTTTTCTGGTGCTGGGGGCCAGCGACGCCGCGCCGTCCGGGCGCGACAACACTTCATTTGTCGTCGGCGCCAGAAATGAGCCCGGTGCGGTGGTCAAGCTGCTGCAGCCGCTGGCTGACGCGGGCATTTCCATGAGCAAGCTCGAATCGCGTCCGGCCCGGCTGGATAATCGGGGCCTGGGCAACTGGGAATACCTGTTTTTCGTCGTCTGCGAAGGACACCGGCAGGACGCCAAGCTGGCCGCTGCATTGGCTGAAATCGAGTCACGCGCCGCCTTCCTGAAAATTCTCGGTTCCTATCCCGCCGCCTCAGCATGAATTGTTGTGACCACCCGCAAGGAGTAGGCCGTGGTTGTAAAGCCGCTGTCCCAGGGGATACACCTTCGGATAAAGCGGCAACACCCACGCTCCTGGCGCCCGCCCACGTGCGGGCGATTGCCCCGTACCAGCCCGGCAAGCCCATCTCTGAGCTTGCGCGTGAACTCGGCCTGAGCGAAGCCGACATCGTCAAGCTGGCGTCGAACGAAAACCCGCTCGGCCCCAGCCCGATGGCGCTGATGGCGGCGCAGGATGCGCTGCACGACATGGCCCTGTATCCCGACGGCGCCGGTTTTGCGCTGAAGGCGAAGCTGTCGGCGAAACTGGGCGTGGCAGCAAGCCAGATTGTGCTGGGCAACGGCTCCAACGACGTGCTCGACATCGTGGCGCAAACCTTCCTGACGCCGGAAACCTCCTCGGTTCACTCGCAGCATGCCTTCGCGGTCTATCCAATCGCGACCCAGACGGTCGGCGCACAGAGCATCGTGGTGCCAGCGCGGGATTACGGCCACGATCTCGCCGCGATGCGCGCGGCGATCCGCGACGATACGCGGGTGCTGTGGATTGCCAACCCCAATAATCCGACCGGCACCTTCCTGCCGTGGGCAGAGATCGAGGCCTTCCTCGAAACCGTGCCGCCATACGTGCTGGTGGTGCTGGACGAGGCCTACGGCGAATACCTGCCGCCCGCCGAGCGCTGCGACACTGCCGCCTGGCTGGCGCGTTTTCCCAATCTGCTCATCACCCGCACTTTTTCCAAGGCCTATGGCCTCGCCGGGTTGCGGGTAGGTTACGGTCTTGGGCACCCCGATGTGATCGACCTGATGAACCGGGTGCGCCACCCATTCAACGTCAACCTGCCTGCGCTCGCCGCCGCCGAGGCCGCGCTCGACGATAGCGGGTTCCTTGATCGCAGCTATGCGCTGAACACGGCCGGCATGGCGCAACTGGTCGTCGGGCTGGCCGATTTGAAAATCGAAACCGTGCCGTCGAAGGGCAACTTCCTGCTGGCGAAAGTCGGCGACGCAGCGCGCATCAATACCGAACTGCTGAAGCGCGGTGTCATCGTGCGGCCGGTCGCCAATTACGGCCTGCCGGAATTTTTGCGCGTGTCGGTCGGCCTGGCCGGCCAGAACGCCCGTTTCCTCGACGCCTTGAAAGCCTGTCTGTGATTATCGACAAACTCGCCATCGTCGGCACCGGCCTCATCGGCGGTTCGTTTGCCTTGGCGCTGAAACAAGCCGGTGCCGTGCGACATGTGCTCGGCGTGGGCCGCAATCCGGCCCGACTCACTGTCGCTCGCGAGCTCGAGCTGATTGATGGCGTGGCCGATTATGCCCAGGCCGGACAGGCCGACTGCATCCTGCTGGCACTGCCGGTGGGCGAAACCGAAGCAGTGTTGCGGCAGTTGGCGCCGCATCTAAAAGCAGGCGCGATCATCACCGACGCAGGCAGCACCAAAGCCAATGTCATCACCGCAGCTCACGCGGCGCTCGGTGCACGTTTTGCCGATTTTGTCCCCGGCCACCCGATTGCCGGTTCCGAGCTGAGCGGCCCCGGTGCCGCGCGCGCCGACTTATTCCAAGGTAAAAAGGTTGTGCTGACGCCGTTGGCCGACACCCGCGCCGACGCACTCGAAACCGTCAAGGCGCTGTGGCAGGCGACAGGCGCACAAGTCGAAACGCTGGATGCCGCGCTGCACGACCGTATCTTCGCAGCGGTAAGCCACCTGCCGCATCTGGCCGCATTTGCCCTGGTGGACGAGCTGGCACAGCGCGCCGATGGTGACACCTACTTCCACTTCGCTGCCAGCGGCTTCCGTGATTTCACCCGCATCGCCGGCAGCAGCCCGGAGATGTGGCGCGACATCGCGCTGGCGAATCGCGAGGCGGTGCTGGCCGAGCTGGACGCCTACCTGGCCGCCATCCACACGCTGCGCAATACAGTCGACAGAAATGATGCTGACGCATTGTTGAAGATGTTTTCGCGTGCGCGCACGGCCCGCGAAAACTGGATGAAAACACAGGACGCTTGATGGACTTTCTCGATTTGCCTGCCAGCACCGCCGCACGCGGCACGGTGCGTCTGCCTGGATCCAAAAGCATTTCCAACCGCGTGCTGCTGCTGGCTGCGCTCGCCTCCGGGACAACGACAGTTCGTGCGTTGCTGGATTCGGACGACACCCGGGTGATGCTCGACGCCTTGCGTGCTTTGGGTGTGGGCGTGGTTCGCCAAAGAGATTCTAGTGGTGGCGATTCCGACGATTACGACATTACCGGCGTCGGCGGCGCGTTTCCGGTGAAGCGGGCCGAGCTGTTCCTGGGCAATGCGGGCACGGCGTTCCGCTCGCTCACCGCCGCCTGCGCCTTGTCGGGCGGCGAGTATGTGCTGAAGGGCGTTTCGCGGATGCACGAGCGGCCCATCGGCGATCTGGTCGATGCACTGCGGCTGCTGGGTGCGCGGATCGATTATCTGGGACAGGCAGGTTATCCGCCGCTGCACATTCATCCGGCCACGCTGGCGGGCGACGCCACCCAGGTGCGTGGCAATGTGTCGAGCCAGTTTCTCACCGGCCTGATGATGGCGCTGCCGCTGCGACAGCGCGCCACCACCATCGAGGTGATGGGCGAGCTGATTTCCAGGCCTTATATCGGGATTACGCTGGCCATGCTGCGCCGCTTTGGCGTCGAGATCGAGCAGGACGGCTGGCAGCGTTTCAGCGTGCCGGCGCAGGCGCGTTACCAGAGTCCCGGCGAAATATGGGTCGAGGGCGATGCGTCGTCGGCGTCGTATTTCCTGGCGGCGGGCGCCATCGGTGGCGGCCCGGTGCGGGTGGATGGCGTCGGCCGCGACAGCGTGCAGGGTGATGTGCGCTTCGCCGACGCGCTGGCCTTGATGGGCGCGCAGATTGAGATGGGACCGAACTGGATCGAGGCGCGCGCGCCGCAGTGCGGGAGGGTGATGCCGGAGGCATCGGGTACCCGCCGGCCTCCTCCTTGCGGGGAAAATGGCCGGCTCCGTGCGATCGACCTCGACTGCAACCACATCCCCGACGCCGCTATGACGCTGGCGGTGGCTGCGCTGTTCGCCGACGGCGTGACCACGCTCAGGAACATCGCCAGCTGGCGAGTGAAGGAAACCGACCGCATCGCCGCGATGGCGACCGAGTTGCGCAAGGTCGGCGCGACAGTGGAAGAGGGCGCCGACTCCATCCGCATCACGCCGCCAGACAAACTGACGCCCAACGCCGTCATCGACACCTACGACGACCACCGCATGGCGATGTGTCTGTCGCTGGTGACGCTGGGCGGCGTGCCGGTTCGCATCAACGATCCGGCGTGCGTGAACAAGACCTTCCCCGATTATTTCAAGGTGTTTGCGGGGATAGTCAACGCGGGGATTGCCCAATGACGTTCCCGGTTATCACCATCGACGGCCCCTCCGCATCAGGCAAGGGCACGGTGGCCGAGCGGGTTGCCAGTGCGCTCGGCTTTCATTTTCTCGATAGTGGCGCGCTGTATCGATTAACCGCGCTGTCGGCGCTGAAACACGGCGTGGCACTGGACGATGAAATGCGCGTGGCGGAACTGGCGGCTCGACTTCCTGCGAGCTTTCACGACGGCGCCGTATGGCTGGAAAACGAAAACGTCCATGATGCGATCCGCGCCGAGGCCGTGGGCGAGGGCGCATCGAAAGTGGCGGCGCTACCAGCGGTGCGCGCAGCGCTGCTCGACCGTCAGCGCGCCTTTCGGCAAGCGCCTGGTTTGGTGGCCGACGGCCGCGACATGGGCACGGTGGTGTTCGCCGATGCCGTGGCCAAAATCTTCCTCACCGCCAGCGCCGAGGCGCGCGCCGAACGGCGTTATAAGCAGTTGATCGAAAAGGGGAACTCTGCTAGTCTACCCGCCCTTGTTGCGGATATGCAGGCGCGCGATGCACGCGATACCGCGCGCGCGGTGGCACCACTCAAACCCGCGCCGGATGCGCTGTTGCTCGACACCACC
>Ga0315270_10001656_pt1 | contig 11847 bp, 8 predicted proteins | sample C1_bottom_MG_FD_204932 | JGI IMG/M metagenome (GOLD analysis project Ga0315270, IMG submission 204932) | Sediment microbial communities from Yellowstone Lake, YNP, Wyoming, USA - C1_bottom | ecosystem: Environmental > Aquatic > Freshwater > Lake > Sediment | place: USA: Wyoming | collected... | reverse complement strand
GAAAGCGTTCCTGTTGATGGACTCGTATTAGAAGGCTCGTCAAGCATCGACGAAGCCATGTTGACGGGCGAAAGCATGCCCAGAGAGAAGCATGCTGACGACAAAGTTTTTACCGCCACCCTTAACCAGGGGGGGGTACTCCGATGCAGTGCTATTGCTGTAGGTGCACAAACACAATTGGCAGCCATCATCCAACTGGTGGAGCAAGCACAAGGATCGAAGGCCGCCATACAGAAGCTTGCTGACAAAATTGCCAGTATCTTTGTGCCGACTGTCGTTGCGATCGCCGTTGTCACGTTTATAGCGTGGTGGGCCTTAGGCACTGACTTTGCCACAGCCCTTATTAATGCGGTTTCCGTACTGGTAATTTCATGCCCCTGCGCATTGGGTCTGGCCACTCCGACAGCCGTAGTCGTTGCCACGGGTCGTGCTGCCAGCGCAGGGATTTTGGTCAAGAATGCCACCGCCTTGGAACGTGCCCATAAGCTAGCCGTGTTGATTGTAGACAAAACAGGCACCCTCACCACCGGCAAACCGGTTGTCACCGATCTTGTTCCGACCCGTGGACAGGATGCCAAGCAGTTGCTGATTGTTGCCGCCAGCATGGCAAAGGACTCTACCCACCCCTTGTCACGCGCAATGCTAAGCGAAGCACAAGCACGAAATTTGACCTTATTACCCAGCACCTCATTTATCGAATTGTCTGGCAGTGGTTTATCGGCAGACATTGATGGAAAGTCTTATGTGTTGGGTTCTCCGGCCTTTATTACAAGCAAAAATTTTTTGTTGAACAACCAGGAAATACTCAACTTGCAGCAACAAGGTAAAACCGTGATCGCCGTGGCAAGCGGCAACACCCTGCTGGGATGCATCGCGATGGCAGACACCCTGCGTGTAAACAGCATAAAAGCGGTAGCAAGATTAAATAACATGGGCATCAAAGTCGTGATGCTTAGCGGTGACAATCATGCGACTGCGAAAGCAATTGCCGCTCAAGCAGGTATAAACGAATTTCGGGCGGAAGTGTTACCACAAGATAAAGCTGCTCATGTCCAGGCGTATAAAGCGCACGGGCAATTGGTTGGTATGGTGGGCGATGGTATCAACGACTCACCTGCCCTGGCGGCAGCGGATGTCAGTTTTGCAATGCGAAGTGGCAGCGATATTGCCATCGCTGCTGCCGATATAACCTTAATGCACAATGATCTGATGAGCGTAGTAGACGCCATAGATTTATCTCGTGTTGCCCTTTCAAAAATTCGCCAGAATCTCTTCTTCGCTTTTGGCTACAATGTATTGGGCATCCCGCTCGCCGCACTTGGCATGTTAAATCCAGTTATCGCAGGTGCAGCAATGGCGATGAGTTCGGTGTCAGTAGTAAGCAACGCACTCCTGCTAAAACGTTGGCAACCGTATGCTAAAAAAAATAATTTGGGAGAATAATCATGGAAACAACCAGCCTAAACATCAAAGGTATGACTTGCGGTGGCTGCGTAACAAGCGTGACGAATGTATTGAAAGCAATAGCGGGCGTCACCAGTGTGGAAGTGTCCCTTGAGCAAAATCGTGCAACGATTAGTTACGATCCAAACAAAGCAAAACTGGCTCAGTTAAAAACAGCCATTGAAGACGCAGGTTACGATGTGGTTTAAAAATTGATCTCCACATCACTGACAGAATATTAGCATTATCAAATATTTTCCTTGCATTCCGGGAATATGAAGCTATAATGCCGGCCTCGCTGCAGCATGTGCAGCGTTGGTTCATCGTTTACTGACCTCTCAGCGTCCCGATTAAAAGTCTACACAGACCCAAATCTACCAGACGTGTCTTGCTTTACCGGTTAGCGACGATGTTTTTGCGCCGGTAGAGGAATAAATTACCTCTCACTGAATTTTTATTGTGTGGCTTTTGCCACACAGCGCTATTACCTTTATTTTAAGGAATTATTTTGTCTATTGAAATTACTGAAACACCGATTGAAGTTACAACTTTTAACTCTCTTGGTCTAAACCCCGTCATCCTCAAAGCAATTGAAGATGCGGGATATACGATACCTACTCCCATTCAAGCTGAAGCCATCCCTGCAGTTTTGGCAGGTCATGATTTAATGGCTTCCGCACAAACAGGAACCGGCAAAACCGCCGCATTCATTTTGCCAGCCTTGCACCGTATTGCTGAACCTGCTGCTGTACGCAGCAAAGGACCCCGTGTACTAGTATTAACTCCAACGCGAGAACTTGCACAACAAATTTCTGACGCAGCCACTAAATATGGCAAAAATATGCGCGTTAAAGTGGTGAGCATTTTGGGCGGCATGCCCTACCCGCTGCAAAACAAATTACTCTCCAGCCCGGTCGATATTCTTGTCGCAACGCCAGGTCGCTTGATTGACCATATTGAACGTGGCCGTATCGATTTTTCTCGCCTAGAAATGTTGGTGATGGACGAGGCTGACCGTATGTTGGACATGGGTTTTATCGATGACGTTGAACGTATTGCAGCCGCGACGCCAGCAACTCGCCAGACCCTGTTGTTCTCAGCCACACTGGATGGTGTGATCGGCAAGCTGGCATCACGCCTGCTCAAGACTCCCAAGCGTATTAGTATCGCTGCGGCTCAAGCACGTCATGAAAATATTGACCAACGCTTGATGTATGTAGACGATATGGCGCATAAAAACCGGTTGCTTGATCATATTCTTCGCGACACTGAGTTAAATCAGGCAATCGTATTCACCAACACCAAGCGAGATGCTGACACAATTGCAGACAGCTTGTCTTCCCAAGGTCATGCCGCCTCTGCACTGCATGGCGACATGAACCAGCGTGATCGCAATCGCACCCTAACCAATATGCGCCGTGGCCAAGTGCGTGTACTGGTCGCAACCGATGTCGCAGCTCGCGGTATTGACGTGGCAGGTATTTCACACGTAATTAATTTTGATCTGCCCAAATTTGCCGAAGACTATGTACACCGCATTGGCCGTACAGGTCGTGGTGGTGCTTCCGGTATATCGGTATCGTTCGCATCCAATCGGGATGCCATGCATCTCAAGAAAATCGAACACTACACTGGCCAACGTATCGAAACACATACCGTTACCGGCATGGAACCAAAATTCAAACCACGCCCTGCTTCACCCGGTGGTCGTAGCAATGGAGCACCACGTCATCACGCACCAGACAGTCGTCACGGCTTCCCGCGCGACGATCGCAACAGCCAAGGGCAGCGCCGTGAAGGCCATACGCACAATCGTTTTGGTGCAAACTCTACAAATGCGGAGTCCCGTTATGGCAATGCGAATGGCAACCGTGCAACAACGGGCACAGGAAATCCCCGCGGTTTTGGTGGAAATGACACCCGCAATTTTACACAGCGCGACAGTGCAAAAACACCACGAAACAGTTCGCCACGGGGGTTTGGTGCAGGAAATGAAACCCGCAGTTTTGTACCGCGTGATACCTCGTCAGCACCACGTACAAGTGCACCACGTTCAGGAACCCTTCGCGCTTCGGGTCCTGGTGCAGGTGCACAACGTCGTACAGGAAGCGGCTCTTCCCAGGGTGGTCGCGATGGTAACAATGGAAATAAGTGGTAACACGACTATGTTGGGGCGAGCCTAGTTGGATATAAGCTGACAGTTGCAGTCGTTAGCCACAGAGTTTAAGCAGTCTCGACTCAACAAAATAAAAAAGCACGCACTGGCGTGTTTTTTTATTGCCATAAATTTGTTGACTGTGTAAATGCCTGGCCAATAGGGTTAAGAATGAAACTGAAAATACTCCACACTGGCTAAATCTTGAAATGAATTTTTTGCTGACTTTTGATTGCAACGATTAGGTGCAGAGCTACAGGCAGCCAACAATAACAGAAAGAATATAAGATAAATTTTCATTTGTACGACCTCGATCCTGAATAATGAGAACTGAAACTGTGGAACAAATTAATCCACTGCGTACTATCTTAGAGCGTACTTATGCGTATTGATAGCTTAAAAAGACCAATAAAACCCCACCTATTAATTAAATTTATCGAGTTTCCCTCGGTTGATAAAGTGTTACTGGCCGGTAAATAATAGACGGCTATGCATTGTATAAAATAGACGGTACTTACCAGTTTTTTTACATATTTAAACTTGCATTACTTTTTTTCGGACGTAATCAATTCTCGATTAGGTCATACTTCCCTTATGAAATATCTGTAATTTTTATGATAAAACCCCAAGCATTTTAGGTTGTTATTGTGTGGGGTTTCTACTATGCTTGCGTCTGTGTTTACAGAATAAAATTTCATGCCAGTACGTATTAAAACCCCAGAAGAAATATCGAAAATGCGCATTGCCGGTCGCTTGGCTGGTGAAGTGTTAGATTACATCGCGCCATATGTTCTACCCGGGGTAACCACCGATTCTCTTGATAAACTCTGCCATAATTTTATGGTCGATGTTCAGGGTTGCATTCCAGCGCCACTCAACTATGCGCCACATGGACATACGCCTTATCCAAAATCGATTTGTACCTCAATAAACCATCAAGTTTGCCATGGCGTTCCAAGTGATAAAAAACTTAAAAATGGAGACATCGTCAACCTCGATATCACCACGATAAAAGACCGATACCACGGCGATAGCAGCCGTATGTTTTATGTGGGCGAACCATCCATACAGGCTAAAAGACTATGCGAAGCCAGCTACGTTGCCATGTGGCGAGGGATACGAACGGTTAAGCAAGGGAGTTACCTTGGCGATATTGGCCATGCCATACAAAGTTATGTCGAAAACTTGGGCTATAGCGTGGTTCGTGAATTTTGTGGACATGGGATCGGCGATGTTTTTCACGAAGATCCCCAGGTACTGCATTATGGTAAACAACATACCGGCTTGAAACTGGAAGCCGGTATGATATTTACTATCGAGCCCATGATAAATGCAGGCAAGGCGGCTATCAAACAACTGGGTGATGGCTGGTCGATCGTGACCAAAGATCACTCACTTTCTGCACAATGGGAACACACCATACTCGTCACTGAAACAGGCTTCGAAGTGCTGACGCTTTCTGCAGGATCTCCTCCCATTCCAGCAAATTAATACTGATGCTGGCTGTGTCAACCCTTAGCAAAATCAGAAACAGTTTACGTACCAGCCGTTTGCTGTTACGGCAACAATACCTGAATCAAGGTAGCGCACATCGACTGCTGAAATCACATTCAAAGCTGGTAGATAGCCATTTACGTGAAGTATGGTCTATGCTGGCAATACCAGAAGACTTGGCATTGATTGCCGTTGGCGGATATGGACGTAATGAGTTATATCCAAAATCAGACATTGATTTGCTCATTTTATTGCCTCAGCAAGCGGACGATGAACTTCAACAGCAATTACAAAATTTGATTGGCATGCTATGGGATATTGGTCTTGAGATCGGACATAGCATACGGACGATCGAGGAATGCATTGTAGAATCTGCAGACGTAACTGTTCAAACAAACCTTCTGGAAGCGCGACTCATCTCAGGTAATCTGGTGTTGTTTAACGACATGCACTCGCAACTGCAACGGCATCTTAATCGTGGTCAATATTTTTTGGCTAAACAGCGAGAACAAGAACTGCGTCACACCCGTTTTGTAGACACCGACTACAACCTTGAACCCAATATAAAAGAAAGCCCAGGTGGACTGCGCGATTTACAGACCATATTCTGGATTAGTCGGGCTTGTGGATTCGGCACAACATGGCCCGAACTCGCAAAGGCCGGCATGATTACCTTCCCGGAAGCCCGCGCAATTTCGCGTCATGAAACCCTGCTAAGTACCCTGCGCATTCGTTTGCATTATCTTGCGGATCGCAGGGAAGACAGGCTGTTGTTCGATTATCAAACCGCGCTCGCCGAGCAAATGGGTATTGCTGCAACCGGCTCACATCGCGCGAGTGAACATCTGATGCGACGCTATTACCGCACCAAACAAGCAGTACTCCAATTGAATAGCGTGCTATTACAAAATTTTCGTAACCGTATTATTTCAGAATCCGAGACAATTCAACCCATCAATGAACGTTTTTTAGCGCGTGAAAATTTACTTGAAACTCGAAAAGAAAATTTATTTGAACTTGAACCGACTACGATACTGGAAAGTTTTCTGTTGTTCGAGCAACACCCAAACCTGAAGGAGTTTTCAGCATCAACCTTACGGTCACTATGGAGAGCGCTCCCCCGTATTGATGCATCTTTTCGCCTTAATACTCGCAATCGTGAATTATTTATGGAGATTATGCGTCAACCCCAAGGGCTCACGCATACGTTGCGACGCATGAACCGTAACGGAGTATTGGGTCGGTATCTTCCTGCCTTTGGCCGCATCGTCGGACAAATGCAGCATGACTTGTTTCATGTATACACTGTAGATGAACATATTTTGATGGTAGTACGTAATTTGCGGCGTTTTACTTTGCCAGAACATGCGCACGAGTTACCCCTTTGCAGCAAATTGATCAAGGATTTTGCCAGGCAGGAAGTGCTGCACATTGCAGGACTTTTTCATGACATCGCCAAAGGTCGGGGGGGAGACCACTCAAAGCTGGGGCGAGCCGATGCAGCACGATTTTGCAAGCAACACGGCATGACCCTTGAAGACGCCAATCTGGTGGTATGGCTGGTAGAACACCATCTAACCATGTCAGCAACCGCACAAAAGCAGGATCTTTCAGACCAGGACGTGATTGAACACTTTGCCTCCAAAATTAAAAATGATCGGTACCTGGTTGCACTTTACTTGATAACAGTCGCCGATATTCGGGGCACCAGTCCAAAAGTCTGGAATGCCTGGAAAGGCAAACTGCTCGAAGATTTATTCTGGGCAACCCGACGCTTTATGTTGGGTGGAAAAATCGCCGATCAAGTTGGAGAAATTCGTCAGCACAGTCAGGAAATGCTCAGCTTGTACGCCATCTCCCCCGACGCTTACGAGCTATTTTGGGCGCAACTCGATGCCGACTATTTTTTACGCCATGAACCTCATGAAATTGCCTGGCACACCCGTCAGCTGGCACATCGCGTCAATAGCCCGGATGCAATTGTAAAAGCCCGCCTGAGCCGCATTGGTGAAGGCATACAGGTATTGGTATACATAAGGGATCAGCCCTATCTATTTGCACGCATTTGCGATTTTTTTTCACGCCTTAACTACAATATAATGGAAGCCAGAATTCATACAACGCAACACGGTTATGCACTGGACAGCTTTCTGGTGATGGATGCCGGAAACGACAAAGCCCAATATCGTGATGTTATGAACTACATAGAGTATGAGCTAACGCAACAATTATCTGACACACGCCCAGCCCAAATGACCAAAATTGGTCGCGTGAATCGGCAGCTCAAACATTTTCCCATCGCCCCACAAGTCGACATTACCCGTGATGAAAAAGGCAACCATCAACTTTCAATTATCGCCGGCGACAGACCGGGATTGCTGGCGCATATTGCCCACACCCTTGCGCAGCATCACATCGAAGTCAGCAGTGCAAAAATAAATACCCTGGGAGCGCGTGCTGAAGATACCTTCTTGATATCAGGAAACACCCTGGATCAACCACACACGATCCCTGCCCTCTGCTCCGCACTGATAAATAATATAACTTAGCGGATACATTTTGCTGGATAAGTGGAATTCAAAAGGACGCTCTGGGCTAATTGTTCGACAACTGAAACAGGTAGTTCTAAAAAAGTGTGGAGAAGCAATCTTTCAATAACTTGCCCTATCACAAATCAAAAGAATTTAATCACCGCGCTTAGTTCAGCGTGAGCTGCCCATGAGAGGATACGGGTGCGTGTTTGGACATTATATTTTGACCCAGTTCATAACTGAAGTCTGTTTCAAGCAGCGTCTTTTTTCCTGCATGCCACTTATTCAGCGCCGCCTGCCGTGCAATGTGCTCGGCAATTTGGTGACGATTGGCAAGCAATGCGGCTTGGTTTTCGGCCGCGATCCTTAACTCAACTTCTTCCAGGTAGCGTTGCTCTTCTTCTTTTCGCGCTTTGGTGGCATTGCGTCGATGTAACTCGGCATCACACACCTTTGCCTCCAAAGCCAGATTAAACTGCTCATCTTGAATACGCTCATCAATATACCGTTGTAAATTTTTGGCCGTTTCCACACGTTGATTGGCGAGCAGGTTCGCGTAAATATGCGCTTGCAGCAACTCTGCTTCAGCCTGTGCAGCCTTCTCCTCAGCGTCAGCGCGTTCCTTGGCCATTTTTAAGGCTGCTATTTCGGTCTCTTGTAAGCGTTTGGCAGCGTCAGCAAATTCTTGATCGACGCGCAGTTTGGCTTCAATTATTGCTCCGGCTGTAACTTCACGCTCAATTCGCGCATTGTCTGACTCAATCAATTTCTGCTCAGCGTCCATACTCTTGGATATTTCCAAAATGGCTTTATTTTCTGTTTCAGCTCGCTGCTTGGCGGCCTGCAATAATTCATTCTCTTTTTTAAGTTTTATATTCAATGCTGCTATCGCCAACTGTTCTGCAACTAATCTTTCTTCTGCTGCAACTAGCACGGCCTGTTCCAATACCAGTTTGGTTTCTTCTGCCAGGCATTGTTCAGCCAAAATACCAGAACGCTGATGCGTAACTCGGATACCTTCATTCAACAGGGCAATATGATGATCATACTGTTCGGTGGCAAATTGGTCGAGTCTAATACTCTCCTCTGCACGCAATATTTGTTGCGACTCCATCTCTATTTTTTTGTCCGCGGCCTCTTTGGCAAGCTGAGCCGCTTCGGCGCATTTTTTTGCAATTGCAATTGCCTCGTTCTCAGACTTCAATTGAATTTCTATACCCTGAGTCGCCATTGCTTCCATATCAACACGTTGTTGAACGGCTGTTTTGAGTTCTTGAACCAAATCAATTCGATCCAATGCAGTTTGTTTGGCTAGCGTCTCCAGTCGGATCGTTTCTTGCTCTTCAGATTCGGCTTTCTGCAGCAGCGAAATTGCCTCCTCATGTTGTAACACGGCCTGTCTTGCTGCCTCGGCACGTGCAGTTTCTGCAATCAGCTTTCCATTAAGCAATGCCAGTGACGCGCTGTCATGATTTATTTTTTCCAGCAATGCATTGGCTATTCCAAGTTCATGTCTTGTTTTCTCCTGGGCTAATTGGGTAGCTTCACTGTCCAATTTTGCATTTTTTTCATGCTCGTCCATCGCTCTCAATTCCTCAGCCACCCTTGTCTCAGTCTTGGATTGTTCTTCCCAGGCTGCATGCAACTTACGCTTGACCGCATCTGCCAGACTTGCCTCGAGTTGAAGTTTGCTATTGATTGCCTCGACTAACTCGTTCTCCATTGCAAGACGCGATTGAACCTCATTCGCCAACCGTATCTCTGCTTGGCTTTTAGACTCAAGTATAGACAACAACGCATTTTCCTGACGCAGCTTGCCTTCCGCTATCGCCCTCGCCTGCGCCTCGGCGCGCGCCCTTGCATGCACCGCAAGCTCAACAGCCTGCTCTGCCTCTATCCTTCCACGCGCCTCCTGAATGGCGATCGACGCATCGTTCAATTCATTTATATTTGAGACCACTAGGCGAATCTTATTCGGTACTGACATGGTATAACCTCCACCTGCATACATTTCCAAAACAACTGGCACGCACGCAGAATATCAGTCCATAACTCAAGTCAATCTACTATTAGGCGTACAAAAGCAACTCAATTCTCAACAAAAATGAATTGATGAATTATTACCGGTCTTATTCAAGCTTCGACGCCACATCAAACAAAAAACCGTGCCACCGAGTCCACTTGCGCTTGCGATAACAAATGCACGTGATTCGTCATGCATGAATCTGGCAGGCACAACGGTAGGCGGCCTGCTTTTGGCAGCTTAGCTATTCAAGATCATAGAGATCTTCAAATAATAAGGCAGGCCGATTACCTTTTTCGAAGGGGTCTCATTTTTCAAAGCGGTCTGATCCCTTTGATTTTGACCCCTTTGATTTTCCTTTGAAGGGACCTTTTATTTTGCCTTTGATTCATGAACCGTTTATTACCATTGACATATTACGGCCCACGTAATATCGTAATAAACATGATTAAGTCGTTTGTCGGCAAGGAAACCCAAGCGCTGTTTGAAGGGCGTAATCCGCGACGCTTCCGTGCGTTTCAGCCAGTTGCCGAACGCAAACTGACACAACTGCACGCTGCGGCTACCCTGGATTTTCTTCGTGCGCCGCCTGGCAATCGACTTGAACCATTGCGGGGAGATCGCAAAGGCCAATGGAGCATCCGGGTGAACGACCAATGGCGTATTTGTTTCAAGTTCAAAAATGGCGATGTATTCGATGTCGAGATCGTCGATTACCACTAAGGAGATCAACATGGTGAAGAATGGAATGCGCCCGGTACATCCGGGAGAAATATTGCGCGAGGAGTATATCGTGCCTATGGGCATGAGCGTCCATGCGCTATCGCAGGCACTGCGGGTACCCGCTACACGGCTGCACGAGATCGTCAAGGAACGCCGATCCATCACGCCCGATACTGCATTGCGGCTGGCGCGCTACTTCGGTACGGACGCGCAATCCTGGCTGAATCTGCAACTCAGTTACGACTTGAAAATTGCCGAAGCGGAATCGAAAGACAGGATTGAACGCGAAGTGGAACAGATGGCTGCGTAGCGTGCAACGCACTTAAGCTTTAACTAAATTGAAAGAATGAAAGAAGGCTGACTCAATAAACAAGAGATAATCTGGCGTTACCAGAACCCCCCTTCACCTTCACCCAGTGACTCATCTGCCAGCAGCACATCAGCGGTCTGCTGCGTAGATACGCCGTGGTGCTATCGCTGGCTGTTGCAGGTCACAAAGCTTATGTTCAGGGCAGGGTTAGGGGTTGAGCTAAACCACAAAACAGTGGCAAATCGCCAACACCCCCTCCAAAAACCAATCACTGACCGGCACGCACACAGAATATCAGTCCACAGCTCAAGTCTATCTACTTTTAGGCGTACCAAATCGGGAAACCTGTTGTTTACGATTTACACTTTACCTGGTTGAATAAAATACGAAAGGAATTTTTCCTAAAATAACTTGAATTTGTATAACACAAATTACCTTTGAATATTCCCCATTTCTGTCATGAACTCTTGCCTGCCTAGACCAAAAGTAATAGTCATTCAGCGTCAGATGGTCTAGTCACATATGGTTGTTATATTTAAATAAAATAACACTACACTGAGTGCTCTTCGCTGACAGCCTTTAACCGCAAAAAACCAATGCCCGACGATACAATTATGACAATGCGCCACCCCTCAAACCAACACTCAAACATGGCCAAGGTGGGTGACGTGGGTGCGATATATGGAGAGCATGCTGAAGATACCAGCTTACTCAAATTCCACTTGGTAAACACAGAACAAACCCGAAACACGGCCAATGAATTAATAAATAAAATGTACTCGGGACGTGGCTATGGCAGTAATCATGATATTCATACCTCTCCCCAACGATTAACGCTGGCAGTGTCAGACCATGCTAAGATTTTGGGAACAATTACAGTGAACCTTGATTCTGAAGTCGGCATACATTCCGACGAAAACTTTAAAGACCAAATCGACTTGTATCGATCACAGGGCAGAAAGGTTTGCGAATTAATTAAATTCGCATTTAAACCAGATATTTTTGGTAAACAAGTTGGGGCAGCACTTTTCCATATTGCTTTTATCCATATCAGATATTTCCATAAATGCACCGATCTTTTCATCGAGGTCAGTCCCAAACATTGCCGACTATATGAAAGGATGTTGGGCTTTAAGCAGCAAGGTGACAAAAAATTAAATTTGCGAGT
>Ga0315270_10001653_pt1 | contig 11860 bp, 14 predicted proteins | sample C1_bottom_MG_FD_204932 | JGI IMG/M metagenome (GOLD analysis project Ga0315270, IMG submission 204932) | Sediment microbial communities from Yellowstone Lake, YNP, Wyoming, USA - C1_bottom | ecosystem: Environmental > Aquatic > Freshwater > Lake > Sediment | place: USA: Wyoming | collected... | reverse complement strand
GTCAATAAGTTGATTTACAGTTGTTTTTTAACATTAAATTCGTGGAAAAAACCTGCCCGTTTTATCTTTGTAACCTTTATAATCTGGGAATTTTTGCGATAACCGTTGCTCTTCATAATTGGATTTAAAATAAAACAAGATCACCAATAAACCTGAAATCAATAGTTTGTAAAATGAATTTTGGTACACACTGTAGCCAGAAAATAAAACTATTATTCCTGTGTAAATAGGATGTCGCATATATTTATACAATCCGTTTTGCAATAAAGAAGCGCTTTCTTTTGGTGTAGGAAAAGGAGAAAGATTTTTATTGAGTTGCAATAAAGCCAAGGTGATAATTATTCCACCAAAAACAGCAATGAAAAGTCCAATGTTTTGCATTGGCAAACTAAAATTCATTGGCCAACCAAAATCAAAAATGAAACAAAAAAACAAGATAAATTGAATCGAAACAAATAAGTAATCTTTTCGTTTTAGAATCATAACATATTTTTTGTTCCAATAAATCGAACAACTGAAGCTTTTCCTTGATGAAAAGGACCTTCATCTAAAAACACTTCAACAGTTTCTAACATTGTAAAATTTATTTCTGGAAATTCTGTTTTAATTTCTTCTTCAGAAATCAACATCTCAATATTTGATGGGCCTCCCGAAGTATTATTGATTTGTTCTTTGCTAAATGCTTCGAAAATGACGAATCCATTTGGCTTCAAATAAGTGAGCATTTTTTTATGAAATTCCTTTCTAGGTTTGGCTGGAAAATGAGCAAAAATCAAAACGATACCATCAAAAAAACCTTGTGGATAGTCTATATCTTCAATCGAAGAAATGGAATATTTTAGAGAAACATTTTTATGTTTTGCCAACTTTTCGGCTTTAATTTTTCCCTCTTTGCTACTATCAAAAGCATAAACTTCAAAATCATTTTGGGCAGCATAAACTGCATTTCGTCCTTCTCCTTCTGCTGGAAATAAAATTTTCCCTTTAGGCAAAACTTCTAATTGTGTTTTAAAAAAAACATTAGGTTCAATTCCGTAAGCATAATCTTCATTTGCATAACGTTCATTCCAGAAATCTTTCATATCTATAAGTTAAAAACTTTTATTTAAATTCTATTTATTCATTTTATTCTTTAGACTTTTTAGTAAAATAACAGCTAATCCTCCTCCAATAAAGGAAACAATAGCATTAATACTAAAAAGAATACTATTTACTTTTCCTGATCGCATGATCGAGATGGCGTCAAAACCGAAACGACCAAACAATTTTATTAAAAAAATACTACCAAAAACACCGGCTATAGTATTACCAATAGTACCAAACGAAAACCTTTTGAAAATAAATCCAGTTAAATTAGCCCCAATTATTCCTACATAAATACTAATTAAAGAAATTAAAGTGTCAGTCATACTATTTGAGGGAATTAATGATAATCCATTTTATCTATTTTTTCTGCCATTAATTTCTTTTGGACGATGAAATAAATACCTATTAAAATTACACCAATAATTCCCCAAATCAACGCAACTGATAATCCATATTCTTCAGCAGCCATATTATAAATTGTCAGTGATTCGTTTATTTTATTTGTTGATGGCAAAATAACAGGAAATAATGAAGCTAAAGAAGATGTAATTCCTCCTAAAATCAACAAAGTTGAAAAAATAAAACCTTGATTTTCCTTTTTAAATTTTTTAATAAAAAACAATCCTATCAAACCTGTAAAATAAATAATTGGAAAAACTACTAAATAAGGCTTATCAAAAAAGTTATCTAAAGAGTTTGGTTTAACTACTTGCCAAACAATTAAAGAAAATACTGTTAAAATGGCCAATACTATATTTAGCTTAAAAATCAGTGTTCTTAGTTGCTCGTTAATTGAAGCATTCGTTTTTAAAATAATCCAATTAGCTCCGTGAATTGCTAAAGTTATTACTGAAATAATTCCAATAATAATAGTAAACCAATCTATAACTCCAGGTTGATCTGTCAATGGACTAAAACTGCTATTCCATAATGGTAAGAAAAAGAAATGCGATTCTTGGGTAGCTATTCCGTTTTGAACAGACCCTAAATTGACTCCTCTAACAATATTTCCAAGAGCAATGCCAAAAAATAATGCTAATAATAAACTAGAAACCCCAAAAGATGCATCCCAAATATCTTTCCACATTTGATAATGAAAATGGCTTCTAAATTCTAAGCCGATGGCTCTAAAAACCATGAGCCATAAAACAATTATCAACGGAAGATAAAAACCACTAAAAACTGAGGCGTAAAATGTTGGGAAAGCCATAAATAGCATCCCGCCTCCAGCCACTAGCCAAACTTCGTTAGAATCCCAAAATAAACCTGCAGACTTTGTTATGACTTCTTTATCTTTTTCTGTTTTTGCAAAAAACAAATGAATAATACCTGCTCCAAAATCATAGCCATCTAAAATAAAAAAAACAGCTAAGACAATTGCTATTAATATATACCAAAACACTTCCATAATTTAATTTTTTTGATTTTGAGGCGTAGGACCTACATGAATAGTTTTACCAACTAATACTAAAAACAATAAACCCAGTAACATATATAAGGCAACAAAACCCAATAAAGTGAATAAAGTATTCCCTGAGGAAACTGTTGGAGAAACCCCTTCACTTGTTTTTAATAATCCATAAACTAAGTAAGGTTGTCTTCCTAATTCAGCAACATACCAGCCCGTAAGATTTGCTATATAGGGAAAAGGTACTAAAAACATGATTGCCCAAAGCAAGGGTTTAAATGTATATAATTTTTTTCTCCATAAAAAGAAAAGCGCTAATCCCATAATGCCAATAAAAACTGTCCCCAAACCAACCATGATATGATAGGCATAATAAAGTGCTGGTATATTCGTAGGTAATTCTTCCTTTTTAAATTGATCCATTCCTGCAATTTGTTTATTCCATTTTTGATAGGTCAAAAAACTAAGAATATTTGGAACTGCAATTTTATTGTCCAATTTTTTTTCTACCGTATTGGGTTGTCCAATAAGTATAATTTCTGAGCCTGCTTTCTCTGTTTTAAAAATCCCTTCCATTGCGGCAAATGATGCCGGTTGATGTTTCACCACATTTTTAGCATTCCAATCTCCCGTTGGAAAAGCAACAATTATGCTTGAAATAAGTCCAAAGACTACTCCTGTTTTTAAAAATAGCTTACCATATTCTACTTGTTTATTTCTAAGAATATAAAAGGCACCAATACTTGCGACAACAAACGAGGATGTAACCAATGATGCAAATTGATTGTGTAAAAAAGCTGGTATAAGCCAAGGATTGCTAAATAATGCCGAAAAATTATTTAACACATACTTTCCATTTTCTAAAATCTCATAACCAACAGGATGTTGCATCCAAGAATTGGTAGCAAGAATAAGATAACCACTAGCCCAAGATCCTAAAAACACTAAAAAGCCAGTAAGAAAATGCAATTTTTGTCCCATTAACTTTTCACCAAAAATAAAAAGTGCTAAGAATGAGGATTCTAAAAAGAAAGAGAACAAACCTTCCATCGCCAAGGTTTGACCAATAATTCCTCCGGTAAGTTCAGAAAATTTAGCCCAGTTAGTTCCAAATTGAAATTCCATAGGAATTCCAGTAACAACACCAATAGTGAAATTCACAGCAAAAATTTTCATGAAAAATTTTGCAGCATTGTTGTATTTTTCAATTTGAGTACGTAGAAATTTCCATTTAAAGTAAACTATCAATAATGATAATCCCATGGTTAATTGAGGAAATATGTAGTGAAATGTGATAGTAAATGCAAATTGCAATCTATCATAAAAAATCATGTCATCCATTAGGTTGATTTTTTAAAAATTTAAGTTATAAAATATTCTAAAGCAATTAATTACATATTAAAAAACTAACAATGTGAATGAGACCCTCCACAACAAACATGTTCAGGAATTGCAGAAGAATCTCCAATGGTTGGAAATCCTTTTTGAACCCATTTATCGAGACCTTTTTTCATGTTTATAAGATTTGTGTATCCCATTTTTTGCAAAAAGTCAACAGCTCTCCAACTTCTTTCACCTGTTTGACAAACAACTATAATTTTTTCATTTTTAGGGATTTCAAGATATCTTTCTTCCAATTCACTTATTGGAATATGAATTAATTTAGCAACATCGAAAGCAAGATTTTCAACTTCATTACTTTCTCTAATGTCAAGTAGCAAATATCCTCTTATTATTAATTCTTGGGTAGATGTGGGACAAACTTCTTTTACTATTGTATTATTTTCCATTTTTTTATTTAAATATTGCATTCTTTCGAATTCTAATTTGATTTTTTAATGAGGGCAAAATTATATTTAAAAGCAGTAGTTATGTGTGACAATTGTTACATTACATACAGATTATTTAAAAAAATTTCTAAGTGCTAGAATTAAATATTTTGATTGAAATATACTGTCTTTTCTAAAACAATTTTAGCTTATAAATGGTCTAAACCAAAATTGAGCGCAGTCAAAATTCAAAGCTGATTTTTGACTGCGCTCAATTAAAAAATATTATTTGTTTATTTTTTGAAGTTCAATAAACAATTCTGTGTTTGCTCTAGGAGCTATTGAATTAGAACACAAATCCATTTTTAAAATAGTAAAATCGGATGTAAATAGCTGTTCATATTCCACTTTGTTTCCTCCAAAAGGCGGACCTCCTTCAAATACTCTATTAAACAGTAAACCAACTAATTTGCCATTATTGGATAAAAGTTGATGCATTTTAGATACATAATTTTCACGTATTGCTGGTAGCAATGCACAGAAAAAAGTTTGCTCAAAAATCAAATCATATTTTCCTTGATGCTCAAAAAAATCACCTAAAATTATTTTAATAGTAGGATAATCTTTGAATTTTTCTTGAAGGCTTTTCACCAATGTTGGCGCAATATCTATCAGGGTAATGTTAGTAAAACCTTGACTCAACAGATATTCAGCTTCATACGAATTACCGCAGCCTGGAATTAAAATACTTTGATTTTTATCTTCTAAAGTATCAATATAAGTTTTTATTGGAGGCGAAACTTTGCCCAAATCCCATCCAGTAGCATTATTTTTATATTTAGCATCCCAATACTGTTGATCCAATTTATTTTCACACAAACCAATAGAGTATTTTTTGTTTGCCAAAACTACTCTTTCTTACGGGTTGACAAACCAAATGGTAGATACAATGGACAAAAACTAATAAAACTTGTAAGCACAAAAATAATGGCTAAAGCACCTAAAACTAATGCTACTGTACCATCAATAGTTTTGGTGTAATACAAAACTCCAATTACAATTGCAATTAGAATACGGATAATTTTGTCTGTGGAACCCATGTTTTTTTTCATGATATTTAAATTTAAATTGGTTAAAATGTTAAGATTTTTTTGGTGATTTTATAAACATATTAAATATTAGACCACCCATCACAGCACCATACAAAGTGCTATTCAAAGGTTTTGATGTTATGGCACAAGTACCTGAAGCGCAACCTACGTAAAAATAGTAAAGATATCCTCCAATTGCTCCAACAACTATTCCTATTCCTGTTATAATTATTGCTTTTTTAGTCATTAGTTGCTTTTTTCTAATATCGTTTTTAAAATTTCTTCTTTGCTCAAAACTCCGGATTGACGCCACAATTGTTTTCCGTTTTGGTATAAAACCATTGTAGGAACTCCACGAACCTGATATTTTGCTGCTAATGCCTGATTCTTGTCCACATCAATTTTCAGTATGGTAATTCGGTCACCTAAGCTATCTTTTACCTGTTTTAAAATTGGAGCCAACATTTTGCAAGGACCACACCAATCGGCAGAAAAATCAATCAAAACTGGTTTTTCCGATTTGATAATATTTTCAAAACTAGTACTCATTTTTTAGAATATTTATTGTTTGGAACTGCGCAGCCATTTGGCCCACAGCCTAAATTGAAAATCACTTGAAATAGAAAAAATAAACCAAAAGCTATAAAAAACCACTCGTGAGTTGTATAAGCCTGAACAAACAAAAACACTGCAAAAGCTAATCGTGCCCAACGCATTAAATGCCAATTTGTAAATAATATATTTTTCATTTTATTTCAATGTTGTTGGACAAACATAATTTGTCGTTTTAATGGCAGTTTTTTTAATGGCATCAAATCCGCCTATCACATTAATTACATTATGATAGCCTCTTGCTTTTAGTATTGAAGCCGCAATCATGGAACGATATCCACCGGCACAGTGCAAATAAAATTCTTCTTCTTTTGGAAATTCGGCTAAATGGTCATTAATAAAATCCAAAGGCGTTGACGGAACATCGACAATATGCTCAGCTATATATTCGTTTTCTTTTCTAACATCAAAAACTGGAACTTTCTCTTCCATTATTTCCTCTAAAGTTTCAGCTGAAACTGAACTGACGGTATCATATTCCAGTCCGGCATTTTTCCATGTATCAAATCCGCCTTTCAAGTAACCTAAGGTATTATCATAACCTACTCTTGCCAATCGTGTGATACTTTCCTCTTCTCTGCCTACTGATGTTACCAAGAGTATAGGCTGTTTAATGTCTGGAATTAAAGCTCCAACCCAAGGAGCAAAATCTCCATCGATGCCTATAAAAATGGATTTTGGAATATGCCCTTTGGCAAAATCATCCTGATGACGTACGTCAAGAATTACGGTATCAATTTCATTCGCGACTAATTCAAAGGTTTGGGCATCATAAGCTTTGGCTTCACTAATGATGTCTTCAATATTTTCATACCCTTCTTTATTAAGTTTCACATTCATCGGGAAATATGCTGGCGGAGGCAATAAACCATCCGTAACTTCCTTAATAAATTCTTCTTTTGTCATATTGGCACGAAGCGCATAATTTATTCTTTTTTGCTCGCCAATAGAACCAATGGTTTCCTTGCTTAAATTTTTTCCACAAGCACTTCCTGCGCCGTGAGCGGGATAAACAATTACATCATCTGCCAAAGTCATCACCTTGTTTCGCAAACTATCATATAAAATTCCAGCCAATTGCTCTTGACTCATATCCGCTGCTTTTTGGGCTAAATCGGGACGACCAACATCTCCCAAAAATAAAGTATCACCGCTAAAAAGTGCGTAATCCTTGCCATTTTTATCTTTCAGAAGATAGCAAACACTTTCTAATGTGTGACCAGGCGTATGCAAAACAGTTATTGTAATTTCTCCCAATTGAAAAACTTCACCATCAGTGGCTATATGCGCCTCGAAACTAGGATTGGCCGTTGGTCCAAATATTATTGGAGCTCCTGTTTTTTGTGCTAAAGTAACGTGGCCACTAACAAAATCGGCGTGAAAATGAGTCTCAAAAATGTATTTAATTTTTGCGTTATTTTTATTGGCTTTATCAATATAGGGTTGCACTTCTCGTAATGGATCTATGATGGCAACTTCTCCTTTACTCTCTATATAATAGGCACCCTGTGCTAAACAACCTGTATAAATTTGTTTAATTTTCATTTTTCAAAGTGTATTTATTATGTAAATTTATTTATTTTTTTAATTATAACCATTTTACATACAACAATTTAGTAAATTATTATGATATAAAAAGTTCTTTTATGATGATGTAAATTCCCATTGAAAGCACAAACCAGCCAAAACCAGTTTTAAGTTTTTCGTCTTCCACTTTTTTAGATAGGATACTTCCAATAAAAATTCCAATTATTGATGCTATTGTAAAGCGTTGCAATAACTCCCAATCAATGATTTGATCACTCATTATATCTCCCATAAACCCTATTAGCGATTGAGAAGAAACAATAAAAAGTGATGTTCCAACTGCCATTTTCATTGGAGTTTTAACAAAAAACAATAAAGTAGGAACAATTAAAAATCCTCCTCCGGCTCCAACAAATCCAGAAATAAGTCCAATAGTAATTCCCAGTAAAGCAATTTTATAATAATTGAGATTTTCACCATCAGTGACAACTCTTTCTTTCAAAGGCTTTATCATTCTAACCGAGGCAAAAATCATTACAATGGCAAAAACTATCATAATCAAAATTGACTTACTCAAAGTGAAACTATCGGTAGAAAAAATAATATCTGGAATTCTGGGAACAAGAATTTTTCTTGTAATAAAAACCGAAATTACTGCCGGAATACCAAATAAAACAACCTTGTTGAAATCAACTAATTTTTGTTTGGCTTTGTGAATTCCGCCTACTAATGAGGTTGTGCCAATTACAAATAAAGAATAAGCTGTGGCCAATGTTGGTTCAATTCCCATCACATAAACTAAAATAGGAACCGTAAGTATGGACCCACCGCTACCCAACATTCCGAGAGTAATCCCTGTAAAAACCGCTAAAATATATCCTATTAATTGAGATATTTCCATTTATAAAAATTTATTGATACAAAAGTAATTCTTTTATAATCTCAATTTTGTAACAAATGTTACTTCTAATGCAACATCTCGATTGAAGCCCTATTTAAGCTAATTTTCCCTTTGTTTTCTAATGCCTTTAGCAAGCGAGAAACTACAACTCTAGAAGTATGTAAGTCATAAGCAATTTCCTGATGCGTAGCATGAATTTCATTGGAATGATTAATTTTAGACTTGTCATTTAAATAATTCAACAATCGTTCATCCATATTCATAAAAGCCAGATTATCAATTGCTGATAACATTTCTTTTAAACGATTATTGTAACTATTAAAAACGTAGTTTCTCCAACTTTTATATTTGCCTAACCACTCTTCCATTTTAATAACCGGAATCATAATTAATTGCCCCTTGGTTTCGGCAACAGCTCTGATTTCGCTTTTGGTTTCTCCTAAACAACAGGCCATTGTCATCGCACAAGTATCCCCTTTTTCAATAAAATACAATAGCAATTCCCCTTCGTCAAAATCTTCTCTCAATATCTTGACGGCCCCTTTTATCAACAAGGGCATTTTCCTTATGGAATCACCATAATCAATCAAAATATCTCCTTCTTTAAAATCTCTTAATAATGAAACTTCAGTAATTTCATCAATTAATTTCTCTTCAAATATAAATCCGTAAGTCTGTTTGAGTAAGTCTTTCATTATAAGTCTGCCGTTTATTGGTCGTAAATTTCGCTAAAAATTTCCACTTTAAACAGAAAAATCACAAAACACTTTGTCTCAAATTTGCATTTTGAATGTTTTTTATTGAATTCCCAATGATTTTCAAGGAAACTCCATTTTTATTTAAAACATTTGGTTTTATGTAACAAAAGCTACAATAGGCTATGATATGTTTTCAGAAATTTACATCATAATTAACACAAATAATAATCTACAGATGAAAATACTTATAATAGGCGGAGTTGCCGGAGGCGCAACTGCAGCGGCAAGATTAAGAAGATTAAGTGAAGAAAATGAAATTATAATTTTCGAAAAAGGGGAACACGTCAGTTTTGCAAACTGTGGTCTGCCCTATCATATAGGTGGTGTGATTGTGGAACACTCTAAATTATTACTACACACTCCCACTTCTTTAAAAACAAGATTCAACTTGGATGTTCGTGTTTTTAATGAAGTTTTAAAAATAAACAAGGAAGACAAAACAGTCGAAGTCAGAAACATAATTACAAAAGAAATTTACACCGAATCCTACGATAAATTGTTATTATCTCCCGGTGCAGAACCTTTTAGACCCAATATTCCAGGAATTGATTCGGATAAAATAATGACACTCCGAAATGTAGCCGATATGGACAGAATCATTGCTAAAACCAAAGGTTTAAAAAATATTGCCTTTGTAGGTGGTGGTTTCATAGGTTTAGAAGTAGCCGAAAATCTGGTTGAAAAAGGATTCAACGTAACTGTCATCGAGTTGGGAAACCAAGTTATGGCTCCGGTTGATTATGAATTTGCTAAAATGGTACAACATCACGCTGCTGCAAAAAACCTAAATATTCTTGTAAATACAGGCGTTGATGGCTTTGTAGACAAAGGCAATGAAATTGAATTAAAACTAAATAATGGCAAAACTATTCTGGCCGATGCAGTCGTTTTTGCCATTGGCGTAAAGCCTGAAAATGCTTTGGCGAAAGCCGCTGGATTGGAAATAGGTGTTACGGGTGGAATTGCCGTGGATGAGTTTATGCAAACTTCTGATCCAAATATTTATGCTGTGGGCGATGCTGTAGAAGTTTCGCATTATATCAATCAAGCCAAAGTGCTGATTCCATTGGCTTGGCCAGCAAATCGTCAAGGACGAATCGTTGCCGATAATATTACTAGAGGGAACAAAATTTCCTATAAAGGAACTTTGGGAACTTCAATTATAAAATTCTTCGACCTGACTGTTGGAGCAACAGGACTCAACGAAAAACTATTAAAACGCTACAATATTCCGTATCGAACTGTTACTGTAACCCGAGGCAATCACGCCAGTTATTATCCCGGCGCTACAAATATTGTTCTGAAAATGAATTTTGGAGAGGACGGCACAATCTATGGAGTTCAAGCTTTAGGACAAGAAGGAGTTGACAAACGCATCGATGTTATCGCGACAGCAATCAAAGGAAATTTGACCATTTATGATTTACAGGAAATTGAGATTGCTTATGCACCTCCTTATAATTCGGCCAAAGATCCTGTAAATATTTTGGGTTACGTTGCCGAAAATATGCTGAACGACGATGTAAGATTCATTAATTATGATCAATTAGACGACTATCTTGCGACTGAAAAAGCAATTCTGATTGACGTGAGAACCAAAACAGAATTCGAAAACGGTGCGATTCCTAATGCCATCAATCTGGACTTAGATACTTTGAGAGAAAATCTGGATTTCTTTGACAAAAACAAAAAATATGTTATTTACTGTCAAGTAGGTTTACGAGGTTATTTGGCACAGCGAATATTGAGAAACAAGAATATCTATTCTGTGAATCTCAATGGTGGTTATGGACTTTGGAAGCCCGTGAATAGTTAGAAAAATTAAGTTCTGTTTTAAAGAAAACTCCTTTGTTACTTGGTAAGAATAAAAGGAGTTTTTTTATGCCCTAATTATAAATTAAATCATTCTCTTGGCAATAAAATTGTAGCGGTAATATGTTCTAAAACCTCAAAAGCCGTTTCTGCCATTTTATTTCCTTTATTGTCCAAAAGTGGATTTATCTCAACAAACTCGATACAAACTACCTTATTGGTTTCAATAATTTGATCAATAATAGCGATGATTTCATATTGGTCAAAACCTCTTGGAACTGGCGTTCCGGTTCCGTAAGAAATCAAATCGCAATCCATAGAATCCACATCAAAAGAAATATATAAAATATCACAATTAGAGAGTTTGTCCAAAGCTTCTTTGACACAAGTCTTAAGTCCGCGATAGCGAACTTCGTCCACTTTATAATTTCGGATTTTTAGTTTTTCAATTTGTTTGTTTTCGGCTTCTTCCGTATCACGAACACCAAAATACACCAAATTTTCTGCTAAAACTTTAGCTCCTTTGCAGCCAATATTTTTCATTTCTTCCCAATAGTGTTGGGTTTCAGGAGCCAATTCGTTTATTTGACAATCCAAATTATCATCGGCAATTGCTGCCGCTAAAGGCATTCCGTGGATATTTCCGGAAGGCGAAGTGTAAGGCGAGTGCAAATCGGCGTGAGCATCAATCCAAATAACGCCTAATTTTTGTTCAGGATAAACGGCTTTAATTCCGCTTATCGTTCCCAATGCCGAGGAATGGTCGCCAGACAAAACTATGGGGAAAAAGTTAGCTTCCAGATTTTTCTTAACCGAAGCACAAACTCGAGTACATTGTTCTGCAACATGCTCTATTCTTTTGGCAAACGTACTTCTGTTTTTGTCATAAACCGATT
>Ga0315270_10001652_pt1 | contig 11860 bp, 8 predicted proteins | sample C1_bottom_MG_FD_204932 | JGI IMG/M metagenome (GOLD analysis project Ga0315270, IMG submission 204932) | Sediment microbial communities from Yellowstone Lake, YNP, Wyoming, USA - C1_bottom | ecosystem: Environmental > Aquatic > Freshwater > Lake > Sediment | place: USA: Wyoming | collected... | reverse complement strand
TCGATGGTGCCGCCTTCAAACAGCCAGCTTCCATCGGAAGTAAACAGCGGCACATTAACACCGGCTTTCAAAAGCTGATCCTTTATGGCATGACTGTATATTTTATGTTCTGACAAAGGAATATCTTTCCGTTGAGCCACATACGAACCGAATTCATTTTCGGCCTGAATCATAATTACCGGGCCACCGTTAGTTATCTGCAAATCCCTGACCTGGTCAACCAGCTTATTAATATAAACATTGCATGAATCCAGAAATGGCTTATTATTGGTTCGGATCACAAGGTCCTTGTTTTTCTGTAGCCACCAGGGATAACCTCCAAATTCCCATTCGGCGCATGCGTAAGGTCCGGGACGTAGAATTACCATTAGACCTTCTTCACCTGCCAGTTTTATAAATTCGCGGATATTGCGGTCACCGCTTGTGAAATCCCACACGCCGGGCGCTGTTTCGTGGAAGTTCCAGAAAACGTAAGTTGCCACCGTGTTTAAACCCATGGCTTTTATCATCTGCAGGCGGTGCTTCCAGTATTCATGCGGGATGCGTGAGTAATGCATTTCGCCGCTGTGGATATGGATTGGCTTGCCATCGTAAATGAATTCGCCTTCGTTGATGGCAAAACTATGTTTTTGCTGTGCGGAGGCTGAGGCCATAATCCCGGCAAATACAAGAATAATGAAGGTTATTTTTTTCATAAGCCTGAAATCTAAAACTTTATTTTGTTGAACATTGAAGTTCAAATTTTTAAACATATCTTCCTGAAAATGCAAGGAGAACTTTTTTATAATCTGGCTTTGATGCTCATTATCAAGTCTTCCTGTTGTCTCCTTTTCTCAATATCTTCCGGTTTCTGCTTAAGCCGTGCTTCTTTTTTGAGTTTTGTATTCAATCCATCGAAAGATTTGATTTCTTCCTGAGTGAAACCATGAAAGCCATTACTTGGAAAGGTTAGCTGATAGCCTAATTTTTCGAGAGTGTCGCCTGCCACCTGTTCGAAAAGAAGGATATCCTCCGAAGTCAGTTCCTTCTTAAATTTATTAAAGTTATTGGCAATCACAGGTTTTTCGACATTTTCCCACATCACACCCGAAAGAGCTGTTTTATGCGACTCTTCCGAATGATAATAATCCATCGCAACCGGATTATATTGAGCACCGATGAAGCTGCATATTTTTTTCAGTTCTTTAACAGGATTATGGAGCAAATCTTCGTACCTCACTTTAAGCACACGACTGCTGCCAATTTTTTCAGCCAACTGCAGTGAAGCATCCTGTTCCTCCTTCCATTGTTTTGCAATGTGATATATATGTTTTTCGCCAACAATGGCTTTTTTAAATGATAATGCAACATCCCGGCCATCCCTGTAAAGGTGAATATAAAGCGGATTCATTCCGTTTTCTTCCAGCTGATCGGCAAACCTGATATTAACCAGACTCTTACATATCCAGATTGATGCATTCTCACTTTCAGCCTTCATTTCATATATCACACGGAATATTTCAGTAAGCAAAGGGCGTTTGCACCGTGAAATAATTGCCTGCGTATCGAGTTTCAATCCTGTCCAGGGAACCGGGTTAAATTCGATAAGTTCGCAGACATCATTTACCAGCTTCGCGAAATTCCCGGGAATGGAAAGATCTCCATAGGCTGGCAATAAAGGGAAGAAACGTTCGAGAATATGTGGCGGATGAGGTGCCGAAACACCTTTGAGCTGGTTGAGCATGAGCCGGAGTAAATTTGATCCCGAACGCTGGGTTCCGATCATTTGAACCGGGGTAAAATTCATAGTTGTTATTTTAAAAAATAAGTAATCCAATAATTCCGGCTCCGGGAATCAGGAAAACCGGATCGGCTTTATACCTGATTGCCAGTATTAAAAATACACCTAATAACAGCCCGGTTTTTAGTGAAAGCTCATGACTCATCATAATTGTATATGCTGCTGCTGCGATCATTCCAATAATAGCTGGCCGTAATCCTTTGAAAACTGCGGTAACAACTGAGGAGTTCCTGATTTGATTATAAAAACCAGCACAGGCTATCATAACAAGTCCCGGTGGTAGAAATATTGAAACGGTGGCATTTAACGCTCCCCAGAAACCAGCCACTTTATAGCCTATAAACGTGGCGCTTATAAAAATAGGCCCGGGTGTAATTTGTCCCATTGCAATTGCATCGGTGAATTCCTGGCTACTCAGCCAGTTCATAGAAGTTACAACTACTTGTTGCATAGCAGGTATAACTACATATCCGCCGCCAAAAAGGCTAAGGCTCATGCCTGAGAAAGCAAGCATGATCTTTTGATGTAAAAATCCCGTGGTTTTATATTCCGGAGGAAGTGTATACGGGAGCGTAAAAACCAATACGAAACCCATCAAAAGAAGAATTGGAATTACGAAACCAAACTTATTTCTTTCTATTTTATCCTCTTTAATTTTAGTTGCTTTTGAAGCCACTCCTGATTTTTTGAAATAAAAAACATAACCGGCAATTCCGCTGAAAATCATCACTATAAGTGTTGCTCTATATGACTTTAACAGGATGATAATTATAGCCGCGGCAACTGCAATCAAGATCTGCTGAACATCCGAAATATTTTTTTTAGCCATCCCGAATGAAACACTGAGAATGATAGCTGCAACCGCCGGCAATATTCCATCAAAAAAATGATTAAAAGAAGGTATATCTCCGAACTTAATATACAGGTATGAAAGCAGCAGCATCAGTAAAAATGAAGGTAATACAATGCCAACCATACTTACCAGGGCACCACGCAATCCTTTGAGTTTAAAACCTACGAAAGTTACTACATTAAAAGCTGTAGGACCAGGCAGAACAGATGCCAACGAAATTCCTTCTAAAAGAGTTTCACTATCAATTTTTTTGTCCTTTTCAACCAGCTGCTTCTGTACCACCGAAATCAACGCCATAAAGCCGCCCCATGAGATTGCGCCTATTTTCAGGAATGTAAAAAAAAGGTATCGAAGTGTAGGTTGGGTATTTTCTTTCACGCTGTAAATGCATCTATTTCAACAGTTTTCGATACAGGTATCTGACTAACGAAAACTAATCTTTTGTAAAATATTTATCCCAGAATGCCGCAGGAACGTACTCAGCCCGGTACGGAACAAAATAAGAATTCAGCTGCCATAAGACCATACCTTTCTGATCGGTTACCATCACAGTACCGGTTTTTGAACTTGTCTGCAGTAAATTACCGTTGGGTAAAAGATAAGCGCTGCCCATCCTGGAAGTGTATTTTGATGGCGGAAGCGTTGCCTTAATTACAGTTTTGGCAACCATATTTACAGTATCCAGCTTAAATGATACTGCTCCGGAAACCTTCTTCCACAAGGAGTTATCGAAGACCATCAGATCACCCTGGGAATTAATATTTACCGAATGCTGGAAAGAGAAATAGCAGGTTGTATCCATTTTGAAATCACCGTCCTTACCCAGTTTCCACATTATCTTCCCCGTTTTGGCATTAACTTTCCAAATCTGGTCTTCAATCGCAACTGAAACCAGGTAATTACCGTCTTTGTCAAAATTAATGCAATTGATATGAAACCTGTCGTACGCAAATCGTTTGATGTAAGGATCTTTGGCTATATCCCATACATCCCACACCGACCACGACCAGAGTTCCTTTCCTGTTGTATCCATTACCAGTATTCCGTCACCACCAAGCGTATCAATACCTGATCCTCCGTATGGAGTCATATCAACTATTTTCGTATTCCGGATTAATGTTACCACATGACCGTTTTTATCCATCCGCACATCGTGGTGTATGATCTTATATTTTCCCCCGGTTGCTTTTTCCATATCAATCCGCCACAGCATTTTACCGGTAAGGTCGATTTCGGCAATGCCGGTTCCTCCCGCAAAACCCAATTGGCCGCGCCGGATTGGTTTTTCAATATCTCTCAGAATTTCCGCCTGTTCCTTTGGAGTATCGTCGATTACATCTGTCATCGGCGGACGCAACATAGCAAGAATAGTTCCCCTGGGTGTGAATGTTGCGGCCCGTACACCGATATCATCAACCTGCCAATACCATCTTACAATTCCTTTGCCATCCACCATGGCAATATAGCCCGGCAACCGAGCATTACATATTGTTACAAGTCCGTTATCAAGCGAAGCTTCATCATGAGGCGATTCATTACTTACCCATTTGTGTTCCAGCCAGGATGATTGTTGCCGGGTCCGGAAGCTTAATACTTTTGAATACACATTTATCAACCTCTTAATTACAACCTGGTATTTATAGGTCGTATTTGTTTCGAGCAGTAAAAGGTGAACTGTATGACTAAGACCTTTGGAAGTTGCAATGGTGCGGAATTTTTCGGGTGAGCCTTCTTTCCAGTATTTCACTTCAATGGAGGCTTCCTTATCCAGGTCTACAACCACGTCCTCCTGGAAGGCATAATTATTCGGAGATTGAAGCTTAATGCTTTTAATGGTAAAGGAATGAGTGTAGTACCAGTAAAAGCCAAATCCCAATAGTATAATACCTATGGAAATACCGGAAATCCTGAGTAAAGCATTTTTTTTAGTCATCGATATTACTATTCAATCATGGTTAAAGGAAGAGTTCTGTTTTACATTATTTAAAAACTGCCGGTAAAAATACACTTTCTACCGGCAGTAACATGAATACAAGTTCTCTTTTAGTTGAGTTATTTATACTTCCCAGAATTGTATTATGGAAGCCTGTCTATATTTTCAGCTGCCATAAAAGTATTCTGTTGTGCATCAATCAAAGGATACGGGAATAATTTCATGGAAGGTTTAACAGATGCTGCCAGCCCTCGTGATACCAGGTAATCATTAACGGTGCTTTCGTATTTGCCAAAACGAACCAGGTCGGGTTTGCGCTTAAATTCGAATACCAGTTCGAATCCGCGCTCATCGAGGATCTTCTGCGCCATTGCAGCTTTATCAGTAGGTACAGGGAAACCTGCAGCTCCATAAACCGGGGCACCGGCACGGGCACGAATCTCATTCAGGTAAGGCAATGCTGCCGAAGGTCCTGAAAGCTCATTTTCGATTTCAGCCTTGCATAAGATTATATCCTCGAGACGTAATACCGGTATGGTACGACCATCGTAATAAGAGTTGTCCGTCATTTCGTATGAGTACTTCTTGGTACATATGTTTCGCATCAACAGGTTATCCGGACTTGAAGGAGTAGTTTGTCCAGGCTCCGGCATTTCATATATTCTGCCTTCAACACTTTGACTTGCATAGTCATAATAGAAAAACTGCTTTCTTGGATCCTGGTCACTGTATTTTCTCCAGAATTCCAATGAAACGGCATAGTATCCCCATCTGTCGGGTACTTCGGCACAGTCACTCGGAGCAAAATGGTTTGTAATTTCACCGCCGTTAAATCCTGGCTCATGCAAAATACAGAAAATCATTCCTTTGTCAAACTTATTACTTTCGGACCATACATTTTTGAAATCCGGATTTAATACATAAACACCTGCAGCCCTCTGAGCCAGCACCATATCAATATAGGTTTTGGCATTGGTATAATCATGTGCCCTCAGGTAAACCTGCCCTAATAAAGCTGTTGCAGCACCTTTGGTAGCTCTCGACAGACCATCAGCGGTACTCCAGGTTTCAGGCAGATTGGCAATTCCGTATTTCAGGTCTTCAATAATCACCTTATCAACTTCACTTACAGGCGAAAGGATCATATCTCTTGTTTCAGCAGGAGCAATAACTGTAGTAATTAATGGTACAGGTCCCCAGCCATCCGTCAGGTCACGGTATGCCAATGCCCTCAGAAAACGTGCCTGGCCAATGATCCTTGCTTTCTTGGTATCATCCATGCTAATAGCATCGATCTTTGAAAGTAACATATTGGCATTGCTGATTACCTCGTACATGTATTGCCAGTTGTACTTGATATAACGGCTGTTTGCATCGTAGGTACAATTACTGTGCTTGGTGGGGTCCCCGGCGGCAGTTGAAAAACCCATGTCGGTGTTATAATCGGTAGTCATTACCAGGTAACCGTTGTAGTACATCCAGCCATCGCCGGCGTAAGGTGCAATATCCGCATATATCCCTGTAAGTGCAGCGTTGATGTCACTTTCGGTGTTATATGCATTTGCCGTTGTCAGGTCGCTGTACAATTGGGGCTCCAATTTTGTACACCCAACTGCTAAGGCCAGAACTATTATTAATGATATATATCTCATGTCTTGTTTTTTTAAATTTAACACAATTAGTTTCCTGCTTAGAAATTGAGGTTCAGTCCGAAAGTAAATGATTTCATACTTGGATAGGAGTTGAAATCAAGACCTGCTCCTGCATTTGCTGAAGTTCCAACACCTCCTGATTCATATGCTTTTGTATCAACTTCAGGATCCCAGCCGGAATAGTTTGTTATAACAATCAGGTTTTCTGCCATAAAATACACCCTGAGAGATTGCATGTATTTTGATTTTGTAGGCAGTGTATATCCGAATGTCAGGGTCTTCATACGCAAAAATGAAGCTTTTTCGATAAAGTGTGAATTGGTATACCCACCATATTTTGAGTAGTAGAAACCGTTCCTTGGGATATCTGTAGCGGTATTGCTTGTAGTCCAGCGATTGAGAGATTCTTCAGTGCGGTTCCATTCCAGGTTCATGCGGTTCATATTTAACATATCCTGGCCCACGGCGGCATACCAGAAATTGGTAAGGTCGAAGTTCTTGTATGAGAAAGTATTGGTAAGTCCAAGAACAGCTTTAGGATAAGCATGGCCTATGATGGTGCGGTCAGCAGATGTGATTTTACCATCTGGAACACCATTTGGTCCTGAAAGATCAGCAAACAAAGGATCACCCGGTACTGCGTTAGGTTGTTCGGGATGGGCTTGACCTTCCTGCAATACGCCTAAATATTTATACCCGAAAAGTGATCCCAATGATTCTCCTTCACGGATTACTGCAAATGATTCTTCTGACACATTGCCCATAGGTTTGGAAGTACCGAGATAAATGTCTTTTCCACCAATGTTCAAAACTTTATTCTTATTCATGGAATAGCTGAACTTTGTATCCCATTTGAACGCCCCTATAAAGTTTCTTGAAGTCAGCTCAATTTCAAACCCTTTATTTTCCATATCGCCGACATTACTTATACCGGAAGTAAAACCGGAATACATAGGAAGTGATTTGGAAAGCAACAAGTCTGAAGTCTTTTTGTAATACAGGTCAAGGGTAGCTAATAAACGTGAATTGAAGAATCCCATATCAAAACCTGTGTTATACTGTGTGGTGGATTCCCATTGGAGCAACGGGTTTTCGGGAGTTCCCTGGTTTAAGTGTGTGCCTCCGGTATTAGTTGAGCCATCGAAAGTTAAATGGGTAGCTGACACAAGAGCTAATGATGCATAGTTACCAACCTGGTCGTTACCGGTTACACCATAGCTAATCCTGAATTTAAGATTTGAGAACACATTCAGATTTTTAATAAATTGTTCCTGGTCCATACGCCATGCCAGTGAACCCGAAGGGAACAAACCCACCTGGTTGTCAGCACCAAATCGTGAAGAGGCATCAGAACGCAAAGTAAATGTCAGCAGATACTTGTCATTATAAGCATAATTTAACCTGCCGAAATAGGACCTTAACATACTTTCTGATTTCGCGGATGAGCGGGTAGTAAGTGTAGAAGCAGCACCGATATTGTTATACAAGTAGGCATCCGTTGAAAATCCTTTTACCCCTATATAATTGCTCTGTCCCACAGTTTTCTCATAAGCAGCTCCACCCATTATACTGAATGAATGTACTTCCTGAAGTACTTTTGAATAAGTAAGTACAGCATCAAAAAGCGAGCGGGTAGAACTTCCATTAGAAGTGCTTGCAACTCCGTTATCGATTCCACCCTGGTAGGTTGACTTAGGCAGGTAAGTGCCGGTAAAGCTATTCCGCATTTCAGCGCCCCCGTTAAACCTTGCGGTAAGACCTTTTATAGGTTCAAATTCAAGGTATATATTTCCATTATACTTATCACCAATCTGGTCATTTGTTCGGGAAACAAGATTTGCCAGCGGATTATCTCCTTTTCCTCCGGGAGGACGTCCGAATGTGCCATCCTCATTATAAACAGGAACCGTTGGATCATAAGTTAAAATACCAAGCAGAACGTTCGATTGCAGGATATTTCCATCATAATTCTGAAAATTCGAATTAGCTCTTTGACCATACATGGTGACTCCGGCTTTCACATATTCATTGATTTTCTGATCAACATTTACGCGGGCCGATAAACGGGTGTAACTGGTATTTTTCAAAACTCCATCCTGGTTAAAATAACCGACACTTCCTAATATCCTTGTCTTGTCATTACCTCCCTGGAATTGCATATTATAATCCTGAATTTTACCGGTTCTGGTGGTTTCGGCTATCCAGTCGGTATTCACGGTGGACTGCAATTGTGTTTCACTATAAACACCGTACTGCTGATCTTGCTGTCCGTCAATTTCACGGTATAAATCGTTAGCCAGGGTCATATAGTCTTTTCCGTTTAGCATATTAAACGGATTCTTTATAGTTTGCATAGTAGTGGTACCGGTAAATGAAATGTGGCTGTCACCCTGTTTTCCCCGTTTGGTAGTAATAAGAATAACACCATTTGCACCACGGGCGCCATAGATAGCTGTAGCGGAAGCATCTTTCAGAATTTGCATGGACTCAATATCATTTGGATTGATATCGGATCCGCTGGTTGAAGGAAAACCATCAACTACATATAAAGGTTCGTTGGAACTGCTGATAGAGTTCAAACCACGAATCCTGACGGTAGCGCCCTGACCAGGTGCACTTGAACTTTGAGTTACTACAACACCGGCGGTTTTTCCTTGCAACGCCTGTGCTGCATTGGTTACAGTTCCGCCTAAATTCATTTGTTTGGTGTTCACAGTTGCAATAGCTCCGGTGAGATCTTTCTTTTTCGTTGTACCATACCCGATAACAACAACTTCATCGAGTTGCTCAGCAGCCTGAACAAGAGAAATCTTGAGTGCTGTCTGATTGCCAACAGCGATTTCCTGGGCTTTGTAGCCGATAAAAGTGAATAGAAGAATCTGATCCGGGGAAGCTTTAATAGTAAAGTTTCCTGAGATGTCGGTTAATGTACCAGTGGTTGTTCCTTTAACCACTATACTGACGCCCGGAAGGGTTGAGCCGTCTTTGGCATCAGTAACCGTCCCGGTGATAGTCTTCTGGGCTAATACGAACTGCCAGGAGCAGCATAGTATCAACACCATAAAAAGTGCAACTTTTTTCATACGCAGTTTGGTTTAATGTTTGTTTATGAGGATTGGTTGGTATCAATTACAATTAAATAATAACAATTGTAATTTTAGGATGCTAAGATACATAAATATATTATTAAGTTTTACGAAACTGGTAAATATTTTTAATATATATGTATAAAATACAAATATATTTCGCCCGGAATGGTGGCAATAATATTTACATATATTTTACACTGATCTGTTTATCTAATAGTTATAAATTATAAAGTCATTCTAGTCCTGTTTAATTGTTAATAAAAATAATGGCCGGAATTTTCACAATCCGGCCTTTAATATCATAACTTCTGCTGAAATATAATTTTCATCCCTAAAAAGTAGCCGTTCTGCGGCAGGAATCACCAATATTTACCTGGTTAGTATAAACAATCTGATAATTCCAAACGGAATTCGTTTCATAATCCATGGGAAATTCAGTAGCAAGCCTTAATCCCAGAGTCTCAGGAATTCCCTTTGACACGAAAGAAACTCCCGCTGACACGAATCCATGTATTTTGACGACCGTTAAATGGATGTTGATGATCGTGAAATGCAGATGACAACCGCGAAAAGAAGCGCGAAAATAGCTTTGCAAAACACAAAGCGGCTCTGCAAAGCGCAATGCGTTCTCTGCATATAACGCTAAATTCAAATAAGATAACGATGTGCTCTCCGTAGGTGACGCTACACTCAAATGAGATGAAAATGCGGGCTCTTGTAATGCTGATGCGGGCTCTGCATGTGACGCTAAACTCAAATGAGATGACGATGATGGCTCAACATGTGACGCTAAATTCAAATAAGATGAAAATGCGGGCACCTGTAACGCCGATGCGGGCTCTTGCAACTCCGATGCAGGCTCTTGCAGCTTAGCTAAATTCGATTGTAACGCTGATGCGGGTTCTTGAAGCTTCGCTAAATTCGATTGTAAGGCCGATGCGGGCCCTTGAAGCTTCGCTATATTCGATTGTAACGCCGACGCGGGCTCTTGCAATGCCGATACGAGGTCTGAAAAATCCGATAATTTCATTTCCAAACTCGATTTTTTAGTTTGAAAAATGGATCCATCAAGCCCATTTTCAACTCCGATTTACGAAAGGTGCAAAAAATTAAAAAAAATTTACGCTTGTAATGATCATATAATCAGGTATATGAAAAATATTTTAATTTTTTTTAAATTTTTTCTATTACATATCGACACATAGTCTATTATTAGATGTAAACGATACACAAAGCGTGTATATAAAATCTAAACTCATGACAAAAGAACAGGGAAATCAGTACAACAGGGATATCGATTTTCAGGAGTTTGTTGGAGAAAATCCGGGGCAATTTCCCTCGGAGGAAGAGTACATTAAGGACAAGGGAGCTCTTGATAAAGAAATTTCCGCACTGCAAGGTCTGCTCAAACAGCAGGATGACCTTGAAAAATCTTCGGCCGCACCTAAAGATGGTGCGCGCAAAGCAGCATCTATGCCGCTATTCTCACTGGCCAGTCTTATTTATTCTATGGCCTATGCTACAGGCAACATCAGCCTGACGGAAAAAGTAAAAATTAACTTATCGGAATTGAAGAGGCTCCCCGATGGTAAATTACTTATTCGTTTCGAAAACATTCTTAGCGCTGGCGCCGAATACCTGCCGTCATTGCTTACGTATGGAGTAACCCAGGAAATACTTGACCTTGATACCGACCTGGTTAACACCTACCGCGAAGAGGTTAAGAAATTCGTTCGTCTTCAAAAAGACCACAAAGAGGTGACCAAACAAATTAAAGCACAGTTTAAGGCCGTCAATAAATGTATGGTTCCGTTTGATAATATGGTTGAAAACATACGCTTATCCGATCCTGCCTTTTACAGCCTGTACTGGACTATCCGTAAAGTCGATCACAGCCCTTCAAGCCATGTATCAGCCAAAGGTAAAGTGTACGATGCAGTAACACGGCAAGCATTAACCGGCGCTATAGTTAATGTATACAGCGCTCCTGAGGGCAAAGCCCTTACTTCGGGTGCCGACCTGGTTAAAAACGTAAAAGTAAAATCATACGGCGGAGGATTCAATCTAAAATCGCTGCCAACCGGAACTTACCTGGTTACAGTAACGTATGCCGGCTACACCGACCAGACTATTACAATTTACGTTAACGAAGGCACCAGCACCAGCTTCGAACTTGCCTTAAGCAAGCTTGCATAAGCCACCCTCACTTTAAGTGTAAATTAAAATTTTGCAAAAATCCCGGAATCCTCTTCATCCGGGATTTTTCTTTTTATGCTGATACTATATTTTCGCACGGAAGAATCATTAAAACAACACCTCTAACAATATCGAAAGTTAGCGGGGATTGTTTTTTATTTAAATATATTTGAGTGTGTTATATAGGGATTGGATAAATATTTATATTTGTAGGAAGAATAAGGTATTAAGATATCGAAAAGGAGGTATATAGAATTCGGTACTTGAATTAAATCAAATATTTACAAAATTAAAATGGGAAATAAGGTTGGGTAAGCTAACCAACTACTAAGAACTAACCGTAGCTTTATGCGGGAT
>Ga0315270_10001651_pt1 | contig 11874 bp, 9 predicted proteins | sample C1_bottom_MG_FD_204932 | JGI IMG/M metagenome (GOLD analysis project Ga0315270, IMG submission 204932) | Sediment microbial communities from Yellowstone Lake, YNP, Wyoming, USA - C1_bottom | ecosystem: Environmental > Aquatic > Freshwater > Lake > Sediment | place: USA: Wyoming | collected... | reverse complement strand
GGCGGAAAATCATTGGCCAACGGAGAAGGAATCAACAAGGTTTTAGATATTATTATCGATAAAAAAAGCAAAGGCGAAAACATTGCCGTTGTGGTTTCGGCAAGAGGGAATGCAACGGATGAACTAGAAGATATTTTGACTATCGCAGCCAAAAACGGCAATTACAAACCTTTGTTAGAAAGCTTCAAAAGCTATCAGCAAGACGGTTATAATGTTGATTTATCCGAAGAATTTGCGTTGTTAGACAAGCTTTTTGAAGGCGTAAGTTTGATTGGTGATTATAGCGAAAAAATAAAAGACCAAGTTTTAGCTCAAGGCGAATTGCTTTCGGCAAAATTAATCACTGCCGTTTTGCTTGAAAAAGGAATCGCGGCTCATTTTACAGATTCACGAGAATTGATAAAAACGGATTCTAATTATGGAGATGCCCAACCATTGGAACAAATTTCCAGAAAAAATGTAGTTCAATATTTCAAGAAAAATAGCGATGCCATAAACATAATTACTGGTTTTATTGGCTCTAACAACAACAACGACACCACAACTTTAGGTAGAAATGGCAGTAACTATACCGCTTCCCTGATTGCAAATTATCTCGATGCCGAAGAACTTCAAAACTATACCCACGTTGACGGAATTTACACTGCAAACCCGGAATTAGTTCCTGATGCCAAAAAAATTGACCGTTTGTCTTTTAATGAAGCGAACGAAATAGCCAATTTTGGAGCCACAATTCTACACGCCAAAACTATAATTCCTTTGTTGGAAAAAAACATTCCACTTCGAATTTTAAATACTTTCAACCACGAAAATCAAGGGACATTAATCACTTCAAAATCGAATAAGGAAGGAATTAAAACACTTTCGGTTCTTGAAAATGTGGCGTTAGTCAACCTTGAAGGAAGAGGATTGTTAGGAAAAACTGGTGTTGATGCTCGGATTTTTAGAGTGATGGGCGACAATGATATTAGCGTGAGCATCATTTCGCAAGGTTCTTCTGAACGAGGAATTGGGCTTGTTGTTAATGCTCATCAAGCTACAAAAGCAATGATTGAATTGGAGAAAGAATTCGAAAATGATTTCTATTCTAAAGACGTCAACAAGATTTCGATTACCGATGATGTTTCGGTGATTTCGATTATTGGTCAGGATTTGAGCACTTTCCACAAACCCTATACTTCTTTGATTAAAAATAAAGTCGTACCGATACTTTTCAATAATACTGTAACGGGCAAAAATGTGAGTTTGGTAGTTAAGAAATCCCAATTGAACAAGGCGTTGAACGTGATTCACGGAGAGATTTTTGGAGTTTCGAAGAAAATTAATATTGCCATTTTTGGTCACGGATTGGTTGGCGGAACTTTGATTAATCAAATTCTGGAATCAGCTGCCGCTATTGAAAAACGCAAGGATATAAAACTGAATATTTTTGCTATTGCCAATTCTAAAAACTTGCTTTTGAACAAAAACGGAGTTTCACAAAATTGGAAAAACGAGATTCAAACCAATGGTTTTGCCTACACCATTGCGGATGTTATTGATTATGCCACTGCCAATAATTTAGAGAACTTAATCGCGATTGACAACACTGCAAGTGCCACCTTTGTAGAAAATTATGTTACATTGGCCGAAAGCAGTTTCGATTTGATTTCTTCGAATAAAGTGGCGAATACGTTGAGTTATAAATTTTACAAAGACTTGCGAAAAGTATTGGCCGATAATCAAAAGACTTATTTGTATGAAACTAATGTTGGTGCAGGATTACCATTAATTGACACCATTAAATTATTGCATCTTTCAGGTGAAAATATCACCAAAATTAAAGGAGTTTTCTCCGGAACTTTGAGTTATTTGTTCAATAATTTCTCTGCAAAAGACGTTCCTTTTAGCGATATTCTGAAAGAAGCCGTCGCCAATGGTTACACCGAACCGGATCCAAGAGAAGATTTATGCGGTAACGATGTGGGTAGAAAATTGCTAATTTTGGCAAGAGAATTAGACTTGCAAAATGAGTTTGATGAAATCAATATTCAAAACCTAATTCCAGAGCAATTGCGTGAAGGAAACGTTACTGATTTCTTGCATAAATTGGCAGCATTCGACCCTATTTATGCTAAAATAAAAGAAGATCAAGAACCAAATCACGTTTTGAGATACATCGGCGAATTGTCGGGAGATTTACAAAATGACAAAGGAAATTTGGAAGTAAAATTAGTTTCCGTACCTTCGGATACCGCTTTGGGCGGATTGAAAGGTTCTGATTCCTTCTTCGAAATTTACACAGAATCCTACGGAGACCGACCAATCGTGATTCAAGGAGCTGGCGCAGGTTCGGCAGTTACGGCAAGAGGGGTTTTTGGAGATTTATTGAGATTGTCGGAGAAAGGTTAGAGATTTCAGATTGTAGGTTAACGATTTTTGATTTCAGATTTAAATAAAAATAAACAATAGTTATGATAATAGTCTTTAATGGAGCATATTTCGAGGCAATGAATGTTAGAAATTTGTTGGAAGAAAAAGAAATTTCAGTTTTTATCCAAAATGAATATATGTCAAGTATAGAGCCTTGGGTTGTTACTTCGGGAGGTTTAAATCCTGTAAAGTTGCAAGTTGATGAAGCAGATTTTGAGGATGCTAAAATTGTAGTTCAAAATTATTTAGATGGGAATAATAATATAGAAACGGGAGATAAATAAAACAATGAAAGTAACATTAGAAAGAGTAAACGAAAACTTCCACTTCGAATTGAAAAACGAACGTGGACACATTGTAAATGTAGATGCGCGTCCAGATTTTGGAGGTAATGATATGGGCGCAAGTCCAATGGAATTAATCTTGATGGGAGTGGCTGGTTGCAGCGCAATCGATATGATTTCGATTTTGAAAAAGCAACGTCAGGAAATTACTTCTTTCAAAGCGGAGGTTGAAGGAGAACGCGTGCAAGTTGGCGAAGCAAAACCTTTCAAAGATATTTATGTGGTTTTTTACTTAGAAGGAAACATCAAAGAAGACAAAGCTTTAAAAGCTGCTCAACTTTCTTTTGAAAAATATTGCTCGGTTGCCAAAACAGTCGAACCTACAGCAACGATACATTATAAAGTAGTTTTGAACGGAGTGGAATTAGCTAAAATCTAAAACTATCAACCATAAACTAAAAACAACAAACAACAAACGTTACAATGAACGAACAAGAATTTGGTTTTGAAACCCAAGCCATCCGCAATCAATTAGAGCGCACACAATATTTAGAGCATTCCGTGCCTTTGTACTTAACTTCTAGTTTTGTCTTTGAAGATGCCGAAGATATGCGCGCCTCATTTGCCGAAGAGAAAGAGCGAAATATTTATAGCCGTTACAGCAATCCAAATACCAACGAGTTTGTGGATAAAGTTTGCCAAATGGAAGGTGCAGCAGCTGGTTTTGCTTTCGCATCCGGAATGGCTGCGGTCTATTCCACCTTGGCGGCTTTGTTGAATTCAGGCGATCATATCGTTTCGGCAGGCAGTGTATTTGGTGCAACACACTCTTTGTTTATCAATTATTTTCCAAAATGGGGAATTGAAACTTCGTATTTTGACATTGACAAACCGGAAACTATTGAAAGTTTTATCAAACCCAATACCAAAATTCTTTTTGCTGAATCGCCAACCAATCCAGCTGTAGATATTATTGACTTGGAATTGCTTGGAGCTATTGCCAAAAAACACAATTTGATTTTGATTATTGACAACTGTTTTGCCACGCCTTATTTACAACAACCTATAAAATGGGGAGCACATTTGGTGGTACATTCAGCAACAAAATTAATGGACGGTCAAGGTCGAGTTTTGGGCGGAATAACCGTTGGTGATGCCGAATTGATTCAAAAAATCTATTTATTTTCTCGATTGACTGGGCCTTCTTTATCACCGTTTAATGCTTGGGTATTATCAAAAAGTTTAGAAACTTTGGCAATTCGATTAGACAGACATTGCGAAAATGCCTTACGAGTAGCCGAGTTTTTAGAGCAGCACCCCAATGTAAATAAGGTAAAATATCCGTTCTTGAAATCGCATCCTCAATATGAAATTGCCAAAAAGCAAATGAAGTTAGGCGGCAATATTGTGGCTTTTGAAATTAAAGGAGGTCTTGAAGCGGGCAGAGCTTTCTTGGATAAAATAAAATTGTGTTCGCTATCGCCAAATTTAGGAGATACCAGAACCATTGTAACGCATCCAGCATCAACAACGCATAGTAAATTATCTGTCGAAGAACGTTTGGCAGTAAGCATTACTGATGGTTTGGTGCGAGTTTCTGTAGGATTAGAAACCGTGAAAGATGTAATTGGGGATTTGGAACAGGCGTTGGGGTAAAGATTTATAGCATTGTCAAAGTTTAAAACTTTGACAATGCTTTCCAAAGTATTGACATAAAATTTACGATATTTGAATGTTGATAGAAACACTACAAAAATGAGACGTTTAATTACAATTTTATTCTTAATATTTATTTTTAATTTTGGTAATAGTCAGGAAACCAAAATTTCTATAAAAATTAATACAACCGGTGAGTATATTCATAAAGCGACTAAAAGTAAATTTCCTGAAAAACTTGAAAACTTAAATAGAGTAGAAGTTTTATCTCTAGACAATAAAGAAAAAAACATTGTTGTCAGTTATGCAAGTGAAAATAATAAAACAAATATTTCTATAAATATTTATCCTTCTGAATCTGCATATGAAGGAAGATTGCGCGAAGAATATTTAAATTCTATAAAATCATTATTGAATAAAACCCAACTTGAACAAAAATATATTAAATATCAAGGTGATAAATTTATTTGTAATGGTTTTAAAGGAATGGTTTTAGGTGAAAATAATAGTTTTACTGAAATATTGATATTTGAATGTGGAACTTGGTTTCTTAAGTTACAATTAGAAACAAACGAATTAGATAAGACCCAAATAGATGAATTATTATCAAAAATCATCAAGTTTATTGATCCTTCAAAACTGACAGGAGTTAAAAAACTTAATAAAGAAGCAGATTTGACTTTTGACCAAAATAAAATTAAAGATGATATTACATTAGAATATTCTATGGGAAGTGCATTTAAAAAACTTGAATGGGTAAAAAACAATATTCCAGAAAATGAATGTGCATCAGGATTCCCTGATCTATATTTAGATATGCATATTGTATCATTAACAGAAGTAGTGAATATTTTAGAAAAAAATAAGTCTACAGGTCAATATTTGAAAGAATTAAATTTAATTATCAATTCTGGATTTTTAAATGAGTTTATATTAGACCAATATCAAATGGTAATGATTATTCCAGAAAACATAAAATTAGATTTTGAAAGATACAAACTTTGGAAAGAAAAGAATAATACAGAAATTAATTTAAATGATAAAAAATATAATATTACTTATAATTAAAATCCATAGTATTTCAGTCAATTTTGATTTTCGTTCGACTCAAAAATTCGTAATTTCTAATTCGTAATTTTTAATTATATAAAATGCTCTCAAAAAAAACAAAATACGGAATAAAAGCACTGACTTTCTTGGCTCACCAAGAAGACAAAACGCCTGTGCAAATTGCTGAAATTGCAAAAAGTGAGCATATTTCGATCAAGTTTCTCGAAAGTATTTTATTGCTCTTGCGACATTCTGGTTTTCTTGGAGCCAAAAAAGGAAAAGGCGGAGGTTATTATTTAATAAAAGATCCCAAAGATATCAATATGGCCGATGTGTACCGCATCCTCGAAGGACCAATAGCTTTATTGCCTTGCGTGAGCCATAATTTCTACGAAAAATGCGATGATTGTGTTGATGAAGCCAAATGTTCGGTTCATAAATTGATGACCGAAGTACGGGATAATACCCTGATGATATTGGAAAACAACTCCTTGGCAGATATTTCATTTTAAATGCAAGTTTTCTTCAATCTTTTCATTTCTCTGTAGGAGAAAAGACATACTAAATCATTTTCGGGATTAAAAATCAAAAAAATTCGTGAATTCAGGGCTGATAAATTTTGTAGTTTACCAAAAAACAGTATTTTTGCAAACTTAATCTACTATCCCGATGGGGTAATGGATTTGCAAATAAAACACAATAAAATTATGATTAAGAAATTCGTTAAAAATTTTAATGATTCTGTGGGTGTAATGCAAAATAGTTCTTTTGCCAAGCAACTTTGGATTATTCTTCCTGTGTTTTTAATAATAGTGTTATTGACATTTTTAGTATACAATCATTATTCAGATTTTACGTGGAATGGGTTTTTAGCAGGATTTAACCAAGAGTTTTTAATCTTTTTCTTGATAGGAATTTTTGCTCAGATGGTTGATGGAACATTGGGAATGGGTTATGGCGCCACTTCCACTTCATTTTTGTTGGCTTATGGAGTACCGCCCGCAGTAAGTAGTACTGGAGTTCACGTTGCAGAAATGTTTACTACGGGAGCATCAGCAATTTCGCATCATAGATTTGGAAATATAAACAAAAAATTGGTAAGACATCTTTTGATTCCGGGAGTTTTGGGTTCAATTACGGGAGCATATTTACTTTCAGATGTAATTGATGGAGATGTAATCAAGCCTTTCATAGCAGTATATATGATTGTTTTGGCAATTATAATTATTAGAAAAGCATTACAAAACAATATCATAAAAAAGAAAACGAAACACCTAGGTTTTTTGGCTTCTTTTGGAGGCTTTATGGACGCTGTTGGTGGTGGAGGTTGGGGACCAATTGTGACTTCAACATTGCTCGGGCGCGGAAGACATCCTCGATATACCATCGGTTCCGTGAATGCTGCTGAATTTGCGGTTTCATTTGCAAGCGGCGTGACATTTATGATTTTTGGAGGAATACAAGGATGGCAAGTTATTATTGGATTGATTTTAGGAGGCGTAATTGCTGCGCCAATTGCGGCTAAATTGGTCAATAAAATTAAAAGAAAACCAATGATGATTGCCGTCGGAATCTTGATTATCATTTTGAGTTTAAGAACATTATCAAAATTATTATAATGAGCGCAACAATTGCAAATACTTTATCAGAAAAAACCAAAGGAATTCCCATCGAAGAAACGCTGGCTTTTTTGGCCAATGAATACAAAGGAAAAGTGGTTTTTTCAACTTCTTTCGGACAGGAAGACCAAGTGATTACGGCTTTAATCGCTAAAAACGATTTGCCGATTACCATTTTTACTTTGGATACAGGTCGTTTATTTCAAGAAACTTACGATGTTTTTCATAAAACATTGAAAAAATACAAAAAAGAAATTAAGGTTTGTTTTCCAGAAGCTGCTTTGGTAGAAAAATTATTGGAAACCAAAGGGCCAAACAGTTTCTACGATTCAGTCGAAAACCGAAAAGAATGTTGTTTTATTCGAAAAGTAGCGCCATTGACCAAAGCTTTGAAAGGAAATGCCGTTTGGATTACAGGTTTAAGAGCCGAACAATCGGAGAATAGAAATAATTTGGATTTGTTTGAATACGATGCTCATTTTGACATCATCAAATTCAATCCACTGCTAAAATGGACTTTAGAAGACGTTCAGAAATACATTGACAATAATAATGTACCACAAAATATTTTGCACAAACAAGGTTTTGTGAGCATTGGTTGTGCCCCTTGTACCAGAGCAATTGCCGAGGGAGAAGACATAAGAGCTGGAAGATGGTGGTGGGAATCGAGTCATAAAGAATGTGGATTGCATAGCCCCCTAGCCCCCGAAGGGGGAATTAGTAAAGAGAAAAATTAAATTATTAACAAATAAATACCCCAACAGTTCCCCCTTCGGGGGTTAGGGGGCTGATAATATGAACACAATATTAAAAACAAATGCTTTAGAAAGCGAAGCAATTTACATTTTCAGAGAAGTAATTTCTCAGTTTGACAAACCAGTTTTGCTTTTCTCTGGCGGAAAAGATTCGATTACATTGGTGCGTTTGGCGCAAAAAGCTTTCTTTCCTGCAAAAATTCCGTTTCCGTTGTTGCACGTTGATACAGGACACAATTTCCCTGAAACAATTGAATTTAGAGATAGACTAGTTGCTGAATTAGGATTGGAATTAATTGTTAGAAATGTTCAGGATTCAATCGATGAAGGAAAAGTAATTGAAGAAACTGGTCGTTATTCAAGCCGAAATATGTTGCAAACCACCACACTTTTGGACGCAATTGAAGAATTCAAATTTGATGCTTGCATTGGTGGTGCTCGTCGTGATGAGGAAAAAGCTAGAGCCAAAGAACGTATTTTTTCGGTTCGTGATGATTTTGGTCAATGGGACGAAAAAAATCAACGCCCGGAATTATTTGATTTGTTGAATGGAAAAATTGAAAATGGTCAAAACGTTCGTGTTTTCCCAATTTCGAACTGGACAGAATTAGACGTTTGGAGTTATATAGAACAAGAAGGAATCGAAATTCCATCCATTTATTTTTCGCACAAACGTAAAGTGTTTTTGAGAGACGGTATGATTTGGTCACATTCACCATTCGTTTACCAAGAAGAAGACGAGGAAGTAGAAGAAAGAATTGTTCGTTTTAGAACAGTTGGAGATATGAGTTGTACTGCAGCTGTTGAATCGTATGCTGCAACAATTGCCGAAGTTGTTGGCGAAATCAGAACTTCGACAATTTCCGAAAGAGGTGCCAGAATTGATGATAAACGTTCTGAAGCCGCAATGGAAAAAAGAAAACAACAAGGATACTTTTAAAATTTAATTTTTAGAAATTCATAAAGTAAATAAAAAACATAAGAAGTTTATAAGTGAAGTTTTCAAACGTGAAACCTTAAACTTTTAAACTTTAAACAAAAAACAAAAATGGAAGTTTTAAAAATAGCAACAGCAGGAAGTGTAGATGACGGAAAGAGCACATTAATCGGGAGATTATTATACGATACAAAATCGTTGACGACCGATAAAATTGAAGCAATAGAAAGAAGCAGCAAGCAAAAAGGATACGATTATCTTGATTTTTCATTGGCTACAGATGGTTTAGTAGCCGAAAGAGAGCAAGGAATTACAATTGACGTAGCACATATTTATTTTTCGACAGCAAAGAAAAGTTACATCATTGCCGATACGCCAGGTCACGTAGAATATACCAGAAATATGGTTACCGGAGCTTCGACTTCACAAGTTTCTATCATTTTGATTGATGCTCGAAAAGGAGTTATTGAGCAAACCTACCGTCACTTTTTTATCAATAATTTATTGCGTGTCAAAGAAGTGATTGTTGCGGTAAACAAAATGGATTTGGTTGATTATTCGGAAGAAGTCTATAACAAAATCAAAGCCGATTTTCAAGCCTTGAATGCTAAAAGTACGTTCAAAGAACAAGTTGTAAGTTATATTCCGTTGAGTGCTTTGACAGGTGATAATGTGGTAGAAACCTTAGGAAAAATGCCTTGGTACACAGGACAAACTATCTTGCAACACCTAGAAGCTTTAGAGCCAACAGATGTTTTCGAAAAAGGAAAAGTTCGTTTCCCGGTTCAAACGGTGATTCGTCCAAAAACCGAAGACTACCACGATTTTAGAGGATATGCTGGAAAATTATACGGTAACAATATCAAAGTGGGTGATGCAGTAACCGTGCTTCCTTCTTTGACAGAATCTAAAGTTTCGAAAATTCACTTTTTCGACCAACAATTTGACGAAGCCACAGCAGGTTCTTCAGTTGTTTTGGAATTAGAAAACGATATCAACGTGACTCGCGGAGATATGATTGTAAAATCTGGCGAATTGCCCAGAGTCGAAAAAGATATTGAAACCACAATTTGTTGGATGGACAGCAAAAAACTGGTAGCAGGAACAAAATATATCGTTCAGCATAACACGAATCGTGTTTTGGCAAAAATTGATGCGGTAAAAAACACCATTTCTACTGATTATTCAGGAACAAAAGAAGCAACACAATTAGCAATCAACGAAATTGGTGAGGTGAAAATAAAATTAAGTAAGCCTTTGTATTTCGATGCTTACACCGAAAACAAATCAAATGGTGCGTTTATCTTGATTGATACCGCGACCAATACAACCGCAGGGGTTGGATTTATTAAATAGTCCTCACCCCAGCCCTCTCCGAAGGAGAGGGAGTCAAAACTGGATAATTGTTGGTCGTAAGTTTTGAAAAGGAGAATAATAAAAAAGTTAAAAATAAATAGTAACATATAAAATGCCAGACTAGACACCCCCTCCTTCGGAGGGGGTTGGGGGGAGGAAAATTATGCAAAGTTTTAGAACCGAAATAGAAGATCCGATTGTACAAAAAGATATTATCGATTTAGAAAGAAAAATTGCTTTATTCCGTGAAGGAAAAATTGATGACGAACGTTTTCGTAGTCTTCGTTTAGCGCGTGGCGTTTATGGCCAACGTCAGGAAGGCGTTCAAATGATTCGTATCAAATTGCCTTTTGGAAAAGTTACGAGTGAGCAATTATTGAGAATTTCAAAAGTTTCTGATGAATATTCAAGAGGTCGTTTGCACATTACAACGCGTCAGGACATTCAGATTCACTTTGTAAGTTTGGACCGAACTCCTGAACTTTGGGCTGAATTGGAGAAAGACGATGTTACGCTTCGTGAAGCTTGCGGAAACACCGTTCGTAATATTACAGCCAGCGAAAATGCTGGAATCGATCCTGAAGAACCTTTCGATGTGTCGCCATATGCTTATGCTTTGTTCCAATTTCTTTTAAGAAATCCAGTTTGTCAGGAAATGGGGCGTAAATTCAAAATATCATTTTCATCATCTGATAAAGATACCGCTTTGAGTTATTTGCACGATTTAGGATTTATTCCAAAAATTGTAAATGGCGAAAGAGGATTCAAAGTAATGTTGGGTGGCGGATTAGGTTCTCAGCCGCATCACGCTGAATTATTGTCCGAATTTGTTCCTGTAAACCAAATTATTCTAACAACCGAGGGAATTTTGAGAGTGTTTGACCGTTTTGGAGAAAGATCAAAACGTTTGAAAGCGCGTATGAAATTCTTAATCAAAGATTTGGGTGCAGAAGCGTTTTTGAAATTGGTCGAAGAAGAGAAAAAAGCCTTGTCTTGCCAATCTTTCGAAATTGATACAACAGCTTTCGATGGTCCGATTCCAGAACCTGTATTGGTAGCACCAAAAGTAGAAATTTCGGATGTAGCTGCTTTCGAAGCTTGGAAAAAATCGAATGTCATTCATCAAAAACAAATTGGGTATGTTGCCATTGGCATCAAAGTTCCTTTGGGAGATTTTTATACAGACAAAGCCAGATTATTGGCCGATTTGATTAAAAATTATGGCGCCAATGAGTTGCGTTTTTCATTGAGACAAGACATTCTTATTCGTAACATAAAACAGGACAATTTAGTCTTTTTTTACCAAGAATTAGCCAAGTTAGATTTTGTTGCCTTAGGATATAATTCAACTGCAGATATTACTGCTTGTCCGGGAACCGATACGTGTAATCTTGGGATTGCGAGCAGCACCGGAATTGCCACAGAATTGGAAAGAGTTTTGGCCGCCGAATATCCGCAATACAACAATAATAATGACATTACCATAAAAATCAGTGGTTGCATGAATGCTTGCGGGCAACACAATATGGCAGAAATTGGTTTTCAGGGAATGTCTATCAATTCAGGAAAATTAGTTGCTCCGGCACTTCAGGTGTTATTAGGCGGAGGAAATTTAGGAAACGGTCAAGGTAGATTTGCCGATAAAGTAATCAAAATCCCAAGTCGTCGTGGCCCGGAAGCCTTGCGTTCCATTTTGAATGATTTCGAAGCGAATGCAAACGGACAATCCTTTTTGAATTATTACGATGCCAAAGGCGAAATTTATTTCTTCGAATTATTGAAACCACTTTCGGATATTACGAATC
>Ga0315270_10001648_pt1 | contig 11878 bp, 5 predicted proteins | sample C1_bottom_MG_FD_204932 | JGI IMG/M metagenome (GOLD analysis project Ga0315270, IMG submission 204932) | Sediment microbial communities from Yellowstone Lake, YNP, Wyoming, USA - C1_bottom | ecosystem: Environmental > Aquatic > Freshwater > Lake > Sediment | place: USA: Wyoming | collected... | reverse complement strand
CTGGCCGATTGCCTGCGGGAGCAGGAATCAACTAACCCCCGCGGCGAGTCCTATCAAGACTCGCATTTCTGTCGCGTCGACGAGCAAATTATCGTCGCGCAAAATACTTCCAGCACAAGCAACGGCATACCCGCGTCGCGGCAAATTGCTTACCAGGAACAACGTTTGGCGCAACCCGATGGCCTTGGCTTCGGTTTGTCGTTCGCAGAATTGCCTGGGATAAATTTTTTCTACGATCACACCTTAGACCTCTCCTCGCAGTTTCACTTGGAGCTAGGATCCAATCTTGGGCGGTCGGAAAACATATTCGGGACCTCGTCAATTGACGTGACGCAACTCTCCGCACTGGCGACCTATCGACGCTTCTTTTCGCCCAGCAAGGGCTTCTATTACGGCGCAGGCTTAGGAATCGCCAAGAATAAGCTGAAATATTCCGACTCTGGCATCTTCGGCGATCCAGCGACTAGCTACAACGCAAGCGGCCAAGGCATATTTGCCTTAGCGGAAATCGGCTGGCAGGGTACCAAAGGATATTACTTCCACGTCGGTTTGCGACCTGCAGCTTACCTTTCCTACAGCGACAACTACGACGTCAGCAACATTCCCGACACAGCCAACCATCGCGACGTAGCAAATAGCGATTGGGACAAATCGAAAACCGTGTCACGCATAGAACTTGGCTTCGGCTGGTTTTTTTGACAACAAAAATAACGCGACGCGCAGCGCCCGATAAAGGTCAATGTCTGCGCGTGCCTAGTTCCAACGATTAAACACGGTGCGCGCTACCACCAACCATGATTGAAGCGACGATTCCACGCCGGTTCAAAGAAGTTCCAACCATAAAATTCATGTCGACGGCGTCCGACGCGATGCTCGTCACCATCTAGGACACCGTTCTCATCACGATCCAACGCCAAGCGCAAGCCCGAACCCGGCGGCTCGCAAGTGTACGTCAGTGTTAAATCATCTTGCTTAAGCACTTGTGAGCGCAGAGCGGCGTCGCGCATCAGTGGGCGACGCCGACTATCACTTTGAAACACGCCACCACTTTGATAGAGAAAACCGCGCTCGCGATCCCTTCCTGAAAGTTTCGCGATCAAATCACATTCACCGGCCTCTGCTCGTGCGATCAATAGATCAAGTCGCGACGACACGAGGTTTGCGTTGTCCGCAGTCAACGTCACTTGCTGCCCAACAATTGGCGCCAAATTGCTATCAAACGCCAACATAAATTGCTCCATTTGTCGACGCATCATGATGCCCAATGGATTCAGTGTCGCGGCCGCAGGATTGTTAGGCGGCAAAAACGGAAAGCCGCCGGGATTACCGGGGTCCAAAGCACTAAGCGCATGCGGTGGGCGAAATAAAAACACGCGCGATCCGTGGAAACGAAACAACGTATCTGCCGCACCGTCATGCATAAAACCAAAGCCGCGTATTTGCTCGCCTTTAAATTCGTTGTCACCCGGCACAAAAAACGGCGCCGCCGCCATACCGAACATACCAACTTTTTGGTACATGTTGCGCAGATGAGGCACTTTCATGAATTGCGTTTCATTTTCGAAAGAATAACGGCCGTCCGTGCCGAAAAAGCCCGGCTTAGAGACACCGAATTCTCGATTGCCGTCGGGATCCAAGACGTGGCAACCGTTGCAGTTGAGAAAAGTATCCGAGATCTGGCCAAAATAAATCGCTTTGCCGGTGGCCTGATCAGGCGTCAAGCTGTTATCCAATTTACGGATGGGATTTGGCGGATAGGTTATTTGCAAAATAAAATCCGTAAAGGCCTGCATCTCGCGATCACTGAGCTCGGTGTTTCGACCGACCAAACCTGGAAATGCCACATTGAATTTCTTAAAGGCTAAATCTTCGTTAAACGCACCGCTATCCGGTTGCATACTGGGCTCATCGTTTCCTCCTGTTCGATCACCGCGCCAATGCATTGGCCCATGATTCGCCATACCGCGCAGACTTTGTGTCGCCATCGGACCTTTCAGCGCACGAAAATGCGGATTCGGCGTGGCGGTAAAACCCTGCGGAAAATCAATCGTCGGACCCAAAGCAAATGGCCCTGGATTGTTGATGGTCGTTTTATCGGGATCGCCTAAATCCCACGCCAAACTGTCAAAATCACCGAACACATGACACGTTGCGCACGACGAATCACCGTGGCTTGACGTGTAACTCGCATCGTAAAAAAAACGCCGGCCGTTGACGATGCTCTCGGGCTCGGGATTATGCATGCGCACATGTGCTGTTTCTTCGTGACGATGCAAATCAACGGTCGAAATACCATTGTCGAAGCGCGTTAGCACATACAGACGCTGATGCGTCTCGTCTAAAACAAGTCCAGCGGGACCGCCGCCGGATACCACGATTTGTTTTTCCGCGCTCGGCGTAAACGAATCCGTTTCTAATTCTTCCGTTGCAAACACGCCGACTTTGCTCGATCCAAAGGCGACGACGTAGAGCTCTTTACCATCATCGGTAACGACCATTTCCATCGGCTGAGCCAAACTCTTTGCGTTTTCCGCGTTAGGAATCGCCGCGCAACAAACGTTGTAGTTGACGTGTTTGTTGAGATGGCGCGGCAGCACACCGGCGTTGCTCAATACTGTAATGCGGCTCTCATGCGTGTGACCTCGCACCGTATGCTCCGAACCCAAGCGTTGGCCCGCGCCCTCGAAGCGACGCAAATTCATCGCTTCGGTATTCGACACGTACACATTACCGTTAGTAGGATTTACCACCATATTAAACAAGACAGTACCAACACCGGCATACTCTCCACCTGCAATCAATGTCGGCGGTGTCGCCATGGCATCGATGGTAAACACGTCTTTATCCGGCAATGAGAAACGGACGCTGTCGTCCCACGTGCGGCCTAATTCGTCGACCCAATGTTCGCCGTTAAACTTCACAATCAAACCGGTTTCAGGTTGCACTTCGCCCGCTGCGTCAACGCGAGTGGACGGAAGACCACCTTTCGTTTCACCACCATCTGGAATCAAACCGTCGTTAATTGTCGTGGTGCGATTGCCGGTGTGAAAACCGGCAGCGTATACGCGCTTGCCATCGGGCGTCACCGCCAATGCACGCGGCGTGTCGGTGAACAAAGTTAAAATGGTCAACGGCCCGCCGTCGAGCTCATCACTGAGATTATTCGCGTCAAACACCCACACATCGGCACGTCCAATACCGGGCGTCGTAAGTTGAGGATCAATGGGACTGTTCTGACCGCGATGCGCCGTAGTAACAAATGCGCGATCGTGGTAATCGCCCGCAAAAACGATATCGCGTGGTTCATCGCCCACCAACAATGTTTTTTTAATATGCGGCCGTTGCGGATCCTCCACATCCACTATCGTAATACTGTCGGAAAGATGATTAACGACCCACACTTCGTGATTTTCGTTCTCCGCCAACGCAACAGGTTCAAGGCCCACCATGATCGACGCTGCCGGCAACAAGCCTCGCGCCGTCACGCGAAAAATTTCCAGGCGAGAATCCGGCGTGTTGAGTGCGTAAAGATGTCGTTTGTCGAGCGACAACGCAAGCGGACGAACTTGCCCCGACTCGAACAACATATACGAAGAATCTGCAAAGCTCGGTTGCACGTCGCCGCCGTACACGCAAACGCCAATGAACATACCGACAACGCTACCGAAGGAACGATGTTTCATAGTGGCTTCCTTGCTGTGTTGCAACCTACTACCTTGTAGTGCATGGCTGCAAAAATTGATTTATGCAACGCAAACGCGCGGAGGAGATCTATGGTAGTACTTTCAGTCTCGCCACAGAGACCACCCCGAAAGCTAGGCTGCATGCGCCTTTGCTGCACTGAGAAAATCCTTTTATTCAGTGCATATTGGAGTATAGCGTGTAGATAACCACGCTTACATGGCTGCATTTAAATTTGAGAAACGACTACAACGGGGTCGAATGTCGTCGTCGATGGAGCGATTCCGAGCCGCGTCAATTGCTAAGGGGCAAGCCAAAGCAGCTCAGAATGCCGCAGCGTAATCGAGAAGCCGAGATCACTGGCCGGCGAGCACGACGACGTGCGCCTAGGATTGTAACGAAGTCTTAACGTTCGCCGACGCTCTCGATTGGACAGCCTTGGGAATTTTCCCACCGTTCCCAATTTCGAGTTTTTACATCCACTTTCCCAGAACCCGCGTATATCCATAGCAAGGCCAACACGTACTGCGCTGCAACGCTCAATTAACTCGAGTGCTTTTAGTCGGACTAGCACTGTTTCGCGGCCGCGCACACCACCATGCCGGTGAAAGCGGTTAAAATCGTGATGGGTAACGCCGTGTCCACGCTTCGCGCGCGTTCGCCTCACCATTACACCGGGGAAGAACAAGCATGAGCAAACAGCCAACCCATCTTGACGAAGTGATTGAGCCAGAACTCTTGGGCAACTTACTGGAGGCGGTTCCGCCACAAGCACCACCGCCCGGCTTGCGCGCGAAGGTACTCGCTCGCGCACTCGGCCCAAATGTTTTTGCCGATATCAAAACCGACAACAACGCGCCGTCCATGCGCGACCGTCTTCCAGAAAACAATCCTGGGACGAGTGCACGATACACCGCGCGCGACGAACGCGAACAAGACAGCCTTACGATGCTAAATGAAAACACGCCGTTTGACTGCTACATCGACCCCGTCATGCTCTTGTTCGACCTGAACACTGAGCAGACACGCGACATACTCAACAAAGCGGCAACACAAAATAGAGATTATTTTGCACCCTGCGGAATTCCCGGAACACAGCTATTTTATTTTAAGGGCGGGCCAGGTACTGCAAACGCAACCTGCGGTATCGTAAAAATGGCGGCGGGCACAGTCTTTCCAGCGCACGAGCATCAAGGGGAGGAGCGCGTCATTATTTTGCAAGGATCTGCCACCGAACAATCAGGCCGAAGCTATCATGCCGGCGCTGCGATCAACTGTCCAAAAGGAACTCGCCATTCGTTTCGCGCGCATGAAAATTGCACGTTGGTTTTTGCCGTTCTTCTCGAAAAACCAAACAAATGGCTATTGGGTCAAATTGTTTTGGATTTTGTTTTTGGGCGACGGCGATTTGTTAATAAAAGCAGTCCATAAAACGCATGTTGCTCCATGAAGCAGCATGAAATTGCGGCGCCCAGCAGAACAACGTGAGGAAATCGACTTTCACGCGCGGGCATCGCAATGCAAATTATTGGACATCACTCCCATGGGTGGAATTGAGCAAGGACTCAACAAAAACTTTTCGTTTGGTTTAGAGGGTGGTTACTCGTGAACCAACGGCCAGCACACAAGAACATTCATCGCTAATTTCGACATCAGCGGCACAGTGTACGACGAGGCATAGATGCTGCTGTACTCGCGAAGGAGTCATGACCAATACCCGCCCCTGGGGGAACTCACTCTTGACGATTCCAGGCAGACTTCAATAACGATAGGAATACATCCACTGCCAATTGAGCTGGCGCATCGTCGAGGTAACGTTATTCTGGGGGTTGACGGCACTCGAGTTGAGCCCCTTGCTCAAAGTAAAGTCGACGCTGGATGCCGGATTAAACGCATAACCGGCTCCCACCGTCACGTGACGCTCTTCAATCGCCGGAAATAGCGCATTTAAATACCTGTCCGGAATTTGATTTGACGCGCGATTATAACCAGCACGCAGCGTCGTTTGCGGCGTGAGTTTGTAGGCGCCGCCCAACGCGATGGCCGTTTGATCGCTCCAATCCTGGTAAAGCTGTGCGTCCATCGCTGTGCCGGCAAACCCGGCGGCCAGGCCAGACTGCGCGGCGTCGGCGGTAAAATGCATATTGAAGCTCTTCATCACATCCGCCCAAAAGATCCGTTTGATGTCGACTGCGAACATGAGCTCGCTGGTCGCCTGCCAGGCGGTGCCGACGCCAAACGTCGCTGGCCATTGAAAATCCTTAACCGCAAGCTTGCCGTCGATCGCAATCGTTTGCGCGGCGTACGTGCCAGAAGGCGCGCCGCCGGCTGCCAGCCCAGTGTCGACGTTGGCGTTCATCGATAGTTTTGCGGTGTTCGCGACCAAATCGCCGAGCGCCGTCTTCGTGTGGTAAGTAACGCCTACCGCCAGCTGCGGATTCGGCTTGAACACCGCGCCAATTTTGGCGGCCGTACCGGTGCCCGTCGCCGCCCCGGTATAACTATTGTCATTGGAGAAATCAAACCGCGCCCAATTGACTGGACCCGTGCCAAAACCGGCACCCGCGCCGGCACCATTGTTCAACAGCGAACCGATATTTGCCACCAAACCATCCACCGCGCTGCCCGCTGCGACGCCACTAGACTGCGTACCGCCCAGCGTCGCAACCATGTCACCAAACTGGGCGCCCGTCATCGCCATTTTTAAATCTAAGCCGGCCCACACGAAATCCACGCTGCCGCCAAGAATCAACCGTGGATTGACCTCGTACGTCAGCGGAAGCATCAAACGCCCCACCCCCAGTTCGGATCGAACAGGTTCGCCAGACCCCGCGGCCAGAAATGAGCTGCCGGAGTACTCGGTTCCCATGCCGCCTTGCGCAAATACGCCGACGCCGTAACCGTAGGAACCTTTGCGATTCAGCCAACCAAAAGCCGGCATGTAATACGCATCGCCGCCGGATTGTTCTTTCGATCCACCCGCTTCGGCCATAACATTGGGTCCAAGAAAACCAACGGCAAAATCGGCGCGATGACCTTCGCGCATCAAACCAATTGTCGCAGGATTGTTGATGGTGGCAGCGGCGCCGTTGTCATAGGCGAATGACGCCCCCCCCATGCCCAGCGCTTCTGGGCCGTACCCCTCAAGGTTCATTCCGTTCGTGGCGTGCGCAAGGCATGGTTGTCCCGCAATGATGACCGAAATGACCGCGCGTCGCGTACGCATTGCAATGCTGTTGCTAATTTTCACCGCCGCTCCGTGCATATTTCAGCGTTCCATCTGCTCAGACTCACAATCGACAACCTTTCCCAATCCGACCCAAAGCGCGTAAACGCTAGACCGTTTTCAATCGAATAGCGGCTGCCTTCAACTCGCTGGCTAGCACTTTCATGCGGTGCGCGGATTTCGATGCCTGTTGTGCCTGCACCGCGGCATCAGCGGTTGCCTTCATGATGGCCTCCGTTTGACTCGTCACCGTACGCGCGGTGCTGTTTTGAACATCGGCCGTTTGAGCTATCTGCGCGTTCTTCTCAGTGATGGTACTCACCGCATCGGCAATTGCACGGAACGAATCATCGGCGCGCGCCGCCGTTTGCACGCTGCTTGATGCCTGAGCTCGACCCGTTTCCATCACATTGACCGCGTTTTTTGTCGCCGCTTGCAACTGTTCAATCATGTGGCGAATTTCCTGCGTGGATTTCTGCGTCTGCTTCGCCAACGTGCGAACCTCATCGGCCACAACGGAAAAACCACGGCCGTGCTCGCCAGCGCGCGCGGCTTCGATTGCCGCATTCAGCGCCAACAAATTGGTCTGCTCTGTGATAGCGCGAATGACGTCCAACACGCTGCCGATTTTGTCGCTGTCGGTATCCAGCTGTTTGATCACGGTGCCTGCCGCCTCGACATCGCGCGCAAGCTGGTTAATGGATTCGATGGTGCTGGAAATTACCGCATGACCGTTGGTCGTATCATGATTGGCTTGCTGCGCCGCTTGGGCTGCTTGCGCGGCGCCGCTCGCGACTTGCTGTATGGACGACGCAAGCTCGTCCACCGAGCCCGATAACTGCCGCGTTTCATTGCTCTGCAACGTTGCACCGGCGCTAGCCGTGCCAACAATCTTAACGAGTTGTTCGGACTCTTCCGCTAGCTCCGCCGACGTAAGCGCAATTTTACCTATCGTCTTACTCAGTACCGCCGTCGTTTCGTTCAAACCATCGACGATTTCGGCAACCACACCGGAGGCGGACAGATTGCAGCGCTGTGAGAAATCACCGTTTCCCATCGCGCGCACCACATCGCGGATAGAGGTTAGTCGCCCCAACAACACGGCGTTAACAACTTGGTAATTGATAAACCCCACTGCCGCGCCGGCGGCCAGACAGGCGGCAACAAACCAAATCAGCATGCCCGGCTTCCACTCGACAAACAGATTGGCAAACACGGGAAAGACAGCGCCCATGATCAAGCCAACTATGACAAACCACAATTTCAGCCGAATCCGACTACCGGATTCGGCGACTGAATGATGCTGCACGATGAGACCCCTTCCACTTCCTATCCGTTTTATCGGGTAGACGGCATGGAAGTTTACGAATTGGCGAGCGGTAACTCTTTGGCGACGCAGATTGAAGTAGACTAACTGCGATACTCCGCATTAATTTTCACGTAGTCATAGGAAAAATCGCAGGTCCAGACGTGGTCTTTGTGTTGGCCACGAGCAATGTCAATGTGAATGGTGATTTCGGCTTGCGCCATAATCTTTCTGCCGGCTTGTTCGGTGTAATCCGCGGCGCGCGCGCCATTGCGGACAATGCAAACATCATCAAGGAAAACGGTAACGCGATCGATCGCGAGCTCCGTAACTCCAGCGCGTCCCACGGCGGCAAGGATACGTCCCCAATTAGGATCGGACGCAAAGAACGCCGTTTTCACCAAAGGCGAATTCGCCACCGTTTGCGCGACTTGTTGGCATTCGGCGCGCGTTTTACCGCCGCTGACGCTTACGGTCATGAATTTGGTTGCACCTTCGCCATCGCGCACAATCGCTTGCGCTAAAAATTCACAGACTTCGAACACGGCTTGCCGCAACGTTGCATAAGACGCATCGTCGTGCGACGCAATCAGCGAATTGCCGGCTTGTCCGGTTGCCAACAACACACACGCATCATTGGTCGACGTGTCACCGTCCACCGTAATGCAATTGAAAGATTGATCCGTCACATCCTTCAACATTGATTGCAACACGTTGGGCGCGATCGCGGCATCTGTCGCGACAAAGGCCAACATCGTTGCCATATTCGGGCAAATCATGCCGGAACCTTTGGCGATACCGGTAACGGTCGCGGTTGCGCCGTTCAGTTTCACTTGGCGGGACGTCGCTTTGGGCAAGGTGTCGGTGGTCATGATGCCGTGAGCGGCCTCGCTCCAACCGTCTGCGCTGAGCGCGACCAATGCTTTTGGCACGCCTGCTGCGATGCGCGCGACGGGTAACGGTTCACCGATTACGCCAGTAGAAAATGGCAGCACGGTTTCTGCTTGCGCGTCGGTTTGTTTTGCCACTGCGGCGCACACCGCCAACGCATCGGCCATTCCTTGCTCACCCGTACCGGCGTTAGCATAACCCGTGTTAATGATCAAATAACGCGGCGCAGCTGCGGCAAGGTGATTGCGCGCGACGTGGACGGGAGCGGCGCAAAAAAGATTCTTGGTAAAGACAGCAGCGCCAATCGTACCTTTGCTGGCCTCGAAAATGACCAAATCACGGCGATCTTGTACTTTCACTCCGGCGCGAGCCGTACCGACGCGAATACCTGCAACGGGAAGTAAAGTCGCTAATGGTCCGAGGCCGACAGCCATGAATGGATCTCCTGTCACGAAATGAGTTCGAGCAAAATAAAATTGAGCTTATGATGCGACAAGCGCTGGGGCGACGCAATGGCGCAGACTTGCGAGCAGAGTAGCGTGCAAAAAGAATCGCGCCGCACAGCGGGCGCTCCTACAACAAAGTTATTCTTCGTTGGAGCGCCGCCGTGTAGCGCGACTTTTGATTATGAGAAAATCAACGGCCCACCACGCAGCTAAGCAACCTGCCCGTGACAGTGTTTAAATTTCTTGCCGGAACCGCAGGGACAAGGCTCGTTGCGCCCGACCTTTTTCTCTTCGCGTACAAACGGTGGCGCGGTTGGCTCGGCAGAACTCTGGTCCGCGTTAACGGGCTCACCCGCCGTCGCTGCGACGGCCGATGCATCGTCATGCTTGAACTCAAGCGGTACCGTCGCACGTCGCTGCTCTTCTACAGCCTCTACGTCCGACTCAGTGCGCACTTGTACTTTGGACAGAATAGACACGACTTCGTGCTTAATGCGATCCAACATCTGGCTAAACATCTCAAACGCTTCGCGCTTGTACTCCTGCTTAGGATTCTTTTGCGCATAGCCGCGCAAATGGATGCCTTGACGCAAATGATCCATCGCTGCAAGGTGGTCTTTCCAATGACTGTCGAGCACTTGCAACATGACGGCTTTTTCAAAATGCCGCAGCACAGAAGCGCCCGCACGTTGCTCTTTATCACGATACGCAGCAACAACCTCATCGAGAATTTTTTGCCGCAATGTCTCTTCGTGCAAACTGCTGTCTTGTTCAAGCCAATGACGAATCGGCATTTTAACGGCAAAGTCGCTAAAAACGGCTTCTTCGAGTCCTTCGAGGTTCCACTGCTCTTCCATACTTTGCAGCGGAATATATCCGGTGATAAGCAGATTCACGACGTCTGCGCGGATAGAGTTGATCGTCTCGGAAATGTCCTCCGATGCCATTAACTCATTGCGTTGCTCATAGATAACCTTGCGCTGATCGTTGGCAACGTCATCGTATTCAAGCAATTGCTTACGAATGTCGAAGTTGTGTCCTTCGACTTTGCGTTGCGCATTCTCGATCGCTTTGGTAACCCAAGGATGCTCGATGGCCTCGCCCTCTTGCATACCCAACTTCTGCATCAAACTCGCCACGCGATCGGAAGCAAAAATCCGCATCAGATTATCTTGCAGCGACAAATAAAAACGCGAAGAACCCGGATCGCCTTGGCGACCAGAGCGACCGCGCAGCTGGTTGTCGATACGGCGGGATTCGTGACGTTCAGTGCCGATAATGTGCAAACCACCCATTTCTAGAACTTGGGCATGACGCTCTTGCCATTCTTTTTTGACACGTTCGCGCGAAAGCTCATCTTCGGGCGGCACCTTATGCAGCTCCGCTTCCAAACTGCCGCCCAACACAATGTCGGTACCGCGACCAGCCATGTTGGTCGCAATAGTCACCGCACCGGAGCGACCGGCTTGCGCAACGATTTCAGCCTCACGTGCATGCTGTTTTGCATTCAGCACTTCGTGCGCGACACCTTCTTTTTTCAAAATCTGCGACAGTAACTCGGAAATTTCGATGGACGTGGTGCCCACCAATACCGGCTGCCCACGCTTTACGCAATCACGAATGTCTTCAACGATCGCGGCGAACTTTTCTTTGGCGGTGAGGTAGACCAAATCCCCGTGATCTTTGCGAACCATGGAACGATTGGTTGGAATCACCAACACTTCCAAACCATATATTTGTTGAAACTCGTAGGCTTCCGTGTCCGCCGTACCGGTCATGCCCGAGAGCTTGTTGTACAAGCGGAACAAATTTTGGAACGTGATCGAGGCGAGCGTTTGGTTTTCGTGCTGGATCGGCACGCCCTCTTTCGCTTCGATGGCCTGATGCAAGCCATCAGACCAGCGACGACCTGGCATTGTGCGCCCGGTAAATTCATCGACGATGACGATTTGATTTTGATGCACGATGTAATGATCGTCGAGCCGGAACAAGGCATGGGCGCGCAAGCCGGCGTTGAGATGGTGCATTAGACTGATATTGCCGGCGTCATAGAGACTCTCGCCTTCCTTCAGCAATCCCGCTTCGGCGAACAAGCGCTCAACGTGTTCGTGACCTTCTTCCGTGAGATAAACCTGGCGGGCTTTTTCGTCGACAGAAAAATCGCCTGGCGCGTCTTCTTTTTCTTGTTTAATCAGACGTGGCACCAAGACATTAATGCGAACGTACATCTCCGAGCTGTCTTCGGCCGGGCCAGAAATAATGAGTGGTGTACGCGCTTCATCGATCAAGATCGAGTCGACTTCGTCAACGATAGCGTAATTCAATGGC
>Ga0315270_10001647_pt1 | contig 11882 bp, 13 predicted proteins | sample C1_bottom_MG_FD_204932 | JGI IMG/M metagenome (GOLD analysis project Ga0315270, IMG submission 204932) | Sediment microbial communities from Yellowstone Lake, YNP, Wyoming, USA - C1_bottom | ecosystem: Environmental > Aquatic > Freshwater > Lake > Sediment | place: USA: Wyoming | collected... | reverse complement strand
TATTTAGTTCCCGGATGTTGACCTTCCTAGAAATACGGCGATCCGGCGCACACCCTCTTGCAGTTGCGCTTGTGTGTTGGCGTAGGAAAAGCGCACATGCCGCTTGGGCGCATGCATACCGAAATCCCGCCCGGGCGTGATGGCCACGCCCGCCTCTTCCAGCAGGCGCTGCGCAAAAACGTCGCTGTCCTCTGCCAGCCGGCTGGAATCGGCATACAGGTAAAACGCGCCATCCGGCGTGGCCGGAATATTGAAGTCCAGAGTCCGCAGTGCCGGCAACAGATAGTCGCGGCGTGCGCAAAACTCGTCTCGTCGCCGCGTGAGCTCGGCTTGCACCTGCGGGCGAAACGCCGCCAGCGCCGCGTGCTGCGCCAGTGTGCTCGCTGCCAGAAATATATTTTGTGCGAGACGATCAATTGCTTCGACATAACCCAGCGGCGCCACCAGCCACCCCACTCGCCAGCCGGTCATGCCGTAATACTTGGAGAAACTGTTCACCACAAACACATCCGCTGAATAACACAGGGCACTACGCGCCGGCTTGCCATAAGTGAGGCCGTGATAGATCTCATCCACAATCAGCACACCACCGAGCTCATGCACCGTGCGCACCATCTCCGCCATCTCCACCTCCGGCACAAGTGTACCGGTAGGATTGGAAGGTGAAGAAATCAGCACGGCTCGTGTGGTAGGTGTCCAATGCTGGCGTATCAACGCAGCGGTGAGTTGGTACGACGTTACGGCATCCACCGGCAGCAACGTGGCGCGCCCGCCGAACAGACGCACGAAATGCCGGTTACACGGGTAACCCGGGTCGGCCATCAACACTTCATCGCCCGGATTGATGAGCACACCGAATACCAGCGTGAGCGCGCCGGAGGAACCGGGCGTCACCACCACGCGCGCCGGGTCGGGACGCGACGCTTCCGGGTAACTGGCGGCAATGGCGGCGCGCAACGCCGGCAGGCCGAGCGCAGGCGTGTACTGCGTATGGCCAGTGCGCAACGCCGCAATACCGGCCTCGACAATCGGCACGGCGGTGGGAAAGTCCGGCTCGCCGATTTCCATATGCACAATCGAGCGACCCTGAGCTTCCAGCGCGCGTGCCCGTGCCAGAATCTCCATGACATGGAAAGACTCGATCTGCGCCATGCGGCGGGCCAGAGTCGTCATGTGTTTGACGCGGTAACGTCGTCGAATATTGCACACCATGTCATGGCTGCATGCTACTGACACGCATACCGGGCAGCAAGCGTCATCAGGTGCGAGCGCCGGGCAAGGCCACAGGTCGGGGCCGATATTTCATTCGAGTAATCCAGTGGCGCTGGTGTCGGCTTTCCAGAACCTGACGTGCCAGCCGAACACATGCTAATTCTTGCCCTGCATCGGCCTGGACACGGCATGTACCGTAAGTGGCCGTCTGGTCACACTTTGACTACCGATTGCGATACCGATAAATCACTTGCGCCGATTACCGCCGGTTGCTTTCAGCAGCTCTGCATTCAGCCATCCCAACCAGCAGCAAGTCGAGACCAGTCACAGCGAGAGCCTGATTGGAGGCCACACAGTGACCGTTACACTCCGCGGCGACTCAGGCCCCGTTCAGGCAATAAATAAATGCGGTGAGTACTATTTCCCTTATAAATACAAATGGTTAAGATTGCCCAATTTATCAGCAAATTGGCCCATTTCTTGCTGCCATATTCCTTGCGCCCCGACCTATTTATCTGGTATAGATGCGCGCTAATTTTTTCCCGCGGTCAGCGGCCAAACCGCTCAGTAATAGGAGTTTCAATATGCCGGCCAGCAAGAAGAAGGATCAAGCAGCAACCTCCGTCCTCATTCACGGCATCAAGCCGTATGTGGAGAAGAAGGACGAGGAGTACATGAGCAAGAAAATGCTCGAGCACTTCCGCACCATCCTGAATGCCTGGAAGCAGGAGCTGCTCGACGAAGTTTCGCGCACCGTCCACAGTATGCAGGACGACACCGCGAATCATCCGGACCCGAATGATCGCGCCAGTCAGGAAACTGACATGTCCCTCGAGCTGCGCTCACGCGACCGCGAGCGCAAACTCATCAAGAAAATTGAGGAAGCAACCGCCAAGATCGACTCCAACGACTATGGCTACTGCGAAACCTGCGGCGTCGAAATCGGCGTACAACGCCTTGAGGCGCGTCCGACGGCTACCCTGTGCATCGACTGCAAAACGCTGGATGAAATCCGCGAAAAGCAGATGGGCTGAAAATCCGGCTACGTGCAATTACGAAACCAGGAGGGGGCTCAACATCCCCCTCTCTCATTTCCGGAGTCTGACAGTTGCAAAACCTGCTTTGCGCAACACTCGCATTGCCTGCCCGGACAACAACGTCATCGTGCGTGCTGTCGCTCGCTGACAGCTGCAACAATCCCGCTACAACTACCGCTGCGCGCGACCAGACGCGCGGCCGATGCCTGATCCGTCTGCATTAAACAATATGGATTTTCTGCTGCTATTCAAGGCCATTGTGCTCGGCATCGTCGAAGGGCTGACCGAGTTCCTCCCGGTTTCCTCAACCGGACACCTGATCCTGGCCGGCGACCTGCTCGACTTCAACGACGAGCGCGGCAGACTCTTCGAGATTGTCATCCAGACCGGCGCCATTCTCGCCGTGTGCTGGGAATACCGCGCCAAGATCGGCAGCGTGGTGCGCGGTCTGCACAGCGATCGCACTGCACAGCGCCTCGTCGTCAATCTGGCCATCGCCTTCATGCCCTTGGCAATCCTCGGACTCGCTTTCGGAAAGGCCATCAAGGCCCACCTGTTCCAACCCATTCCCGTGGCCCTGGCCTTCATCCTCGGCGGCGTGTTTATCCTCTGGGCAGAGAAACGCCAACACGTGATTCGCGTCCACTCAGTGGATGACCTGACCTGGAAAGACGCCCTCAAACTCGGCTTCGCCCAGGCACTCGCCCTGATTCCCGGCACCTCTCGTTCCGGCGCAACCATCATCGGCGGGCTGTTCTTCGGTCTCTCGCGCAAGGCGGCCACCGAATTCTCGTTCTTCCTCGCGATTCCCACGCTGTTTGCGGCCGGTGGTTACGAGTTGTGGAAAGAGCGAGCACTATTGAATGCCGACGACCTCGGCATGTGGGCAGCAGGTTTTGTGTCCGCGTTTATTTCCGCTTTTCTGTGCGTACGCTGGTTGCTGCGCTACATCAGCAATCACGACTTCACTCTCTTCGCCTGGTACCGCATCGCCTTCGGCCTGGTGGTGATCGCAACGGCCTACAGTGGTTTGGTGAGCTGGACCAATCCGTGATTCCCCATTCTCACCACCGAGTTGCCTCAAACGGGGATGCATCGTGGAGCTGATTGCGCAGCTGGTTGACGTCTTCCTGCACCTCGACCGTTATCTCGGCACGTTTCTGTACGATTATGGCCTGTGGGTGTACGCGCTGCTGTTCGCCATTATCTTCGCCGAGACCGGTTTCGTGGTAACGCCCTTTCTGCCCGGCGATTCGCTGTTGTTTGTCGCCGGCACTCTGGCGGCCGGCAGTGGACTCGATGTGCGATGGCTGATTCCATTGCTGATCGTCGCCTCGTTCGGCGGCGATAACACCAACTACTGGATTGGCCATCACCTCGGGCCGCGCGTGTTCCGCCATAATGACTCGCCGCTGCTCAATCGCGAGTATCTCGACCGCACCCGCGATTTCTACAACCGCCACGGTGGCAAGACCATTCTGCTCGCCCGCTTCCTGCCGATTCTGCGTACCTTCGCGCCATTTGTGGCCGGGGTCGGGCGCATGCCGTATGCCCGGTTTCTGGCTTTCAGCCTCGCCGGCAGCGTGTCATGGATCTTGCTGTTCGTGCTCGCTGGCTATTTCTTTGGACATCTGCCGGTGGTGCGCAAGAATCTTTCGCTGGTGATGCTCGTGATTATCGTCATCTCCATCCTGCCGGGCGTCATCGCTTGGCTGCGGCATCGATACAGCCGTTAGGCTCTCGCCGAAGCCAGGCTTGCTTATACGCCAAAATCAAGCCCGGCGATTATCTTGTTCAACCGGCCCTGCTCACCACCGCCTTCCTTCTGCAAAAGGTCATTATCGCTGTCTGACACGCGCTTACTGGCGGCTATTTTCTCGATGTATTGCGCCGTGCACGCTGTCACAGTCTCCTTGAGAGTCTGAAACAGTCCAGAGATCTCGTCCGGGTTTCTGACCCAGGCTTCGATGAACAGACCCTCTTCGGTGTTGATCTTTGGCGCATACTCATGTTTCAAAAGCATATCATTGAAGCCGACGCACCAGTCTGGCGGTGCTTTGTGCAACAGACGGAAATAGAGATTGATATACGGTTCCCTTCTGAGTCGCGGCGGGCGATTCTCATCCATGCCGGCGATCCTGATGTCACTGATTCCTTCCAATATTGTTACTCCTCATCGCGGTCCGCCAAATGCGAACACCATGATTCAGTATACGCGCAGCCAGGGGTGTTCCCGGATAATTCATGCTGTTTCCCGACAATCGGCGAGATAAAAGAAAGTACGCATGACGAACAGTGGGTTACAGGATTTACCAGACCAGCTTGCGGGAACTTCCGGGCTCTAGCCGCGCGGGTGGTGCTGCGCGTGCAGCTGTTTTAATCGCTCACGCGCCACCTGCGTGTAGATTTGCGTGGTCGAGAGGTCCACGTGGCCGAGCAGCATCTGCACCACGCGCAGGTCGGCGCCGTGATTCAGCAGGTGTGTCGCAAACGCATGCCGCAGGGTGTGCGGTGACAAGTGCGTCTCGATGCCGGCGACGCGCGCGTAACGTTTGAGATTGTGCCAGAACGCCTGGCGGGTCATGGCCGCGCCGCGTGCCGTGGGAAAGAGCACATCCGTAGACTGGCCATGCAGCAGTTTGACGCGCGCCTCATTCAGGTAACGTTGCAGCCATTCAATCGCCTCTTCGCCGAGCGGCACCAGTCGCTCCTTGTCGCCCTTGCCGATCACCTTGACCACCCCGGCCTGCAAATTGGCCTGCTGCAGCGTCAGCCCGACGAGCTCGGAGACGCGCAGACCGGTTGCGTACAGGGTTTCGAGCATGGCGCAATCGCGCAGGCCGAGCGCGGTCTCGGTATCCGGCGCCTGCAACAGTTTTTCCACCTGTTCTTCGGTAAGCGACTTGGGCAACGGCCGGCCGAGCTTGGGGGATTCAAGCTGTGCCGTAGGGTCATCGGCGATCAGCCCTTCGCGCAGCAGATACTGATAGAAGCGTCGCAGGCTGGAGAGCAGGCGCGCCGTGCTGCGTGGGCTCGCCCCTCGGTGGACACACTCGGCAAGATAGGACTGCAACTGTTCGCGTGTTGCCGTGGCGGGCGACGCCTTAAGCGAGGCGGAGAACGCTTCGAGATCGCTGCGGTAGGCGCTTAAGGTATTGCGGCTCAGGCCCGCTTCCAGCCAGAGTGCATCGAGGAAACGCTCGAGCTGTTCGTCAGACGGCGGCTTCATGCTCGAGCAGCCAGCGCTTGATGTCCATGGCCCGGCCACGGGTTGCCCCCATGAAACCGCCAACGCCATTGGCCGCGACCACTCGATGGCAAGGCACGACAATCGGAATGGGGTTGGCACGACAGGCGCCGCCCACGGCGCGCGGCGCGCTCTTGAGCGTACGCGCGAGTTCGCCATAGGTGCGTGCTGTACCAGACGGAATGCGCTGCAACGCACGCCACGTGCGCTGCTGAAATAGCGTGCCGTCCGGTACGAGCGGCAGATCGAAACGCGTGCGCGGATCGGTGAAATAGGTCTTGAGCTGCGAGCACACCTGGCGCGCGAGCGGCGTGCGCGGCGGCCGCAACGGAACTCGATTGGAAACAAAATCGATGGATGTGAGCGCCTCCTGAGCATGAATGCCCAGACGCCCGAACGGCGCGGCTATTACTGCGGAGTAAGCTTTTTTTCGGTCGGCCATAGTTGCTGGATATTACGCTCAATGACGGCGCGCTGCTTGGCATCTTCCGCGTGCCGCAACAGCGCCTGGTACACGAGACGGGCATCCTGGGTTAGCCCGGCCTTGCCCAGTTCTTCGGCGGCATGGTAGCGCGCTGTCTGGCCCCACATGTCGCCGCCCGTGGGGTGCTGGTAGGTAGCAGAGCGCAAATACAGCTCCGCGGCCTGCTGGTGTTCGCCCAGCGCCGCCCTGGAGTCCGCCATCCAATAGAGCGATTCGCGCTGGATCCGCGGATTGGCTACCAGCTGAAAGACCGTCTCCAGGAGCGCAATCGCCTGGGCGTGCTGGTCGGCGGCCTGCAAGTCGAACAACACCTGGATGTAACGCTCGGCAAAGGCATCATCGATCTTTTTCTTGTCTGCGAGAATAGTCTCAAGAAGTTGCGTTGCGCCACGCTGGTCACCGGCATAGATCAGCACGCGCGCGCGACGCAGCGCCCAATCATCCGGGTCTTCGCCGGCTGGCGGGCTCTCCAGCCCCTGCATGAGGCGCGCGGCAAAGGCGATATCATAGTCGGCAAGCGCCTGGTCGGCGAGACGGTAGCGCGTGTACTCCGGCACCGCCTTGAGATCGGGGTAGCGGCGGCTCGTGGCGTACAGGGCGCGCAAAACCTCGGCGCGTCCGTCCTCGATCAGCGAATCGGTGAACCGCTGCTGCGCGAGCTTGCGTGTATCAAGGCCGGCGTGCCCGAGGAGAAACGCGTAGAACGCGCGCGCCGGCAGGACGTCGTCACGTTTGTACGATTCCGCTTTCTTCAGCCATGCGGCGTCGTTGCCAACCAGCAGTCGCGCCTCATTGCCCACCGCCTCGGCATACATCTCGTACGCCTGCCACAGGTCGTCGGCATTGGCGACGAGCAACGCATCCGGCGCGGCATGCTCGCGCGTGCCGGTCAATGCGCGTTCCAGTGCGTACAGCCTGCGCAGCGGGTCGTGAGCACGCGCCGCCGCCTCGGCCACCAACAGCCAGGCTTGCTGATTGAGCGCGGGTCGATTGCGTGTTTCCTCAGCGAGACTGAGCGCGCGCGTCAGTACTGTCGCAGGCGGGAGCATGTCGCCCTGCAGGCCGGCGTACAGCGTGAGCAATTGGCCGTCGTGGGTTTTGATATCGCCGATGAGCGCGTAGGCATCCCGCGCCTTGCCGGCACGAATCAGGATCGTGGCCTCGAGCTGGCGCCATGCCGGATTTTTGACCTGAAAGTCTTCGCGATACTGCTGCAGCGCGGTGAGCGCGTCGCTGACATTGCTCTCGATCAGGTAACTGCGAATCACAAGTTGCCGCCAGTCGGAGCGTTCGTCAGGGGTGCCCTGCTCGCGCCACAGCAGATCGCGCAACACACGGCGCGCGCCTTCCGGATCGCTGGCGCGAAGCCGCGCACGTGCCGCCTCGGCCTTGGCCCAGTGCACAAACTCGGGTGGCAGTCCGGCTGGCAGGCTGGTGGCGCGTTCGGCGAGCATCGCCCAGTTGCGCTGCGCACTGTACAGGGCGTAGCGCTGCTTTTCCCACTGCATCCAGGCTTCGGTCTGGCTCGCAGCCGGCTGCGACTGGTCAAGCAGACGCAGGGCGAGCTGGGTGGCGCCACCCTTGGTCAGCGCCTGAATACGTTCAAGCTCAGTGTTGTCAGCGGCATGGGTGACCAGCGGGATCTGCAAGAGAAACAACAGACTGGCGCACAACAAAAAGCGGGTGCCGCCCCTGAGGACGGCACCCGCTTGGGATCGACACAGCCGGGCAGCCATCGTCACAGCAGCCCGGAGACGCTTACACCTTTTCAGTGATGCGCGCGGCCTTGCCGGTGAGGTTGCGCAGATAGTAGAGCTTGGCGCGGCGCACATCGCCACGGCGCTTCACTTCGATCTTCGCAACCAGCGGGCTGTACAGCGGGAACACGCGCTCCACGCCTTCGCCATAGGAAATCTTGCGCACGGTGAAGGAGGAATTGGAGCCGGCATTGCGGCGGCCGATCACCACACCCTCGAACGCCTGCAGGCGCTCGCGATCACCTTCCACCACCTTGACGTGCACGATGACCGTATCGCCCGGATTGAAGACCGGGACCTCTTTGCCCATCTGCGCCGCTTCCAGTTCCTGAATCATTTTGCTCATGGCTTCACTCCAGCTTCGTTCAAATTCGTTTTGCCGGCATGCTCGCGCCGGTACTCATCAAGCAGCGCCTGCTGCTCGGCGTCCAACTCCAACTTTTCCAGCAAATCTGGCCGCCGTTCCCAGGTCCGTCCCAGCGCCTGCTTCAGGCGCCAGCGCCGGATCTCGGCATGGTTGCCGGACAACAATACGTCCGGCACCCGCTGACCTTCGTACTCCTCCGGCCGCGTGTAGTGCGGGCAATCCAGCAGGCCCGCCGCGAACGAGTCCTGGCTCGCCGAATCCTCGTGCCCGAGGGCGCCGGGGATCTGGCGCGCAATCGCGTCGATGATCACCATCGCCGCCAGCTCGCCGCCCGACAAGACGTAGTCACCGATCGACCACTCCTCGTCCACCTCACGTTCGATCAGACGCTCGTCCACGCCTTCGTAGCGCCCGGCAAGCAGGATCAGACCCTCCCGCCCCGCCAGTTCCAGCACGCCGGCCTGGTCGAGCCGCCGGCCCTGCGGCGAAAGGTAAATCACTTTCGCCTGCGGGTTGTTGGCCCGGGCCGCCGCCAGGGCCAGCTTGAGCGGCCCCGGAATCATCACCATCCCCGGCCCGCCGCCGTACGGACGTTCATCCACCCGCCGGTACGGGTCGGTCGTGTAGTCACGCGGGTTCCACACGTGCAACGCCAGCAATCCGTTCTCGATCGCCCGGCCGGTTATGCCCATCCCGGTCAGGGCGTCGAACATCGGCGGGAAGAGACTGACTACATCAATCTTCATCGCCGACCCCAGCCTGCTGAATCTTTTTCAGCGAGCGAAGAAATCATTAAAACTCCGCGTCCCAATCCACGCGCATGACACGCGCCTTGAGATCCACACTCTTCACCGCGTCCTTGGTGTAGGGAATCAGGCGTTCACGCTCGCCCTGCACCACCACCACATCGTTCGCGCCACCGGTCTCGAACAAATGACTCACGGTGCCGAACTCGATGCCTTCCAGGTTCACTACCTTGAGACCGATCAAGTCGTCCCAGTAATACGTTCCCGGCTCGGCCGGCGGCAGATCCGCGCGGCGCACCGCGATCTCGGTGCCGATCAGCGCACGCGCCTGATCGCAATGCCCTACTCCCTCCAGCTGGGCGATGACCCCTTTGGCCTGCGCCCGTCCCTCAATCACCTTCACTGCCTGCCAGCCATCCGGGCGGCGCAGATACCAGCGGTCGAACGCCAGAATGTCGGTGCGCTCGCGCGTTTCCGCGTACACCTTCACCCAGCCGCGCAATCCGTACACACCGGAGATCTTGCCGAGAATGACAAAATCGTCCTTCCCGTCCTGCCCCGAAGCCGGAGTTGCCGACTTCAAAGCCGAATCCTCAGGCAGCGGCTTTTTCCTTCACCAGAAACTGAATGCGATCCGAGGCCTTGGCGCCCTTGCTCAACCAGTGGTTGTAGCGCTCCATGTCCAGACGCAGGGTCTCTTCCTTATCATTGGCGCGGGGATTGTAAAAGCCGATGCGCTCGATGCAGTTGCTGCTGCCGGCACGACGACGATCGGTGACGACGACTTCGTAGAAGGGACGCTTCTTGGCGCCGCCACGGGCAAGGCGAATGGTAACCATGTGAATTCCTCTTGGTGGATAATCCGTCGCCAAGGAATCAGGCGGCCGGCGAAAGCGGGGCATTCTAACGGGAAATCAAGCGCAAGGAAAGGCAATATAACGGGTTTCTGGCGGTAGCTGGCGCCAGCCATACGCCGCGGCGTTTGGTCTCCTTTACCACCTTTCGAGGCCGGTAAGCCCCCGATTTTCCTGTAAAGCCTGGCGAAGGCAACCAGCTAGAGTAGGCGCGTTTTCTGCCCACACGGAATCAACAAAAGCGTGGGTAGATGAAACCCTGGCAGCCTACCCTACCCGGCCCAGCAAGCTGCCTATTACTCCCCAAAATCAATATCGACCCCCTGCTGCTGCAACTCCATCTGGCGGTCGTTCAGGTAGGCCCCGAAGAGGTCATAGCGCTGATAATACCGGCCGCTGACGTAGCGCAGTATTTCCTTAAAATGGAAGTGGTAGAAACGTCCCTCGACGCGCCCGGCTTCCTTGCCTTCGTTGAACAACACGACACCGGGGCGGTGAGTCAGGCCCAGGGAGGCAGCCCAGGCCCGCGGTGTAGTACGTACACCGGAGAGATCGATAATCGGGGTGTCGGCATAGGCATCCAGCCGCACCACCCGGAATGGCTTCAGTTCGGCCAGCACGTCAGGATGGCTGAGCACCTTTTCATGAAAGCCGGCACAGTCCGCGCAATTCTTGTCTTCGAAGATCACCGCCAGCGGTTCCCGGTAGCGCGTAAAATCAGTCATCTTTGTAAAACGCGGATGGTCGCGGAACGAATACACGGGCACCAGTTGTTTCTTTTCGATGTAGGCCGCCAGTGACTGGTCGCGGTAGGCCTTGTCATGCACGTATTCGAGGGCGGAGCGCAACGTCGGCGGAGTGCGATAGCCGTTCAGCTGCAGAACTTGTTTCCCGTCCGGGTCAATGAACACCAGGGACGGCGTGCCGAAAACCTTGAGTTTGAGGGCCAGGTTTTGCTCGTTGTAGGTGGCTCCATCGATCCAGGTGACTTCGGCATCGCCACGGATATTGACGGCGATCACATCGAAATGTTTCTGGATATACGCCATGTTCTCGCCCTGACGGAAATTCTCATCCAGGGTGCGGGCACAGTACGGACAATCATTAAGATCCATAAAAACGAGAACATGCCGGCCAGCCTGGCGGGCCTCGTCGACATCGTCCCTGAAATTCAGAAAACTCTGTTTGAACCAGTCGGGCAACACATGGGCTCGCCCGCCCGTCACGCGGCCGGCTGGCGTATCCGCAAGGGCTGTTCCATCGATCACCAACAGCGCGGCACACAACAACAGCATCAGATTTTTCATATTCACTGTCTTCGTGGTGGGCGTGTGGTGAAGAGCTCGGTAGCTTGGGCTGAACTTGCAAAATACAACATCTCACAACTCGCCTTGGCCACACAACTGCCGAAACTCACGTCAAACTGTTGCCGTTGGGCTTCACAAATAGCGCCGGCCCAAGCTGCACGCTCTACTTCTCCTCCGGCGGCTTGAGATGCCGAAAGGCGCGATACAGGGCGATATCGTAGACAATTTTCAGACCGGCTCCGACCAGCAGCGGGGTCGCCAGCGCCAGCCCCTGCATCAGCGGCCCGGCCAGAAGCGGCGCCACCGACCAGCCGCCCATGCGCACCAGATGCGTGACGCCGGAGGCCATGGTGCGCTCCTCCGGCCGGACCACGGCCATGACATAGGACTGGCGAGTCGGCACGTCCATCTCCACCAGGCATTCGCGCAGCAGAAACAGCAGCGCCGCGATGCCGAACGTCGGCGCGAACGGCACGGCCATGAGCAACAGGCTGGACGGGATATGCGTGAACACCATGGTATTCACCAGCCCGATGCGTGCCGCCAGCCACGCGGCGGCGAAGTGCGAGGCGGCATTCGCGGCGCGCACCAGGAAGAACAGCAGCGCGATGGCGGTCTCGGCGGCGCCGAATTGCATGTGGAAAAAATACGCCAGCAGCGCGGTGCCGAGAAACCCGCCTGCGAAACTGTCGAGCGCAAACAGCGTGGAGATACGCCACAGCACTTTGCGGCTGTGCGGTGCCAGCTGTAAGGCCGGCTTGCGCTGCTGCACCTCGACCGTCACTGTCAGGCGCAGATACAGCATGGCGCTCGCCAGCAGCAGTACGGCATACACCGCAATCGCCATCTGAAAGGAACCGAGATCGCCGAT
>Ga0315270_10001646_pt1 | contig 11890 bp, 9 predicted proteins | sample C1_bottom_MG_FD_204932 | JGI IMG/M metagenome (GOLD analysis project Ga0315270, IMG submission 204932) | Sediment microbial communities from Yellowstone Lake, YNP, Wyoming, USA - C1_bottom | ecosystem: Environmental > Aquatic > Freshwater > Lake > Sediment | place: USA: Wyoming | collected... | reverse complement strand
GCGCGCCACATCGCGCAGACGCGGCGCTTCAACGGCACGCTGAACCTGATTTTCCAGCCGGCCGAAGAGGGCGGCGCTGGCGCCAAGCGCATGATGGACGACGGCTTGTTCAAGCGCTTTCCGTGTGACGCGATTTTCGGTCTGCACAACTCGCCGGGTCAGCCGGCGGGCACGCTGGCGTTTCGCCCCGGGGCGATGTTGGCGTCTGCCGATCGCGTGTTCATCACCCTCAAGGGCAAGGGTGGGCACGCGGCCATGCCGCACTACGCGACCGACTCGATCGTCGCGGGCGCCAGCATCGTGATGGCGCTGCAGTCCATCGTCGCGCGCAATGTCAATCCGCTCGAATCGGCGGTGGTGACGGTGGGCGTGTTCCAGGCCGGCACGGTCAACAACATCATCCCGGGATCGGCAAAGCTCGATCTGAGCGTGCGCGCGCTGAACCGCGAAGTGCGCGATCTGCTGCACCGACGCATCCAGGAAGTCGTAAATGCGCAGGCGGCCAGCTTGGGCGTGGTCGCCAAGATCGACTACCAGTTCGGCTATCCGGTGCTGGTGAACAACGCCGAGCAGACCGAGTTTGCGGCGGGTGTCGCGACCGAACTGCTGGGCGCCGACAAGGTCATCCTCGACCAGCCGCCGTTGATGGGCAGCGAGGACTTCGCCTTCATGCTCGAAGAAGTGCCAGGCTGCTATCTGTTCCTGGGCAATGGCGACGGCGAAGGTTCGTGCATGGTGCACAACCCGGGCTACGACTTCAACGACGCGTCGATGGAAGCCGGCGCCGCCTTCTGGAGCTTGCTGACCGAGCGCTATCTGAAGTGAAGCGGGCCAGCGCCACGGCCGTCGTTGGACGGCGCGGCGCTGCGCGACCGCGGCGTCACGCGCCGCGCCACTGACTCATCAAGGTCTGCCACTTGGCTCGCGCCGCGACCAGATGGCGCGCCTTGACATGGCCGAAGCCGCGGATCTCTTCGGGGATGCGGGCGATCTCGATGGCCTGATCGAGGTTCTGCGCGCTGAGCTTCTCCAACAACGCGTCAATGCAGGCGCGGTATTCGCCTATCAAGGCGCGCTCGGCCTTGCGTTCCTCGGAGTAGCCGAACACATCGAGCGCCGTGCCGCGCAAGCCCTTGAGCTTGGCCAATACGCCGAACATCGGGCGCACCCAGGGACCGAAAGGTTTTTTGACCAATTCGCCCTTGTCGTTCTTCTTCGCCGTGAGCGGCGGCGCCAGGTGGTGCTTGATCTTGATGTCGCCATCGAACATGGCGGCGAGCCGGTCGGTGAACACGGACGAGCTGTGCAGACGCGCGACTTCGTACTCGTCCTTGTACGCCATCAGTTTGAACAGATAGCGCGCCACCGCCTCGCTCAAACGCGTGTTCCCGCCCAGCTGCTGTTCGGCCGAGCGGACCTTCTCGACAAAGAGCTGGTACTGCGTGGCGTAAGCGCCATCCTGATAAGCGTTCAGGAACTCGACGCGCTTGGCCACCATCTCGGCGAGTCCCGGCTTCTTGACGAACGCGATGACTTGCGTCGCCTTGAACATCGATTGCACCGAGGCCAAGTCATGCGCGCAGCGGCGGCCCCATTCGAACGCCGCCTTGTTGTTGGCGACCTGCACGCCGTTCAACTCCATCGATCGCATCAGCGCCGCCAAGCTGATCGGCACGCGGCCTTTTTGCCAGGCATAACCGAGCAGCAGCGGGTTCGTGTAGATCGAGTCGCCGATCAGTTGCACCGCCACTTGCTCGGCGTCGAACGAACCGAGCAAGTCGGGCGTGGTCGCCGAGGCCAGCGTTGCCGCGCAACCTTCGACCGGGGACTGCCAGTCCGGATTCCTCACAAAGGCCGCGGTCGGTGTGCCGTGGTTGTTGAGGGCCACAAAAGTGCGGTCCGGTGCGATCACGCCCAAAGTGACCTTGCTGGCGGCGACGATGGCGTCGCAGCCGATCACCAGGTCGGCCTTGGCGGTGTCGACCTTGGTTGTGTGTATCGCCTCGGGGCGGTTCGCGATCTGGATATGGCTCCAGGTGGCGCCGCCTTTTTGCGCCAGACCGCCGGCATCCTGCGTGACGACGCCTTTGCCCTCCAGATGCGCGGCCATGCCGAGCAACTGGCCGATCGTGATGACGCCGGTGCCGCCGACGCCGCCGACCACAATGCCCCAGGCCTGCTCGCAAAGCGGCAGCACGGGGTCAGGTATTGACTGCATGCTGGCCAGGTCGCCCTGCTGTTCTTTCTTCGGCTTCTTGAGCGTGCCGCCTTCGACGGTGACGAAGCTCGGGCAAAAGCCCTTCACGCACGAATAGTCCTTGTTGCAGCTGTTCTGGTTGATGCGGCGCTTGCGGCCGAACTCGGTCTCGATCGGTTCGACGCTCAGGCAGTTGCTTTGCACCGAGCAGTCGCCGCAGCCTTCGCACACCAGCTCGTTGATGACGACGGTCTTGTCGGGCGTGGCAAGCGTGCCGCGCTTGCGGCGGCGGCGTTTTTCGGTGGCGCAGACCTGGTCATAGATGAGTGCGGTCGTGCCCTTGATCTCGCGCAGCTCGCGCTGGATGCGGTCGAGTTCGTCGCGGTGGTGCACGGTCACGCCGGCGTATTTCTCGGGTTCGTCGGTCACGATCACCAGCTTGGCGACGCCCTCGGCGATGAGGCTGCCCATGATCTGCAGCACCGTGTGACCCTCGGCGCGCTCGCCGACGCGCTGGCCGCCGGTCATCGCGACGGCATCGTTGTAGAGGATCTTGTAGGTGATGTTGACGCCCGCAGCGATGCTCTGGCGTATCGCGAGCAGGCCGCTGTGGAAGTAGGTGCCGTCGCCCAGATTGGCGAAGACGTGCTGATCACTGGTGAACGGCGCCTGGCCGACCCAGGACACGCCTTCGCCGCCCATCTGGCTGAAGGTGACGGTGCTGCGGTCCATCCAGACCGCCATGAAGTGGCAGCCGATGCCGGCCACCGCGCGCGAGCCCTCGGGCACGCGCGTGCTGGTGTTGTGCGGGCAGCCGCTGCAAAACCACGGCGCGCGCTCGCCGGTGTCGGTCTTGAGCTCGATGAGCGCGCGCTCCTTGGCCTCGATGACAGCCAGTCGCGCGTCCATGCGCGCGCTCGTGTCGGCGTCGACGCCGAGCTTCTTGAGTCGCTTGGCGATGGCCTTGGCGATCAGCGCCGGCGTCAGATCGGCGTTGGCGCGCAGCAGCCAGTTGGCACCGGGATTGGGGTGGCTCCACTCGCCGCCACTGTCGCCTGCGCCGTCGCTGCTCTCGCTCTCGTCGAACTTGCCGAGCACGCGCGGGCGCACATCGGCGCGCCAGTTGTAGAGCGCTTCCTTGAGCTGGTATTCGATGACCTGACGTTTTTCCTCGACCACCAGAATCTCTTCCAGGCCGAGCGCGAAGTCGCGCGTGATGGTGGCCTCGAGCGGCCACACCACATTCACCTTGTGCACGCGCACGCCCAGGCGCCGGCAGTTGGCGTCGTCAAGCCCCAGGTCGGCGAGCGCCTGGCGCGTGTCGTTGAAGGCCTTGCCGCTGGCGATGATGCCGAAGCGGTCCTGCTTTGTGGCGACGACGTTGTGGTTGAGCTTGTTGGCGCGCACATAGGCGAGTGCCGCGTACCACTTGTAGTTCATCAACCGCGCTTCTTGCTCGAGCGGCGCGTCGGGCCAGCGGATGTGCACGCCGCCCGCAGGCATCTGGAAGTCCTCGGGCATGATGATTTTCACGCGCTCCGGATCGACCGACACCGAGGCCGACGATTCGACCACTTCCTGGATCGTCTTCATGCCCGACCAGACGCCCGAGAAGCGGCTCATCGCGATCGCATGCAAGCCCATGTCGAGGATGTCCTGCACATTCGACGGGAAGAACACCGGCAGTCCGCAGGCCTTGAAGATATGGTCGCTCTGATGCGCCGCCGTGCTGCTCTTCGAGACATGATCGTCGCCGGCGACAGCGATCACGCCGCCGTGCCTGGACGTGCCCGCCATGTTCGCGTGCTTGAAGACATCGCAACTGCGGTCAACACCTGGCCCCTTGCCGTACCAGATGCCGAATACGCCGTCGACCTTCTTGGATTTCGGATACAGATCGAGCTGCTGGGTGCCCCACACGGCGGTGGCCGCCAGCTCTTCGTTGACGCCGGGCTGGAACACGATGTTGTGCGCATCCAGATGCTTCTTGGCGGCCACCAAGGCTTGGTCATAGCCGCCCAGTGGCGAGCCGCGGTAGCCGCTGATGAAGCCGCCGGTGTTGAGGCCGGCGAGCGCGTCGCGCTGCTGCTGCAGCATCGGCAAGCGCACCAGGGCCTGCACGCCGCTCATGAAGGCGCGTCCCGAGTCGAGGCTGTATTTGTCGTCGAGCGAAGCCTGTTCGAGTGCAAGGCGGACGGAGTCGGGTAGCGGGGCATTCATGGATTCAAGCTCCTTGGGGGGCAGGGTCCGCCGGGCCTCGGCAGTGGCCAGACGCAGCATCGATAGGGCAGTTGCGCGAGTGTAGGCAAAGCACTGCGCGCTGTGCTTTCTTTGTGTGGCCCAAACAAGGGGGTTTGCGCAATAATCTTTCTTCAAACACGAGTTGACTTGCAAGATGGCATCGCAAAACCAGAAATCCGGGCAAACCACTAGACGAAATTCGGTTGCCAAGACGCGCGCTGATGCGCCCGCGGCAGACGCTGCCGGCCCCGCCGAAGCACTGGATCGGTATCACATCGCCATCCTGCACGAGCTGCAGCTCGACGCGCGCTTGTCCAATGCCGAACTCGCGGCCCGCATCGGCTTGTCGGCGGCGCCCGCCTGGCGGCGCGTCAAGTGGCTCGAAGAGCAGGGCTATATCACTGGTTACCGGGCTGAGATCGACCGGCGCAAGGTGGGCCTCGGGGTGCTGGCCTTTGTGCGGCTGGACGCCGACCGCAACACCGGTGCGGCAACCAAGCAGCTTGAAGAGGCGATACGCGAATTGCCCGAGGTGATCTCGTGCCACTACATCTCGGGCGCCGGCACCTTCGAGTTGCAGGTGCTGGCCACCGATCTCGATGCGTTCTCGCGTTTTTCCATAGACACCTTGCTGCACCTGCCCAATGTGAAGGACATGCACACCAGTTTTTCACTGGGAGAAGTCAAGGCGGGGGCGGCGATGCCACTCGCACATCTGCAATCCGCACATTCGAAATCCGGCCGCTGATGGATGCGTTACGCTCGCAGACCATGAATCGACCTGCACCGCTAGCCAATTCCCGCAACTGGACCGCCAACTGGGTGTTGAGCAGCCTTCCCGAGCGGCGTCTGATTTTGACGAATTTTGGCCTGGCCCTGGGTTTGATGCTGCTCAGCGTCGGGATCATGGCGTACGCGGTCTGGATTGGCGATGCGCGGGCTGATCTGGTGGGCTGGTGGGTGGCGTTCACACTGGGTGGAGCGCTACTGTCTTATGCGCTGATTCGAAGCGGTTGGTCGCGACGTCTGGTCGATCCCTCGCTGACCATGCTCCAAATTGTCCATTCGGTCACCTGTTGCGCGCTGGGCTATGCCTTGACCGGACCGATGCGCGGCGCCGTCTTCCCGATCCTGATGATTGTCGTGATGTACGGCATGTTCCAGTTGCGCGCCTCGCAAGCGCTTGCCATCAGCCTCTATGCCTTGCTGCTGTTCGGGCTGACGATGGCCGTGATGATTCGACGGCAGCCGCTGGTCTATGTGCCGACCGTCGAGATCGGCCACTACATGATGCTGGTCGCGATGCTGCCGGCCGTGTCGCTGCTGGTCGGGCGTTTGAGCCGGATCCGCCTGCGCGTGGCGACGCAGAAGCGCGAACTCTCGCAGGCGCTCGACAAGCTGCAGGCCATGGCCATGCGCGACGACCTGACCGGCCTGTTCAACCGCCGCCATATGCAATCGCTGCTCGAGCTGGAAGTGCAGCGCAGCCTGCGCAGCGGTAACTCGTTTTGTGTGAGCCTGCTCGACATTGACTATTTCAAACGCATCAATGACGTGCATGGCCACGGCGCCGGCGATGAGGTACTGCGCGCCTTTGCGCAAGTGAGCCTCGCCGCGGTACGTGGCTGCGACATGCTGGCGCGCTGGGGTGGCGAGGAGTTCGTCGTGGTACTGCCAGATACCCACATGCCGCTGGCGCTGGCGGGCCTAGAGCGGCTGCGCGAGCTGGTGCAGCAGCACAAGGTGTCGGTCGCAGGGGTCGAGCTCAGCGTCACCTTCTCGGCCGGTCTGACCGAACACAAGCGCGATGAGACGCTCGCCCAGACGCTCGAGCGCGCCGACCGATTGCTTTACGAGGCCAAGAAGCAGGGCCGCAATCGCGTGGTGATCGATTGAGCGGTGCGGCACTGCCGCTGCGGCACTTCTTGCTGGCACTCATTGTGGTGGCCATCTGGGGCAGCAACTTCGTCGTCATCAAGCTGGCCTTGGGCGAGTTGCCGCCGCTGCTGTTCGCCACGCTGCGTTTTTGTCTGGCGGTGTTGCCGGCCTTGCTGTTCTTGCGGCGACCCAGCGTGCCCTGGCGCAATCTGGCCAGCTACGGTGTACTGGTAGGCGTGGGCCAGTTCGGCCTGCTGTACCTGGCCATGCGCACGCAGATCTCGCCGGGCCTGGCCTCGCTGGTGGTACAGACGCAAGTGTTCTTCACGATATTGCTGGCGATGCGATTGACGCATGAACGCCTGCGCGGCCATCAGTGGACGGGTTTGTTGATGGCCGCTGCGGGACTGGCCGTGATCGCCTGGCACACCGACGCCAGCACCACAGTGCTGGGGCTGCTGATGGTCTTGTGCGCGGCGCTGTCGTGGGCGGTCGCGAATATGGTGGGCAAGCAGGCGGGCCGCGTCAATATGCTGGCCTATATGGTGTGGAGCAGCATGTTTGCGGTGCCGCCGTTGCTGTTCTTGTCGCTGTGGTTCGAAGGGCCGGAGCTCATCGCGCACAGCTTGCGGGCGATGAGTGCGCAGACCTGGGCTGCGGTGCTGTGGCAGTCCTGGGGCAATACCTTGTTCGGTTTCGGACTCTGGGCTTGGCTGCTGGCGCGCCACGCGGCCGCTACCATCGTGCCGATGGCCTTGCTGGTGCCGGTGTTCGGCATGAGCAGCGCGGCCTGGCTGCTCGGCGAGGCCATGCCGGCCTGGAAGCTGAGCGCGGCCGCACTGGTGTTGAGCGGACTGGCCATCAATCTGTTGTGGCCGCAGCAGCGTGGTTGAAGATCGAACCGGAATGCCTGCGATGAACGAACTGATTGTTACTGTCGCGCCGAACGGCGCCTACAAGCAGCACGCCGACCACGCCGCCGTGCCGCTGACGGCGGCCGAGCTGGCGGTGACTGCCAAGCGGTGCCTCGATGCCGGCGCGGCCATGCTGCATCTGCATATTCGCGACGCGCAGGGACGCCACAGTCTCGATGTGCAAGTTTATCGCGAGGCCTTGCGCGTGGTGCGCGTGGCCGTCGGCGACGCGATGGTGCTGCAAGTCACCAGCGAGGCCGCTAAGGTTTATCAGGCGCCCGCGCAGATCGCGATGGTGCGCGAATTGCGGCCCGAAGCGGTGTCGCTGGGCCTGCGCGAGCTCGACCAGCCCGAGATCGGCGAGAAGGGCTTGGCCGCATTCTTTGCCTGGCTGAAAGCCGAACGCGTCATGACGCAAGTGATTCTGTATGACGTGGCCGATCTGCAGCGCTGGCAAGCATTGCGGCGCGCTGGTGTGATACCCGACGCGCCCTGGTTTCTGCTGTTCGTGCTGGGCCGTTACAGCGCGGGCCAGACTTCAAGCCCGCGCGATCTGCTGCCGTTCGTGCAGGCGCACGACGGACCTGAACCTTGGGCCGCGTGCGCCTTCGGTGCCACCGAGCATGCCTGCATGACGGCGGCAGCGGCGCTGGGCGGCCATGTGCGCGTCGGCTTCGAGAACAACCTGTATCTGAAGAACGGCGCGCTCGCGCCCGACAACGCGGCGCTGGTCGCACAGTCGGCGCAAATGGCCGAAGTGCTGGGTCGACCGCTGGCCACCGCGCAGAGTCTGCGCGAGCGCTTCAGCGCCTGAACCGACCGATCAAGCCGGCCTGAATATGCGAAAGCGGTTCTCGGCCTTGATCTCGAAATAATCGGCAGCGCCGCCGCCGCGCAGCACGGGCTTGGCGGCGGCGGTGTCGTAGATGCCGTCGACCAGAAGGTGGCTTGCGATATGCACGGCCACCACTTCCCCCAGCACCAGCCAGCTGTTGACGTCCGTGCCATCGGCGCCGCGCAATTGCAGCAACTGGCTCAATCGGCATTCGAAGGTCACCGGACTTTCGGCGACGCGCGGCACACCGACCAGCGTGGACGCTTTCGGCGTCAGACCGGCGAGCGCGAATTCATCGACTTCGGGTGCAACAGCGGCGCAACTCTGGTTCATCGCCTCGGCCAAGTCACGCGTCACCAGGTTCCAGACGAATTCGCCGGTCTCCTCGATATTGCGCACCGTGTCCTTGTAGCCGACGCTTGAAAAACCGATCAAGGGCGGCGTGTAGTTGAAGGCGTTGAAGAAACTGTAGGGCGCGAGATTGAGCACGCCTGCGGCGCTCTTGCTCGATATCCAGCCGATCGGACGCGGGCCGATGATGGCGTTGAACGGGTCGTGCGGCAGGCCGTGGCCGTGTCGCGGTTCGTAATAGTGCATGTTCATCAAAGAGTCCTCGTGAATGCTGGCACTTTAGCCGCGATTGCGTCACCGGGCTGGGCGCGCGGGTATGCTGGCGCCATGAAAATGCGACGCTTCGTGCTCCATGCCTTGCTGTTGGCCTTGCCGGCAGGCGCGGTGCTGGCGCGCGACCCGACGGGCCCGCAGCGTAATCTGCTGGTCGAGCTGCGCTGGGTCGAATCGACCGTCAGTGCGGCGGCGGTGGCGGGGCTGCGCGAAGGCGCTGTCGTCGTTGGCACGGCCGGATCGGTGTCGCCGCGCGGCAGCGTGACGCTCAGCACACAAAGCCAGCAAGACAAGCAAGACGCCATCCAGCGCCTGCTCGTGCTGAACGGCCATTCGGCCAGCGTCAGCCTGGGCGAATCGACTCCGGTTCAATGGCTGGACTACGTGGTGGATTTGCCCGCCTCTGGTTCAAGCGCCGGACGCGGCGCAAGGCTGCTTGCCGCGCCGCGCACGTCGCTGGTCGAGTCATCACGAAGCTTCAGTGTCAGCCCGCATTGGCCGGGCGGCGCGGGGCCGGTGCGAGTTGAATTCAGCGCTCAGGATATGACCGCCGGCACTCAGGGCCTGCCCGCTTCCGAACAAACCCGGGTGCTCAGCACGGTGCTGATGCCGATGCACGAATGGACGGTGGTGGCGCGCAGCGGCAAGCAGCTGCAGGCCAGCGAGCGCGGCGTGCTGCGCAGCCGCGATGCTGAAAGCGTTGTCACGCGCGAACTGCAATTGCGCATCAGCCTGGCGCCTTGAGTCCGCCTGTCAATACAGCCGATTGATATGAAAAAATCGAACAGCAACATTTGTTAACTTGTACTCATGGGTACGATCTGAATCGCCTGCGAGGGTCGAAAATATCAGAAACACAGCGCACACTGTGTCCATGTTTTCTTTCACCCCTCATAGGAGCTACTCATGAAATTCGCAAAAATCTCAGCCGCGATTGCATTGTCGGTAATGTTCGCTGGCGCTGCCGTCGCCGCAGGTGAGCATGCCAGCGCTGACGAAGCCAAGGCGATGGTCGGCAAAGGCATTGCCTTCATCAAGAGCAACGGCAAGGACAAGGGATTTGCCGAGATCAGCAATCCGACCGGCCAGTTCAAGGACCGTGACCTCTACCTCACCGTCTACGGCATGGACGGCATGGTGTTTGCCCATGGCGCCAACGCGAAGATGGTCGGCAAGAACCTGATCGAACTGAAGGATGTGGACGGCAAGGCCTTCGTCAAGGAACGCGTCGACCTTGCAGCAGCCAAGGGCTCGTTCTGGCAGGACTACAAGTTCACCAATCCGGTGAGCAAGAAGATCGAGCCCAAGACCGCGTATTGCCAGAAGGCTGACGACGTGATCGTCTGCGGCGGCGTCTACAAGTAAACCAGCCTGCAGACCACTTAAGGAAGCTCCATGAGACTCGGCACCAAGTTGCTTGCAGCACCGTTGCTGACGGCAATCGTTCTGCTGGCCGTCGGCCAGACTGAAAGCTGGCTGACGGCATCCCGGACCGAACGCGCCCAGGTTGAATTCGCGCAGCATCTTGATGATTTCAAGGCCTTGAGCAGCGCGCAGCGCCAACTCGGTGAGGTGCACTCGGGTGTGTACCGCACCGTGGCGCTGATCGACTCGCTTGACGAAGCCAAAGTCAAAGCGACGCGCGCAAAGCTGAAGACTGAAATCAATGGCGTGAAGAGCACCTTCCAGAAAGTGGTCTCGTCGGGTGACGCCGATGCCGAAATGGCCAAGGCAGCGAAGGCGGCCGAAGGACAGATCGACAAGTACCTGGCCACGGCCGACTCGGCCATCGACCTTTCGACGGTCGACGCCAACACCGGCATCGCCGCGATGCAGGGCGCCGACAGTCGTTACGCCGAGCTGGCGGGCACGGTGGCGACGATGGTCAAGCAGATTGAAGACCTGTCGAACAGCGCGGCCGCCCAGGCCCGCACCAGCGCGCAGCGCAGCCACTGGTTGTTGAGTGCGCTGTCCGCTTTGGTGGCGGTGGTGGCCGTGATCGCGGCGCGCGTGATCCAGGGCAAAGTGGTCGCCGATCTGGCGCGCGCAGGCAAGCTGGCCGGCGAAATTGCAGGCGGCAATCTCACGCTCAGGGTGCAAAGTGACAGTGCCGACGAAGTGGGCGAGTTGCTGCGCGCGCTTGAAAGCATGCGTGTGCAACTGACGCAGGCATTGCGCGCGGTGACCGAAGCAACCCAGTCGATTGGTGTGGCCAGCGGCGAGATCGCCAGCGGCAACCTCGACCTGAGTCAACGCACCGAGGAGACTGCTTCGCGGCTGCAGCAGACAGCGAGTTCGATGCAGGAGCTCACGGCCACCGTGCACCACAGCGCCGATTCCGCTGCGCAGGCCAATCAGCTCGCCAGCTCGGCATCAAGCGTTGCCCAGCGCGGCGGTGAAGTGGTGGCGCAGGTCGTGTCGACGATGAACGAAATCAATGGCGCTTCGAAGAAGATTGCCGACATCATCGGCGTCATCGACGGCATTGCTTTCCAGACCAACATCCTGGCCCTGAACGCTGCGGTGGAAGCTGCACGGGCAGGCGAGCAGGGCCGCGGCTTTGCGGTGGTCGCCTCCGAGGTGCGCAGCCTGGCCCAGCGTTCGGCGACGGCAGCGCGTGAAATCAAGGCGCTGATCGGCACCAGCGTGGAAAAGGTCGACGCCGGCTCGCGGCTGGTGGCCGACGCCGGCACGACCATGGGCGAGATTGTCGCTTCAGTGCGACGCGTGTCCGACATCATTGGCGAGATTTCGTCGGCTGCGGGCGAACAGAACAAGGGCATTGAGCAGATCAATACGTCCATTGTTCAGCTCGATCAGATGACGCAGCAAAACTCTGCCTTGGTCGAGGAGTCGGCGGCCGCTGCCGACAGCCTGAAAGAGCAGGCGGGCAGGCTGGGCAGCGTGGTCGCAGCGTTCCGGCTCGACGGCGGCGCTATTTAGCGCTTGCTGCGCGCGTCACTGATCAAGCGGCGCAGCCCAACAGCAGCGCCAACTCGTTGAGGTCTTGTGCCTCCAACTCGACGGGCACGGTCGGTGCCGACTCGCCGCGCCCCGGTCCGTATTCGTCGGGCCGCGCGATGAACGCGGTGCGCAATCCCGCGGCCGCTGCGGCGGCCAGATCGGTGCTGTGCGCAGCGACCATCATGGTCTGCTCTGGCGCCAAGTCAAAGGCTGCAGCGGCATAGCGATACACCTCGG
>Ga0315270_10001645_pt1 | contig 11895 bp, 11 predicted proteins | sample C1_bottom_MG_FD_204932 | JGI IMG/M metagenome (GOLD analysis project Ga0315270, IMG submission 204932) | Sediment microbial communities from Yellowstone Lake, YNP, Wyoming, USA - C1_bottom | ecosystem: Environmental > Aquatic > Freshwater > Lake > Sediment | place: USA: Wyoming | collected... | reverse complement strand
CCCTCCCCCGTTCAGGAACGCGCTTTCCCAGAAGAACGGGGAAATCGCCATCCACGCCGCCTGGCCTTCATTGAACGTGGGATGTTCCGTGTTGAGCACCTGCCCCACGGCTTTCTCGATCGCCGGTACGTCGACGAGATTGCTTTCCCTGAGGGCACGACTGGCGACCGTATCGCATATGAAAGTGCGCAGCGGACCCCTCATCCAGTCCACGACCGGTGAATTGAAACCGATCTTGGTCTTCCGGTAGGCGATCTCCGAAGGCATGTAAGGCGCCATTGCATCGCGTACGATGGCCTTCGAATAGCCGTTGCGCAACTTCGACGTCCAGGGCAGCGAAAATGCAAGGCTCACGAGCCGGTGGTCCATGAAGGGCATCCGGATCTCCACGCCGTTGGCCATGCTGTAGCGGTCGTAGTTGCGCAACAAGGTGGGAAGAATGGTGTCGTGGGTCGAGGTGTAAAGCGTCTTGCCCAGGTTGTCGAGCCGGTGGAAAGCGGGATGCGCCGCATCGCGCGAGACCGGCCGGCTTCGATAGCCCAATACCCGCTTGGCGATATCCTTCAGTTTCCAGCGCAACCAGAAAGGGAGCGCCTTGCGCCGCATGGGAAACTGGGAATTGTCCTGGAACTGCGAATCGAAATACGCGTCCAGAACATTGCTCGCCAGCCGCGGATTCAGCCCTGCATCCCGCAGGGCCACGACGAAGTCAGTGAAGTATCCGGCAAACAACTCATCCGCGCCATGGCCGTCCAGCGTCACCGAGACGCCATTGCGCTTCACCTCGGCGTAGATCTGCATGAACGGGATCGGGCTGGTGATGTAGAGCTCCTCGAAAAGATAATAATACCTGTGCAAAGAGGAGATCGCCGCAGACGGATCGATCGCCAGGATGACCGGATCGACGCCGATGTTCCGGCATACCAGCTGCGCGTAGCGCGCTTCGTCGAGGGGCGTGCCGGGGAAGCTGGCGACGAATGCGTGTTGCCAGCCCGCGCTTGAGCGTTCGGCCAGATGATGCTTCGCCAGATGCGCGGTGGCCGAAATGGTCGCGCTGGAATCCAGGCCGCCGCTCAATGCCGTGCCAATGGGCACGTCGCTGCGCATGCGCAGGCGGCACGCGTCGAGAAAAAGGCCGCGAAATTGTTCGACCTGCTCCTCGTAGCGCTCCGGCACGTCGACCAGGTGATCGAGGGTACACCACCAGCGCCTGCCCGAAAGCTTGCCGTCCCGAACCCAGCCGCAATGGCCCGCGGGAAAACGCGATATGCCGCGGATCAGGCACTCCGCAGTGCTTTCATAGGTGAATATTCTGCCCGGGTTTCGAATCAGCGCTGCGTTCGCTTCGACGCGGTCCAGCAACGGCATCAGGGCTTTCATTTCCGAGGCGAAGGCAAATCCCAGGCGGGTTTGTGCATGGAACAGCGGCTTTTTGCCGAAGCGGTCCCGCGACAGGAACAGGGCTTTCCGCTGGCTATCCCAGATCGCGAAAGCCCACATCCCGTTGAACCGGGACTGGCAGGCCTCGCCCCACTGAAAAAATGCCGCGAGTATGACCTCGGTGTCGGAATCGGTGCGGGAGCGGTGCCCGAGCGCCTCGAGCTCACGGCGGATTTCGAGAAAATTGTAGATCTCGCCGTTGAAGGTGATGTGGTAGCGGCCGCTCGCGTCGCTCATCGGCTGCTTGCCATTCTCTGAAAGATCCAGGATCGAAAGGCGCCGGTGCCCAAGCGTGATGCCCTCCCCCGCCCACAGCCCCCATCCGTCGGGCCCGCGATGACCCAGTGTGTTGAGACAGGCTTTTGCATCGACTTCCGGTATGGCGCCGACGAGTCCGAAGATTCCGCACATTTGCTAGCTTTGAACCCTTTCCCCGCGGGTCGCGCGCCGCGGCAGGACGGAAGCGGTCGGGATTCCCATGCGTATTGCGCGCGATCGTAACCGGCGTCGTCGCGCAACCGGCCCGCGGCGCTGGGACCGCGGCCGCCGCCGGATTCCGGTCGATTCATGACGCATCTTCGTATACAAGCGTATTCAGGGTGCGCGCAACCATGCGGTAGCCGGCGTCACGCATGAAACTTCCAACGGGATGATCCGTTGCGCCTTGCTCGCGCGACCCGAGTGCCTCTACGAGCAGGCAAGCCGGTCTGAAGCGATCCCAGTCGTTGGACCGCAGCACCTGCAGGTCCCTGCCTTCCGCGTCAATGGACATGAGATCGATGCCTTGTTTCTCGGGCAAATGCCTGCGAAGGATGCTGTCGAGCCGGTCGACCGGCACCGTTCTTGTTTCGACAACGCGGTATCGCGCCCCTTTTGCATATTCGCGCATCAACTGCTCGTCAAACGTATTCAGAGCCGGTTCGTCGAAGCACCAGTATGGCATTTCGCCGGCGGCATCCGAAACGCCCGCCTGCACATGCACGTCACGACGCCGGAACAGCCGGAATGCCCGCACCGCATCCGGATTGGGTTCGATGTTGATGCCGTGCCAACCGAGGCGGTAGAAGAAGTAGGTGTTCGAGAACCGCATCGGATGGTACGCGCCGACGTCAACGTAGAAGCCCTCGCGCCGTCCATCGAACAGTCGGCGCAGGATCATGTCCTCGCCTTCCTGCGAGTAGGAGCGATGAACGTAGCCGTTGAAAAGCCAGGCTCGCAGGTCGCGCAGCAGGCCGACCCCCACTGCTTCCTTCATGGCTCGTCCTCGGGCCCGACCGTCATGCCAAGTCCCGCGATCGGATTGGGCTCCGACCTGCGGTTCGGTCCGGCATCGCAACGTACGAACAGGGAGGTCGTCCAGGCGTAGTTATTGATCGGGCCGAAACCGCTGAAATCAATCTGGAAGAAGCCTTCCTCACGCAGGTTGCGTCCGACCAACGGAAAATTGTCGCTGTTGTCCACCAGCAAGATCCCGCGGCGGTGCAGTCGTTCCATGGCCGCCTGCGCGCAATCATGCCGCCAATGCCCGTCGATGATCACCAGGTCGAACGAGTCTGCGCTCTCGTGGATGGCGGCTACATATTCCCGGCGCGTGGTGCGCAGGAGCAATCTCAGATTCCGGCCAGCCTGCACCTGTAGTCTCCGCACCCAGTCGGCATCGCGGTCGACCGACGTCACTTCCCGCGCCCGCGCCGCCCAGAACAAAGACGAGCCGCCCGCGCCATACTCGAAGACTGCGCATTCAGTCCAGTCGAACTGGGACAGATACTCCGTCGCCGGATACGTGTACCACGGCACCCAGCTACCGTCGGCCCGGACCGGCCGGGCTTCGCGGATACTGCGCAACTGCCCCTGCTTGAAGAGCAGGCTATGGACATTCTGTCCGACCTTGTACAGCGTCGGACTGAGCTTGAAGGAAATCTTCTGCAGCAGGTTCATCCGGGAATTCGGCCGCGGAGCAGCCGGATCGGGAAAAGCGCGCGTAGCATCATCGCACCGGCGGGACGGGAACGCGAATCCACGAACACGCCGAAGGTGGCGATTGCCATCGACAGCAGCGTTGCCCAAGCCGCGCCGACCACGCCGAATGCCGGGATCAGCCAGAAGTTAAGCCCGATGTTCGCCACTGCGCCGAGCGCGGTCCGATAGAAGGAGACGCTGGTGAGGTTTTCGGCCAGCAGCCAGGCGCCGCTGGCGACACCGAGAAAAACGAACACTGTGCTCCAGGCATGCACGGCCAGAACCGGCGCGGCGCTGACGTATGCGCCCCCGTAGAGGAACTGGACGACCTGGCCCGCGAACAGACTGAGCAGCAACGCAATCGCCAGAGCCAGCACCACCATCACGTCGAACAGCCATTGCATACGCGCGCGGAATTGTGCGGGATTGGAGGCGCGTAGCGAGATGATCCCGGGAAGCGAGGAACTGCAGATGACGGTCGGAATGAAGTACGCTGCCTCCGTAAGGCGAATCGCGGCCGAATAGCGGCCAACCGCCGCGTCCCCGAGCATCGCGGAGATCATCACCTGGTCGATGCGCATGTAAAGCGACACTGCAAGGCCGGCGAAAATCAGGGGCAGACTCGGCGCAAGCAGAAACCTGGCACGTGACCAGGACGCCCGCCATGCAGAGAGCGTCTCCCCCGACAAGCGGTACGCCGCCACCAGGCCGGCGCCGGCCAGCAGCAACTCGAGCAATCCGGCGAACGCGAACGCCGCGACCGCTGCCCCTGCCAATATGAACCCGATCTTGAGCAGCGACGTCGTCAAAAAAGCGATGTTTCGTGCCACCACAGAGCGCCGGCTCTGCAACTGCGACTGAAACCACAGATCGATCACATCGATCGATTGTGCGACCAACCCCGCGGCAATAATCGCGACCAAAGCAAGTACAGTCGGTTGCGCCGGGCGCAAGATGACGGTGCAGGAAACCGCAGCCGCGAAGGCGGCCAGCCCCCCGGCCAGTTTCATCGCGAACGCCGATCCAATCAGTTCGTGCCGCGCCGCGTGTGAGCGTACGATCTCGCGTACCAGGATCTCGTCCACTCCCAGGCGCGAGAACACGCCGAACAATGCGACGAGTGCCATCGCATAACTGTACTGTCCGAACGCGTTCGGACCAAGGAAGCGGGCTATCCAGATGCCAAGGAACAAGCCGACGACCAAACGAAGAATGCTTTCGCCGGAAAGCCAGGCGATGTTGGCCAGCGCGCGCCGCAACTCCCTGCGCGCGTTCAAGGCGTCCAGCAGCCGCACGTTTCGGGAAAACGGCGGCCACAAACACCGCGTGCCATCAATGCATGCCCGCCCACGGCGGCAGGATTCGCGGGACTTCCCCGAATGCTCTTGCGGCAGGCTGCGTCAGACCGCAACATTACCGACCCGGCAGGCAAGAAAGTCCGCGTTCGCTTGCGCGATGCCGCGCTTGAAGCCCGTGGACGGCCGCCACCCCAGCGAAAACATGCGCGACACATCGAGCAGCTTGCGTGGCGTGCCATCTGGCCTGGAGGTGTCGAACCGCAATTCGCCCTTGAAGCCGACAACGCCGGCAATCGTTGCTGCCAGTTCCCGAATTGTCAGGTCCTCTGCGCAACCGACGTTGATGAGAGGCGGAAACGTCGAGATTACCGAGGCGAATTCGGCGTCTGCAGGCGACATGAGTTTAAGGCAGGCATCCGCCAGGTCGTCGCTGTACAGGAGTTCCCGGCGCGGGGTGCCCGTTCCCCAGACCACAACTTCCCGGTCACCGCGCTCTTTCGCTTCGTTCATCTTTCGGATCAGCGCGGGAAGGACATGGGAGTTCTGCAGATCATAATTGTCGCCCGGGCCGTAGAGGTTGGTGGGCATGACGCAGAGAAACCGGGTGCCGTACTGGCGGTTGTAGCTCCAGCACATCTCGATGCCGGCGATCTTGGCAATTGCATAGGCCCGATTGGTGGTCTCGAGCGGCCCGGTCAGCAGGTACTCCTCGCGGATCGGCTGCGGGCAGTCGCGGGGATAGATGCACGACGAGCCGAGAAACAGCAACCTGTTCACCCCCGCGCGCCAGGCTTCATGGATGACATTGGTCTGGATCGCGAGGTTGTCGCGGATGAATTGCGCCGGATAGGTGTCGTTGGCCAGGATGCCCCCGACCTTCGCCGCTGCGAGAAAGACATACTGCGGGCGCTCGGCGGCGAAAAAGGCCGCAACCGCGCGCGCGTCGATCAGGTCGAGGTCGCCGTGCGTGCGCAAAATGAGGTTCTCGTACCCGGCCTTGCGCAGCACCCGGACCAGCGCGGATCCGACCAATCCGCGGTGACCGGCGACGTAGATTTTTGAGTCTGGATTCACTTTGCGATTCAGCGATTGGGCGATTGGGTCGTTCGGGCGCATGCCTACTCAGCCCGCAAGCACTTTCCTGTGAAGTCCGGCGAGCAAGCGCGAAACCTTTTCTGCCTGATTCAATAACTCCTCAAAGCCACCGGCGTACCCGAGATCTTTCGCGATCAATATCTGGGTTTCCAATTCACTGAGAGAGCCTTTGGCAATGTTCAGGAATTGGGCAAACTCCTTGGCTCCGGCACGAGCTGCACCCTCCGCCAGGTTACTCGGTACTGAGACGGCCGCCCGTCGCATCTGCGCGGTAAGCCCGAAAGCTTCGGAAGACGGAAATTTACCGGTCAATTCGTACACCTGTTTCACCAAAGCCATAGATTCCTTCCAGGCATCCAGCCTGTAGTGGGGCCGTATCGACTTGGTGCTTGATTCCACGCAATCCCCTAATCGCCCAATCACCTAACACTCGCCTCATTCGTGGTAGTCATATGGCCGGTGGCCATGGCGCTTCACGAGTTCGTCGCGCTCCGCGGATTTCAGGTCTTCGGTGACCATTTCCTCGACGAGCTGCCCGAAGCTGACCTTGGCAGACCAGCCCAATTTACTTTTCGCCTTTGACGGATCGCCCAGCAAGGTTTCGACTTCTGAGGGACGGAAGTAGCGCGGATCGACCGCCACCACCGTTTCGCCTTTTTCGTTCACTGCTTTTTCGTGCACCCCTTTTCCGGACCATTTGATCTCGAGGCCGAGTTTGCGCGCGGCCACTTCGACGAATTCACGCACGCTGTGCTGCTCGCCGGTGGCGATCACGAAGTCTTCGGGCTGCGGTTGTTGCAGCATCAACCACATCGCCTCCACGTAATCACGCGCGTGTCCCCAGTCGCGCAACGAATCCAGATTGCCGAGATACAGACAGTCCTGCAGGCCGAGCTTGATGCGCGCCAGCGCCCGCGTAATCTTGCGCGTGACGAAGGTCTCGCCGCGGACCGGGCTTTCGTGGTTAAAAAGAATGCCGTTGCAGGCGAACATCCCATACGCCTCGCGATAGTTCACGGTGATCCAGTAGGCATACAGCTTCGCCACGCCGTAGGGCGAACGCGGGTAGAACGGCGTCGTTTCCGTTTGCGGAACTTCCTGGACTTTGCCGTAAAGCTCGGAGGTCGATGCCTGGTAGAACCGCGTTTTGGGACCCAGGCCCAGTATGCGAATGGCTTCGAGAATTCTCAGGGCGCCCAGCGCGTCGGAGTTTGCCGTGTACTCGGGCTCTTCGAACGAGACCGCCACATGGCTCTGCGCGGCAAGATTGTAGAGTTCATCCGGCTGTGTCTTCTGGATCACATGCACCAGGCTGCTCGAATCGGTCATGTCTCCATAGTGGAGAATGAAGTTGCGATTGGAGATGTGCGGATCCTGGTACAGATGATCGATCCGGTCCGTGTTGAAAAGCGAGGTGCGGCGCTTGATGCCGTGGACTTCGTAGCCTTTGCGCAGAAGAAATTCCGCGAGGTAGGCGCCGTCCTGACCGGTCACGCCGGTGATCAATGCCACTTTTGTCATCATTCAGCAACCGGGAATGGTTCTGTATACTCCAGGAACGTTGCCGCAGAGTGCAGTCTGCGGTAACCGTCGCGTCTTCCAAGTCATTTCTTAACGACTTGAAAAATGTTTGCGATGAGCAGATTCGCGATATTAAGCGATTTATATTTGCGCGGAAAGAAAAGCCGGCATTAGGTTCGTGCCGAGACGAGGCGCCGCATGATTTTCCCTGTTGTTCTTTCGGGCGGCAGCGGCAGCAGATTGTGGCCGCTGTCGCGCACCCTGCTGCCAAAGCAATTCCTGCCATTGGTCGGCGGCAAGACCATGCTGCAGGAAACGCTGTTGCGCCTGAGCGGGATCGCAGGCCTGAAAGGCCCGGTACTGGTGTGCAACAACGACCATCGCTTCCTGGCCGCCGAGCAGTTGCGCGAGATCGGCGTGACGGCGGCAGCGCAGATACTGGAACCCGCGGGCCGCAATACCGCGCCCGCCGTGGCAGTCGCCGCCCTGTACGTCGCGGAAACAGATGCCGACGGCATCATGCTGGTGCTGCCCGCGGATCATCTGATCGGGAATGTCGCGCGCTTTCACGAAGTCGTCGGCAAGGCGGCCTCTGCCGCGGCCAAAGAGCGGCTGGTGACGTTCGGCATCGTCGGGCGCGAGCCGGAAACGGGCTATGGCTATATCGAGCGTGGCGCTCCGCTTGAGAAAGCCGCGGATTGCTACCGGGTTGCGCGATTCATCGAAAAACCGGACGAAGCGCGCGCACGCGAATTCATCGCGTCCGGCCGGTTCTACTGGAATAGCGGCATGTTTGTATTCAAGGCGTCCCGTTACCTGGAAGAACTCGGCAAATACCGCAGGGATATTCTCGACGCTGCAAAGGCCGCCTGGGCCGCGAGCACACGGGATCTGGACTTCGTGCGCCTGCACGAAAAAGCCTTCCTGGCCTCGCCTGCCGAGTCGATCGACTACGCCGTCATGGAAAAGACGGACGATGCGGTCGTGGTTGAAGCCGATATCGGCTGGAGCGATATCGGCTCATGGACCGCACTGTGGCAGGCCGGCCAGCCGGATGCCACGGGAAATGTCACCGTGGGCGACGTTCATGCCGACGATATCCATAACTGCTATGTACGCGCGGAGCATCGGCTGGTCGCCGCGGTCGGCGTGTCGGATCTGGTCATCGTCGAAACGGCTGACGCGGTTCTGGTCACTCACAAAGACCGTTCGCAGGAAGTCAAAAGGGTGGTCGACGCGTTGAAAGCCAAGCAGCGCGACGAGTACCTGGTCCACAAGCGCGTGTATCGTCCCTGGGGTTATTACGAAGGGCTCGACAGCGGCGAGCGCTTCCAGGTCAAGCGCATCATGGTCAAACCCGGATCCAAGCTGTCGCTGCAGATGCATCATCACCGCGCGGAGCACTGGGTGGTGGTCTCGGGGACGGCAAAGGTGATCCGGGGAGAAGAAACGCTGATGCTGTCTGAAAACCAATCGACTTACATTCCGCTCGGCGCCAAACACCGGCTGGAGAACATCGGCAGAGTGCCGCTGCACATGATCGAGGTGCAATCCGGCAGCTACCTGGGCGAGGACGATATCGTGCGGCTTGAGGACGACTATAAGCGCACGTGACGACGTGCGGGGCGATTCGGCGATTGAGCGATTGAGTCGTGGTCCCATGCTCGCTTTATCACTTAATCGCATAATCGCTTAATCACTCAATCACCAAGTTCTTCCAGGCACAGTTGCAGGCCCACTTTCCAATCGGGCAACGTGAACCCGAATTGCTTCTCCAGCTTGCTGTTGTCGAGCATTGAATTCTGCGGACGCCGGGCCGGGGTCGGGTAGCTGGAAGTCGGGATGGGAGACACCTTCGCCATACCCTCTTTGCCCGCCAGGATCGCTTGCGCAAACCCGTACCAGGTCGTTCGACCCGCCGCGGTCAGGTGATAGAGCCCGCTTATCTCCCGCATGCCGTCGATATCGAGTTTTCCCCCGGCGTAATTTTTTGCGAGAGCGCCCGAAGTCGCTTCGGCGATCAGGCGTGCTGAAGTTGGCGCGCCGAACTGGTCATCGACCACCTTGAGTTTTTTTCTCTGCCTGGCCAGCCGGAGCATGGTCAGAAGAAAATTTCTGCCGCGCGACCCGTACACCCAACTTGTCCGGAACACCAGATGCGCTGCGTCTGCGGCCCGTACGCCCTGCTCGCCGGCGAGTTTTGTGCGGCCATAGACATTGATCGGCGCGGTTTCGTCGTCTTCACGATAGGGCTCCGCCTTGCGGCCGTCGAACACATAATCCGTGGAATAGTGAATCAGCGCGGCGTTGCGCAGGGCCGCTTCCTCGGCAAAGATGCGCGGCGCGTCGCCGTTGATCTTCATGGCCAGATCCGTCTCCGATTCCGCCTGGTCCACCGCGGTAAAGGCGGCGGCATTGACGATCAGATCCGGGCGCACGCCGCGTACCGCAGAGACGATGGAATCAGCCGAAGCAAGGTCGAGAATATCGCGGGGCGGCGCCACGACTTCACCGAAGATGGCCAGCGTCCGGCGCAACTCCCAACCCACCTGCCCGGCCCCGCCTGTGATGAGGATTCTCATGAACCGGTGATTGGGCGATTGGGCGATTGGGCGATTGGGCGATTGGGCGATTGGGCGATTGGGCGATTGGGCGATTTTAAAGGATTGAATCGCTCAATCACTGAATTCCTCAATCGCCGCCTCCTCAGGCATAAGTCTCGGCGATTTTCAATGCTACGCCTCGGCGATCCTTTTCTGAAATCAGCGGCACGCCGGTGAGCGGCCAGTCGATACCGATGTCGGGGTCATTCCACAACACGCAGCGTTCATGTTCCGGCGCATAGTAGTCCGTCGTCTTGTAAAGCACCTCGGTGGCATCACGGAGCGCCAGAAAGCCATGGGCGAACCCGGCCGGAATCCATAACATGCGCTTGTTTTCGGCCGACAAATGACGCCCCGCCCAGCGTCCGTAGCGGGGCGATGACCGGCGCAGGTCCACGGCAACGTCGAACACTTCCCCGGCCACGACTCTTATCAGTTTTCCCTGCGCCTGCTTCAGTTGGTAGTGCAGGCCGCGAAGAACGTGACGCGCAGACCGCGAATGGTTATCCTGCACGAAGTTCGCATCGATGCCGGCGGCCTCCCGGAATTCCCGCTGATTGTAGCTTTCCAGGAAAAACCCCCTGTCGTCGCCGAACACGTGCGGCTCGAGCATAAGAACTTCCGGCAAGGCAGCCGGCGTAACCTTCATCAGAAAGTCCGGTCTTCGAGGATGTTCAGGAGATAGTGGCCGTACGCGCTCCTGCCCATCGATCGCGCGAGTTCCTTCAACTGGCCGGCGTCGATGTAACGCAGCCGGAAGGCGATTTCTTCCGGGCAGGCGATCTTCAGCCCCTGCCGGCGCTCAATGGTCGAGATAAATTGAGACGCTTCCAGAAGGCTCTCGTGCGTACCGGTGTCGAGCCAGGCATCGCCGCGCCCCAATATTTTCACCTGAAGCTGGTTGCGCTCGAGGTAACGTCGGTTGACATCGGTGATCTCCAGTTCGCCGCGTGCAGAAGGTTGCAACGAAGCGGCGATATCGAGAACGTCATTGTCGTAAAAATAAAGCCCGGTGACGGCAAAGCGGGATTTCGGCTGCCTGGGCTTCTCTTCTATGCTCACTGCGCGACCCTTGCCGTCGAATTCCACGACGCCGTAGCGCTGCGGATCGGTCACCTGGTAGGCGAAAATCGTAGCGCCCGCGGTATTCTTCATCGCCTCCTGCAGGCGAATCGAGAGGTCATGGCCATAAAAAATATTGTCGCCCAATACCAGCGCGCAAGGATCTTTGCCAACGAATTTCCGTCCGATGATGAAAGCCTGGGCCAGGCCATCGGGGGAGGGCTGAACTGCATAAGACAGATTGATGCCCCACCTCGCGCCATCTCCAAGAAGATCCTGGAACCGCGGCGTGTCCTGCGGCGTGGATATGACCAGGATGTCCCGGATACCGGCAAGCATCAGTGTCGACAGGGGGTAATACACCATCGGCTTGTCGTACACGGGAAGCAGTTGCTTCGACACCACGTGGGTAACCGGATACAGGCGTGTGCCGGAGCCTCCGGCCAAGAGGATGCCTTTCATGTTTTCTCGGGCAATTGGAAATCTCGAATAGGAAATCGGAAATCGGAAATCGGAAATCGGAAGATCGGGGTCCGCGATTCAAGAGTCATGGTCATAAGAGCGATAGGGATTTTATTGATGTCCGCAATGCGGCGCAAAATCGTTTAACGGGAAACCTTACGGTGCAGTCCGCCAAGAAGCGGTGCCACACGCTCCAACTGGGCGAAAATAGCGTGATCGACCGGCAGATACCCCAAGTCGGCCGAAATTATAAGCTGTGTCTCCAACTCGCTTAGGGAGCCCTTGGCCACGCTCAGGAAGTGCGAAAATTCCTTTCTCATCGCTTCTTTCCATGCGTCCAGATCCTGATGTGGTCGGCCCATCACCGGACTCCGATTTTCCGATTTACGATTCCCGATTTACCATTCACGGTTTTCCGCCTATTCCCCATTCCCCATTCCTTATTCACCGTCGAG
>Ga0315270_10001643_pt1 | contig 11899 bp, 12 predicted proteins | sample C1_bottom_MG_FD_204932 | JGI IMG/M metagenome (GOLD analysis project Ga0315270, IMG submission 204932) | Sediment microbial communities from Yellowstone Lake, YNP, Wyoming, USA - C1_bottom | ecosystem: Environmental > Aquatic > Freshwater > Lake > Sediment | place: USA: Wyoming | collected... | reverse complement strand
ACGACTCGCCGCCTGCCTGCTTCCATCTCCTCGCGGATCGCGATGGCCTCCTCCAGGTTGCTCAGCACGTGCACGCCTGGGAGATCGATCCCGGGCAGGGAGGGACGAACCGGCATGGATCCGGTGGCGATGACAAGCTGGTCGTAGGGGAATTCGAGACGCTCCCCGGTGTACACATTCACCGCCCGGACGACCTTCCCACGGGGATCGATCTCTTCGGCCATCGTCTTGTTGTGCACGTCGACTGCCTTGACGTTCTTGAAGAAGGCCGTATCCATGACGACCCCGGCGGGAGTCATCATGAGTTCTTCGTAGTCGACGATCTTCCCGGCGATGAAATAAGGGGCGCCGCACCCCGCGTAGGAGAGGTTTTCCCCCTTTTCGAGGATCGTGATGTCCGCGTCGGGGTCCCTGCGGCGGGCCCGCGCCGCCGCCTTCGGCCCGATGCTGACTCCACCGATGATGACGATCTTCTTGCCCATGTTTTTGCCCTCCTCCAGCTCAGACGATCGTCGGCTCGAGCGCCACTTCGGTCCGGATGGAGTTCGAGACGAGACAGTTCCGCTCCGCCTTGTGGAGGATCTCCTCCGCCTTGGCACGCTCCTCGCCTGGCCGAAGCACGATCCGGGGGCGGACGACGATCTTCGTGAACACGAAGCGGTCGTCCACGAACTCGAGAAGGCCCTCCGCCTCGCTTTCGTATTCCTCGAAGGCAAGTCCGGCGCGCCCGGCGAACGCCAGGAAGGTGGACATGATGCAAGCGTTCACCGAGGCGACGTAGAGATCCTCGGGAGACCAGATCCCCTCGTGCCCCTTGAACTCGGGCGGGGTCGCCACCTCGACGGGCGGCTTTCCGTCCGCGGTCAGCGCTCCCTTCTTTTCTCCGGTCCACCGGACGGATATCGTGTACCTGTAGCTCTTGGCACGGATCGCCACGTGTCGCTCCTCCTTGTCCCGATTCCGCCCGGCGGATACCTCTCTCCGAATCCCGAAGCCGGCGAGCACACGGAAGGATAGGAGACGGTGTCGGGGCCGTTGTTGAAGAAGATTGCCTGATTCTTCGGGTACGGGGATACTGTAGCATCTCCCGGGACCGAGGAGACCCCGAAATCGGCGCGCGGAACGGGATATGTTCCGGCGTCGTGGAGATCGGGGAATAACGTGCGGCAAGACGCGATGAGAGCCTGCTCGTTTATTCCCTGGTCATCGCAGTACCGCACTTCGGGCATTTCCGCTGAACGCAGGGAACTCCGCATGGCACGGAGGTGAACCTTGAACTATCCGGTGTGGTACCTTCCGGGGGTCGGCGGCGGGCTGCTGATCGCCTCCATCGCGATTCTCCACGTATTCATCTCCCATTTCGCGGTGGGGGGCGGGCTTTACCTTGTGTTCGCCGAACGGAAGGGGCTCCGCGAGAAGAGCCGCGCAATTCTCGATTTTACCCGATCCCACGCCAAGTTCTTCCTCCTGATGACCGTGGTGGCCGGCGGCGTGACCGGTGTCGCCATCTGGTTCATCATCGCGCTGGTACATCCCGGCGCCACCTCGCTCCTGATCCACATCTTCGTCTTCGGATGGGCCACCGAATGGGTCTTCTTCCTGGTGGAAATCGTTGCGATCTTTGTCTATTTCTACACCTTCGGCAAGATGGACGACCGCACCCACCAGATCGTCGGCTGGATCTATTTCCTCGCGGCATGGTTCAGCCTGCTCCTGATCAACGGCATCATCGACTTCATGCTCGCCCCGGGCGCCTGGCTGGAAAACGGATCCTTCTGGTCCGGCTTCTTCAATCCCCTGTTCTGGCCTTCGCTCGTCTTCCGCACCGCCGCGGCCTGCATGTTTGCCGGGGTTTACGCCTTCCTCACGACGTCGTTTCTGAAGGATGAGACAACCCGTCGGACGATGACCCTGTTCTCCGGGAAATGGGTCCTCGTCTCCTGGCTGGCCGCCATTCCGTGCGGGATCTGGTATTATGCCAGCGTCCCGCCGCCGGCGCGCACCCTGATCGCCGGCGCCTCGCCGACCATCCAGCGAGCGCTCCAGGCCGGATTCTGGTCGCTGGTCGCCCTCGCCCTGCTGACGCTGATCCTTGTCGTTCTGAAACCGGCACGCCACTCCCGGCCGGTTGCGCTGTTCGTCTTCTTGAGTGCCTTCGTCTTCATGGGAGCGTTCGAATGGAGCCGGGAGGCGGCGCGGCGGCCCTATGTGATCAACCAGCTGATGTACTCCAACGGCATCTTGCAGGCGGATGTGGCCGGCCTGCAGAAGAACGGCTTCCTCCCCGCTGCCCGCTGGGCAAGTCGAAAGGAGATGCACGAGGAGAGCCTGCTGGATGCGGGCAAGGAGCTGTTCATTCACCAGTGCTATGCCTGCCACACCATCGGTGGGGTCAATAACGATTTCCTGGCCCGCACCAGGGCCATGTCGTATCCTGCCATGCTCGCCTATCTCCGGACGATCCACGACAAACGCTACTTCATGCCCCCCTTCGCCGGCAATGATCAGGAGGCCAGGGCGTTGGCGGCCTTCGTCGTCAAGGGCTTGCATGGCAAGGAAATTGGCGAAGGCGCCGGTACCGGCGGAAGTCATGACCACGGCGAGGACGTCTTCGAGGAGAACTGCTCCATGTGCCACACCCTGCGCGGGGGGAGCAACCCGCTCCTGCCGAAACTGGCCGGCTGGGATCCGCAGCGGATCCGGCATGCTCTCGACATGCTCGACAAGCTGAAGGGAGGCGTCATGCCCCCCCTCAAGGCCCCGCCGGCCGACAAGGATGCGTTGGCGGGTTTTCTGGCCGCAACGCTGCGGGGAGATTCGAAATGAATGCGCCGATTCCGTTCCCGGACACACTCCCGGTTGCCTGGAGCTGGTTCCAGGGGTTGTTGATGCTCATGTTCCCGCTCCACCTGCTTCTGATGAACGCCATGCTCGGCTTCGCGGCCGTTTCCCTATACGCCCGGATGAAGGGGGGTGAAACCGATGAAAGGCTGGCCCATGAACTGGCCAAGGCACTCCCGGTTCTGATTGCCTTCGCCATTAATTTCGGTGTGGCCGCTCTCCTGTTTCTCCAGGTGATCTTCGGCCAGTTCTTCTACACCAGCTCGGTGCTGATGGCGGTCTTCTGGCTGAGCGTGCCGCTGATCCTGATCATTGCCTACTCCGCGGCCTACCTCTACGACTTCCGGTTCGCCACCCTCGGGAAGAGGGGGGGGCTGCTGATTGCCCTGACGCTGATCGGCTTCCTGGGAATCGCCTTCATCTACACCAACAACAATACCCTCATGCTCGAGCCGCAGCGCTGGGTCGCGTATTTCAGCAATCGGGGCGGGACCATGCTGAACACCGGTAGCGCCGCGACATGGCCCCGCTACCTCCATTTCATGACCGGCGGGTTCGCGGCAGGAGGGTTGTTTGTCGCCCTCTTCGGCCGTTTCAAGGAGCGGCGCGACCCTCCGCTTGGCGCACGTGCGGTCGAGCTTGGCATGAATCTGTTCACGACGTTGACGCTGCTGCAGATCGTGGTCGGCTTCTGGTTTTTCATCGCCCTGCCGCGCGCCGTAATGCTCCTCTTCCTGGGAGGGAGCGTGACGGCGACAGCCCTGCTTGCCGTTGGGCTGGCACTGGCCCTGGCCGCCCTGGCGGCGGGTTTCAAGCGGAGCGTTGTTTTGAGCGCGGCCCTGACGATCCCGCTGATCTTCGTCATGGCATTCATGCGCGACGCGGTGCGCACCGGCTACCTGAAGCCGTTTTTCACTCCGGACATGCTGAAGGTGGCGCCGGAATACTCGCCGCTGGTCATGTTCTTCATCATACTGATGGTTGGAATCGTCACCATCGTCTGGATGCTCCGAAAAACGGCCAGGGTCTACCGCACGACGTTCTGATGGCCTCGAAGTCCGACGTCAACTACGCGGCGGCCGCGCCGATCAAGGGCCGGCGTGGCCGCCGCGGGATGGGTTTCGATGGCGATCATTCCGCCGCAGTTCCGGTTTCGATTTCGGAGAGGCGCTTCCTGATGAAGTCCAGTTCCGATTGCAGGGCATCGGTCCGGTTCTTCAGCGCCTGCTTCTCCATCTCCGGATCGGGTTTCTGATACGGCGCGGCATACCCGCCGGACCGCATCCACCCAGGCAAGCCGGTGGCGTGGAATATGTTTCGCCATCCACCACCGCCGCCGCCACCCCTTCCGCCAAATCCCCGTCCCCGTCCGAAACCCATCCCGAAGCCTCTCCCCGGAGCGGGATTCGCAGATCCGGGCATTTCAAACCCCACACAGGTTCCGGCAACGCGACCGCTCATCGCGCCTCTTCCCATCGGTGCGGTTCCGTCTCCTCCTGGCATGATCGTGTCCTCCTTTTTTGAATATTCTTCTTCTATTCCCTGGTCATCGCGGTCCCGCACTTCGGGCATTTCCGCTGAACGCAGGGAACTCCGCGTTCATGCGGTTCGCGATGCCCGCATTTCGGACACAGGCAGGTGCCGACAGCGCCCCCCGCAAGGGGACCGCCCATGCGACCTCGTCCCTGTCCGCCGCCAGGCCCCCTGGGGCCTGTTCCGTCTCCTCTTGGCATTGTCATGTCCTCCTTTCCTGAAGATCTTCCTTCTCTCCACTGGCCCTCTCCTCCACCCGGTCCCATTCCGCCGCGTCGTTTTCCATTCAAGCGATATTCATCCTTTCCGGTACTGCCCATTCCCCGGCGGTGGCCTCGACCGCGACCGGAGCAACCGGCCATGACAAAGGTGTCGCTCTCCAGGTTGCCACTGAGCCAGGCCTGGATGACCTCGCTCAGGTCGCCGGCGACGAACGGGATTACCCGGATGCCATACGCGGCGACCGTCTCATGGAAAGGCCTGGAGATCGCGCCGCAAACCAACGTACCGACACCAAGCTCCACCAGACGATGCGCCTTTTGCACCGGCAGGTCATCCGCCAGGACTTCCCCAGTTTCAGCGACGATTCGTCCCGAGTCGGCCTCGACGACGTGAATCCGCCGAGCGATGTCGAACACCGGCGCGATTCGATGGTCCCAGTGTGAAAATGCCGTTTTCATCATCCGGCGTCCTGCGCCTCCTTTCGGTATAGGGAAAGAGCATTTGCCGTGCCAACACAGCCCCATGAGACCAGAACGACCTAAGCAATCGTAATTACAGGGGATCTTTAGCGAGACCGGGATGTGGAGGCGTGGGGCAAGGTTGCCGTTGCGCTACGGAAGGCACGGAAGGGTGGTGCGAGTGTGCTACCGTATCCGCGCCCGACGGGTGCGGCCGTCCTGCTCGGGAAGGGAGATCCCCAGTTTTTTCATTCTGCGGAAAAGCGTGGTCTTGTGGATGCCGAGCTCCTTCGCCGCCGCCAGGCGGTTGAAGACGCTGCGTTCGAGGGCGGCGCGAATGGCCCGGGCGTCGAGAATATCGTGGGCGGACCGCACATCGGAACCCACGCCCACCGATGCGCCGTGTGCCGTCAGCTCCTCCGGCAGATGCCCGATTCCGATGAGGCCCTCGTTGCACATGATGAAGGATCGCTCGATGGCGTTTTCCAGTTCGCGCACATTCCCGGGCCAGTGGTGGGCCATGAGCAGGGAAAGCGCCTCTGCCGCGATCCCCTGGATGGATTTACGCTGCAAGTGATTGAACCGCTCAATAAATTGCTCCACCAGGAGCGGGATATCCTCCTTTCGCCGACGAAGCGGCGGCAGCTCCACGCGGATCACGTTCACGCGGTAGTAGAGGTCCTCCCGAAATGCGCCCTTGCGGGTTTGTTCCGCAAGATCCTTGTTGGTGGCGACGATGACCCTCGCGTCCGTCGTCTCGGAACGGGTCGCGCCCAGCGGCTCGTAGATTCGCTCCTGCAGCACGCGCAGCAGCCGCACCTGGAGTGCCGGGCTCACCTCGCCGATCTCATCGAGGAAGAGGGTCCCACCCCTGGCCATCGCGAAACGCCCGGGCTTGTCCCTGGTCGCCCCGGTGAACGCCCCCGCCTTGTAGCCGAACAGCTCCGATTCCAGGAGCGTATCCGGAAGGGCGCCGCAGTTGACCGCGACGAAGGGGCCCTTGCTTTGCGCGCTCAAGGAGTGAATCGTCCGCACCACCAGTTCCTTCCCGGTTCCCGTTTCGCCGAGGATGAGCACCGTGCTGGGACTGGCGGCGATGGCAGGAAGGACTTCAAACACCTTCTGCATGACGGGGCTGCGGCTGACCAGGTCGCCGAACCGGAATTTCCCCTCCAGCTCGCGGCGCAACGCCTCGACCTCGCTCAGGTCGCGGAAGGTTTCCGCGCCGCCCACGACACGACCCCCGGCGTCCCGAAGCACCGCCGTGGATACGCTGATGGGGATGCGGGATCCATCCGCGTCGATGATGAAACCCGATCGGCCGATCACCGCCTTGCCGGTCTTCAGGGTGCGCCGCAGCGCGCATTCGGCCTCGCACATGCTGGAGCGGAACACCTCGGGGCAGAGCCGGCCGATCGCCTCTTTCCGCGACATCCCCGTGATTTCCTCGGCCGCACGGTTGAACGAAGTGATCCGCCATTCCAGGTCGACCGTGAAGACGCCGTCGGAGATACTCTCCAGAATCGCATCCGTCGGGGTCGGGGCGGTCCCATTTCTGCGCGCATTTCGTTGATGCTTGACATAATTGAGCATATGCTTATAATTATACCAGTGAGGTGCTGCCATGTCCAGACCGCAATGTTGCCGCCGGATTTCCGGGAGACCGGTCGCGTCCGTGTTCCATCCGGCAGGGATTCCGTCCCGCGAGCTGGTCGCGATCGTCCTGACGCTCGACGAGTTCGAAGCGATCCGACTGGCCGATCTGGAAGGGCTGTACCAGGAACAGGCCGCGGAGCGGATGATCGTTTCGCGCCCGACCTTCGGCCGTATCCTGGCGGCCGCTCACCGCAAGGTTGCCGAGGCTCTGGCCCACGGCAAGACCCTCAAGATCGAAGGCGGAACCATCCGCATGGAACGGCTGCGTTCCCTCCGTTGCGAGTGTCCCCGGTGCCGTCCCACGGGAGACGTGGGCGGCGCGGGGGAGAAGATGGGGTCGATGGATGCGGATGCCCACCCTTGCCGCCGCATGCGGCGAAGGATGGGCTGCAGGAATGACTGAGCAAGAGTCCCGCAGCGAACCCTCAACCAGGAAGGAGGAAACGTCATGAACATCTGTATCCCCATCACCCGGGACAACGGCATCCGGAGCCCCGTGAGCCTTCACTTCGGCTCGGCGCCGATCTTCATGGTCGTCGACACGGAAAGCGGGAGCTGCCGGGCCATTAATAACAGCAATTTCCACCACGACCACGGCATGTGCCAACCGCTCGCGCAACTCGCGGGCGAGAGGCTGGACGCCATTGTGGTCGGAGGGATCGGGATGGGCGCCCTCGGCAAACTGAAAACGGCGAATATCTCCGTCTACTTTGCGGAGCACCCGACGGTCGAGGAGACGGTGGCCGCGTTCAAGACCGGAACATTACGGGAAGTGACTCCGGCGACGGCCTGCGCGCAGCACGGCAACGGGCCTCACGGCCACGCATAGGAGGCCCCATGGAACCGGAACCGATTCTCACCAAAAAAGTTGGCCGAATCGGTGTGATCACCCTGATGGGGTCGCCTTCCCTCCTCGCCGGGTACTGCGCCTGGGTACGGCGCCTTGCCGGTTTTCCTGTAACGGTATATTATTGTTGAAATCGTATGGTTGGGAAGACACGTCACTCGTCCACCTCCTGCACCCCTTTCGGCGCGCAAGCCGCCGGCGCACCTTTCATCGGTTGACGCGTCGGCGGTAACGAGGTCCTTGTGGAACTGGAAATGGATACGGTCTCTCCGCGTGAACAGTTCCTGAACAGGATCCTGGACAGCATCACCGACCCCCTGGTCATCTACGACCGGAACTTCCGGATCGTGATGGGCAACCAGGCCCTGGTGAGCATCTATCATCGCGAACCCGAACAATTGATGGGCAGACACTGTTACGAGGTGTTCCAAGGCCGCAGCGCCGTTTGCGAGGAGTGCCATATCCAGGAGGTCTTCCGGAGCGGCGAATCGCAGGTGCGCGAAAAAGTAATCCGACTGCCGAACGGGCGTCTCAGGCATTTCGAGATACACGCCTACCCCGTGAAGGATGCCGGAGGAGACGTTATCCAGGCCATCGAGCACGGCCGGGATATTTCCGAACGGAAGAACCTCGAACACCGGATCAAGGCATCCGACGAAAAGTATCAGACCATCGTGGAGACGGCCAGGGAAGGAATCTTCTTCCTGGACGACGAAGCCAGGGTGACCTTCGCCAACGGGCGACTGGCCGGAATGCTTGGGTACCGTCCCGATGAGATCATGGGGCAGACGCTGTTCGATCTCATGGGCGAAGGTTCGATGGCCGTGGTGAAAGACCAGCTGGACCGCCGCCGCAAGGGAATATCGGATGTATACGAGTTAAACTTCAAGAACAAGGAAGGCACCTGTCTCGTGGGCCTGATCTCCGCGGCGCCGCTGATGGTCAACGACACCTTCCTGGGTTCCGTGGGAATCGTCACGGACATCACCCGCATGAAACAGGTCGAGTCGGAACTCCGCTCGGCCAAGGAATTCAGCGAAAAGATCGTCAATAACATCACCGACAATCTTGTCGTCATCGACCCCTGGACGCACCGGATCGCGCAAGTCAACACCTCCTTCCTTGCACGGGTGGGGCTTGCTATGGAAAAGGTCGTGGGGGAACCTTGCTACGCGGTCATGCTGGGCAGGAAGACCCCCTGCTGGGAGGATGGAATCCATTGCCCCGTCCGGGAATCGGCGGCGATCAAGCGCCCCGCCCAGTGCGACAAGGTTTACCTCAACGCCGAGGGACAGGAACGAATGCTCCAGGTTCTGACCTACCCGCTCGTCGACAGCCGCGGCAACGTGGAGTTGATCCTCCGGATGGAGCGCGATGTCACGGAAAAGCGGAAGATGGAGGAGGCCCTGGCCTTCCGCTCCAAGGAACTGCAAAAGTCCCAGCACCAGCTGGAAACCCTCTTTGAGATTTCACGGCGGGCGAGCGCCGAGGACTCCCTTCAAGGACTCATCCATTCCCTCCACGACTTCGCCGAAGGGATCTTCCCCGGTTCCGATCCTCTGTTCCTGATACTCGATGCGGACAGCGACCGGTTCCTTCCGTTGGAAGAATGCCGCCCCGACGTGGTCGAGCCGTTGCGCGGATTGCATCAGAGAATGGAGAAGGCCGGGCTCGCTTCGGAGTTCGTACGGCATCTTCGATCGACGAAAGACCCACAGGTCGTCACCTCCGCAGATGGCGAGAACGTGCACCCCTTTTTTAACGCCGTCGCGGAGATTTACCCGAGCTGGTTCGGCTTGCCGATTTTCGTGCAACAGCATTGCATCGGTTACTTCCTCTTGGGCTCGCATGCCGGCACAAACTACTCCAGGGAAGACCTCCGGTTCTTCCATGCCTTATTCGCCCAGGTCGCCGGGAATATCCGGCACCTTGTCCTGTACGACACGGAAATCCACCGGATCCGCGATCAATCCCCGGAGACGATCTCCCATGGCGGACTCATCGGCCAGAGCGAGAAAATGATTAAAATTTACGACCTGATCGACCTCGTGGCCATGTCGGATGCCACCGTTCTCATCACGGGTGAAAACGGAACCGGCAAGGAGCTGGTCGCCCTTGCCATCCACAAGCAGAACTATCGCCGCAAGGGGCCGTTCATGGTCGCCAATTGTTCGGCCTATTCGCCGAACCTGCTGGAGAGCGAGCTCTTTGGCCATGAAAAGGGCGCCTTCACCGGGGCCATCCGCCAGAAAAAGGGCCGGATCGAACGGGCTCAGGAGGGAACGCTGTTCCTCGATGAAATCGGCGACATCTCCCTGGCTACCCAGGTCCTCCTGCTTCGATTTCTGCAAGACCGCCGTTTCGAACGGGTAGGCGGAGAGGAAACCATCGAGGCAAACGTCCGCGTGCTGGCGGCGACCAACAGGGATCTCCGGCGGGCTGTGGAAGAGGGGCGACTCAGGGAAGACCTTTATTACCGGCTGAACGTGTTCTCCATCCACATGCCCCCCCTGCGCGAGCGCAAGGAAGATATCCCCCTGCTCTCCCGGCATTTCCTGAAAAAGTTCTGCCAGAAGGAAGGGAAAAAAATCCAGGAAATATCCTCCGACGCCATGAAGGCCCTGATGGATTACAATTGGCCCGGGAATGTCCGCCAGTTGGAAAACGCCCTGAGCTATGCCGTCATTATCAGCCAGGAAGAAACCGTAAAGAGAAAGCATCTGCCCCCCTTTTTAAAGGAGACCGGCGGCGAGTCCGCCCGGGTCTCCCTCTCGGAAAACGAGCGCGGCCTGATCCTGCAGGCCCTCGAGGAGTCCAACTGGAACAAGCACGATGCGGCACGCCGCCTCCAGTTGAGCCGGAGCACCTTGTACAGCAAAATTCGCCGTTACGGCCTGGGAAAGAGGGTCGCGACCGGCGGATAGGAGGGGCGTAGGGTCCGTTTTCGTACAGTTTCGGATGGTCATGAATCCCTTTTGATCCAAGCGTCTATCTCCCCACAGGGTCCGATTCCGCACACTCCCCGCACCTTCCCTGACTGCCTCACCGCTCCCTCGTTCCCGCCGGGAGGACCGCTTCTTCCGCGATAAACAACGGGGAAGCAGTGACGGGCCCGGCGTGGAGCCAAGCGTTTCCCACCTGGCACGTATCTTGATTGTTTTGCTGAATAAAAAGCTGTTCCCCCGGGGTAAACACGGCGGAGCGCGAATCGAAGATACGGTTTCCGTTTCGTCGATATAGGGAGTCCATCAATAAATCGAGCGGATAGGGGTGTGTTTTGCCTCGGGGAAAGAGGTGACCTTCTTGAAAGAAGCCACGATACATATCGTCGATGGAAAAGTCGACGATATCCATTTCGATGGGCAGGAAGGGTTGGGCATCGACGCTTTCCTTCTGGTGACCCACCGGAGGAACATCGAAGAGGGACACTTCCTGGCGTTCGGAAACAGCGACAGGGTCGGGAAGATGCTCTACAACTTTTACCTCAACTGTCTCCGGAACGATTACGTGGAGCTCGGAGAAACCTTGGAGAAGGTGGCCGGTGACATTCTCGACGTGGCCCGGGTCGCCCGCAGCCGACCGTTTCGGCAACTGACGGACCGGGTGGAGCCTGTCAACTGAGAGTACGTTGCTTCCGGTCAACCGGTGAACAGGAAACGGCCGATGGGGCCAATCAACAAGGAGGTGATGCATATCGGGGAGACGCCGGGAAAGTCTCATGATTGTTTCATTTTCGCGAGGAGGATCAAGGTTTAAAAAGTCTCCTGTGACGAAAGGATGGGAGGTCAAACAATGGCGATAGAGAAAAGGGACGTCGAAATCAAAAGCCGGGCCGATACCATTCCGTTGACAAGTCCCGATGTCAGGCCATGGCCCGTAACGCCGCCCCCTCCGCCCGAGGAAGTGACGAAGGTCTACGAAAAGCGGAAGGCGGGAGAGTTCGGGAAATGGTGCGAGGACAACCTCAGGTTCGAGAAAGGGTTCGCAAAACCGGAGGCGCTTCAAGGATTGAGGGTTCTCGACATCGGCCTCTGGAGGATGGGGCACAAGTTCGCCTCCTCTCTTCTCGCCGAGGCGGGAGCCGAGGTGATCTGCATCGAACCGCCCGGGGGGGACCCGTTGAGGAATCTGACCCCCTTCGGTAGGGAAGATTACATGCTCACCGACAAGGAGACCGGGGAGAAGTGCGGACTCGACTTCATCAGTGAAATGGTGAACAAGTACTCCGTAACGCTCAACGTCGAGACCGAGGAAGGCCAAGAGGTTTTCAAGAACCTTGCCAGGCACGCAGACGTCATCGTCGATGGGCATCTCCCCGGCTATATGGACAATCTCGGGATCG
>Ga0315270_10001640_pt1 | contig 11914 bp, 9 predicted proteins | sample C1_bottom_MG_FD_204932 | JGI IMG/M metagenome (GOLD analysis project Ga0315270, IMG submission 204932) | Sediment microbial communities from Yellowstone Lake, YNP, Wyoming, USA - C1_bottom | ecosystem: Environmental > Aquatic > Freshwater > Lake > Sediment | place: USA: Wyoming | collected... | reverse complement strand
CGATCGGCGGTAAAGTCTTCTGCCGAATGGGTGATTTCGTATCTGAAGATGAGGACGGCCAGCTTTTTTATGTGGAGCGCAGCGCCGATCTCATCAAGCATAAAGGCTACCGGATATCGGCATCGGAAGTGGAGGCCATTCTTCAGGATCATCCGACGGTGATAGGCGCCTGCGTGGTGGGCGTACCAGATGTGCGGGTAGGCGAACGGATAAAGGCCATCGTGGTGCTGAAAGAAGGCGCACGGGGCGTCGGCGGGTCGGACCTGATTAAATGGTGCCGCGAACGCCTGGCATCCTATAAAGTTCCCGCTTATATCGAATTCAGGGACATGCTGCCCAAATCCAAGGTCGGCAAACTGCTGCGCAGGGAAATCCGCGATGAAGAGCGGCGGCGCGTCTCAAAGGGCAAAGATCAGGTGCCTGCAGTCCCCAAATAAATGCGCCTGCATGTTATTTGCTTCCCGAAATGGCTAAGAGGGGAAACACCGGGCAAAGGCCTTCATGAGGCTGGGGGATCCCTTGATACGAATTTTTCCCTGAATCAGGGCTGCCACCAGATTTTTTTCCTTTGCCAGAAATCCTATCCAGGTTCGGCTGTCTGCGGTCACATGCAGATCGGCGGTTCCAACATGACCAGCGGAGACCGAGATATTTTTGTTTTTAATGACCACCGTGCCTTTTAATTCTTCTTCGCCGGTAAAAGAGAAATGGTAAGTGGAATTGATTCCCTCTGATTTTCCTCTTTGAAAAATGATGGGCAAACTTTCCAGAAAACTGCTTGCCGAGTTAGGCCGAAGCCCGTTCCCGATTTTTTTACAATGCTTGTGCGGGAAACGCTTGGCTGTATAGGCCTCGGCATCGGAGCCGGGAACTACATAGATGGTTTCCGCCTTGTCCTGAAAAGGCTTGACCACATCATTCAGGTATTCCTTGCGGTTCTCAAGAAAAGGGCCGATGACTTCCTCTCCGGCGGGACAAACGGCCATGCAGTAGGAAGATTTATTGCAAATGCCATAACTCAAGGACTGCCAAATGGAAACCGTTTCCGAGTCGCTGACTTTTTTCCGGTAATGCGATATGTTCTTGCTTGAGACCATGTTTTCCACCCAGTCGATAAATCCGCCCAGGCGGTCACGGTAATTGTGGGTCATGCAGGCGGTAAAATTAAAATGGCCGTCCGGTTCAATGGCCCCGACCGGGCAAACGGAGACACAGAGGCGGCATTCAATGCATGGGTTGAAATCAAGCGGTTGATCATAGGCGGCAACTTCCCTGTCGAGAAGCAAGGTGTTCAAAATGACGAAGCTGCCGAATCGGGGATGGATCAGAAGGCGATGATGACCCAATTTTCCCAGGCCACCCGCAACGGCAATGGGTTTATGGGAGATCGGCCACATTTTCTGCGGCCACTTGGATATGTCCATGGGGAAACCGCAGGAGGGATTGAGCGCGGCCACATTATTTTCATGAAGAGCTTTTATGATATCGCGGCATATGGAATTTGTTTTTTCAAATGTTTGCAGGAACTCCAGGTCGGAGACATCACGGGACACGCAGCGGATATTTTCGGGGTGAAGCTTGCAGACAATGCTCATGAGAGTTTTGGTGCGCGGGAAAATCTCCAGAATATCCTTCCGGTGTTCTGCTATGGCCGGGCGATCGATCTCAACCAAAGCGACGTCGTCCGCTCCGGCTTCAAAGGCGATTTTTTTCAGCCATGTGGTGTCCAGGTCGATTCGGGATGTTGATGACGGATTGGTGGTTTGCTTTTGCCGGTAATGCTTGACCGTTGGATGTTCTTCCAGTTGCATATCGCTACCTCTGAACTTTTTACGGGTTCGTCACAACTTTGATGGTATCACCACAGCATATTTTTCCCGGACTCAGCACACGGGCAAAAACACCTTCCCGCGGCATGATACAATCTCCGGCCTGGTAATAGATGGCGCATTTTTTGTGGCATTCCTTACCGATTTGCGTAATTTCAACCAAAGCCGTTTCTCCCAATCGGACCTGTGTGCCAACGGGCATCTTTACCCAGTCGATTCCGGTGGTGGCGATGTTTTCGGCAAAATCGCCGAAGGTGACTTCAAGACCCTGGCTGCGGGCGGTTTCAATGCTTTCGGATGCCAGAAAACTGATCTGACGGTGCCATTTCCCGGCATGTGCATCGCCCTGCATGCCATGATCTTCTATTAAAAACGCCTCCTGAACCGGCGTTTTGCGGGTCCCTTTTTTCTTGCTGATGGCGATGGATACAATCTTCATTTTTCCGTGTCCTTTCGGCAGGCGTGCTTAACAAGCGTCCCCTGAATCGGTTATGACAGGCCATTTCATCACGTAAAGTAGGACGGCTGATGAAAAATGCAACTATCTGTCTGAGATCTTTCTCACGCCACTGCCTGCTGTTGATAGAGGTATTTCTGGAAGCCGCTGAACACCTTGCCGATCTCTTCCGGCCTGCCGAGATCAGCTACGGCATCGGCAATCGAGCCGTGATATTTGAGCCGAAGGAGAGGTGTCAATTTCCTTAGATCGAGCTCTCCCACACCGACGCGTACATAATGGGATAACACGAAAGAGAGAAAGACCTGCTGCTTGCTGTTAAAGTGCGTGCTGATGATGACCTTGGCTTTTGCGGCGCGATCTTCGCGGGTAAGAGGCGCCAGGGCATAAGCCACATGGGCCAGGACATCGAACAGATCGCTCTTTTCCGCGTCGATGATCTTCTGCATCTCGGCGAGCTGATCCCTGCCGAAGCCTTTCTCGGCCAATCCCTCCAGCAGCTTCCTGCGCGTATCCGGCACACTCCACAAGGCCCGCAGCTCGTTTTCGTCCCTGAAGAACTCGGGCAGTTTGCCAAAGAGCGCTTCCAGGAACTGCTGCGCCGACATTGGTGTGCCGTCCGGGTGCCAGAAGCTTGTCACCATCATGTGCTGGATGGTGCGGGCTTTGCCGTCGGCGAGTTTGACCTTGATCTGCTGCCGCTTCCGATCTTCCGCCATTTCTCGCGTCTTGGCGGGCGGACGCGGTGACCACTCCGGCCTCGGTTCGTTCGGCTCCGGTTCGATGGGTTCGCCGTCCCACTCCGGATCGCTGAAATGATGGTGCGCCTTCACGAAATCGTAGATGGTGAAGTAGTCCTTGCCGTCATAGAGCCGCGTCCCGCGGCCGATGATCTGCTTGAACTCGATCATCGAGTTAATCGGACGCATCAGAATGATGTTGCGAACATTGCGGGCATCCACGCCGGTCGAGAGCTTCTGCGATGTGGTCAGAATGGTGGGAATGGTCTTCTCGTTATCTTGAAAATTCCGCAGGTGCTGATCGCCCAGGGCGCCGTCGTTGGCCGTTACCCGCTGGCAGTAGTTCGGGTCGGTGCCGGTCTTGATCTGGTTGATGAGGTCGCGCACCGCCAGCGCGTGCGCCTGGGTGGCGCAGAACACCAGCGTTTTCTCCCGCTGGTCAATCAGCGACATGAAAATCTCAACCCGTTTCTTTTCCCGCTCCTTGATCTCGATGATCTTGTTGAAATCAGCTTCCACGTAAAGCTTGCCCGACTCGATCTCGCCTTCGACCAGCGTGTCATCGGACGTATAGACGTACTCGTCCAGCGTCGTGGAAATCTGCTTTACCCGGAACGGGGTGAGATACCCGTCATTGATGCCGTCCTTGAGCGAATAGATGAACACCGGCTCGCCGAAATAGGCGTAGGTATTGACATTGTCCCTGCGCTTGGGCGTGGCGGTCAGGCCAAGCTGAACGGCCGGGGCGAAGTAGTCCAGAATGCCGCGCCAGTTGCTCTCGTCGTTGGCCCCGCCCCGGTGGCACTCGTCAATGACGATGAAATCGAAGAAGTCCGGCGGATACTCTCCGAAATAGGGTGAGGGGTGGCCGTCCCCATTTGGCTCCAGAGCCGGCCCGCTCATGAAGGTCTGGAAAATTGTGAAAAAAATGCTGCCGTTCTTCGGCACCTTGCCCTTCTTGCGGATGTCTTCCGGCGCGATGCGCACCATCGCATCTTCGGGAAAGGCGGAAAAGGCGTTGTATGCCTGGTCGGCCAGATTGTTGCGGTCGGCCAGAAACAGGATGCGCGGCCGTCGGGTCGGCTCGCCCTCCGTCTTCCAGTCGGTCAGGTTCCAGCGGCTGTGGAACAGTTTCCACGCGATCTGGAAGGCGATGAAGGTTTTGCCCGTGCCGGTGGCCAGCGTCAACAGGATGCGTTGCCTCTGGCCGGCAATGGCTGTCAGCACGCGCTCGACGGCGATGTCTTGGTAATATCGCCCTTGAAAGTAGCCGCCCCGGTCCTCGAAAGGCACCGCGGCGAACCGGTCGCGCCAGACATTATGAGCGGCAAAGGTGTGATTCCACAGCTCATCCGGTGTTGGGTACTGCGCCAGCTCGCCCTCGACGCCGGTGCCCCTGTCGATGCCATAGATACCCTGGCCGTTGGTGGCATAAGTGAAGCGGATGGAGAGCTTCTCCGCGTAATCCTTGGCCTGCCCCGCGCCCTCGGTCAGCGGCTTGTCCCATGCCTTGGCCTCCACCACCGCCAGCTTGGTGTTGCGGTACTCCAGCACATAATCGGCGGTCAGCGCCTTGCCACGTTTGCCGTGGCCCTCGATGCGACCGAGAGTGATCGGATACTCGCGGCGGATGCGGCTGCCTTCCACCACACCCCAGCCCGCCGCTTTCAGCGCGGGGTCGATATGTTCGGCTCGGGTTTCAGCTTCGTTCATGGTCTCCTCAAAACGTAACGCCCGGTCTTTTTCCCGCCGATCTTCTCGACCAGTCCGGCATCGATCAGCGGGTGCAATAAGTCCATCGCACCTTGCCGGGACACGCCCAGCGTCTTCCATATTTCACCTGGGGCCATGCTCCCGTGATCGCGGAGCAGATGGAGAAGCTGTTCCTGCCGGGGGCGCAAGACCAGTTTATCCGGGGACTTCACCTGGAAGGTTTGAATTCGCAGCCACACCCGTTCGAGCGTTTGCCGGAGTCCCGCCGCACAGTATTCCAGCCAGGCGGTCAGGTCTTCTCCGGCCTGCCGGACACCGTCCAGCGCGGCATAGTACTTTGGACGTTCTTCCCAGTAATATTCGTCCACCGAAAAGATATGATGCGTGTCAAACCCTCGCCGGTAAAGTTCCCACAAAGCCAGAGCCCGGCCCGTGCGTCCGTTGCCGTCGGCAAACGGATGGATGGCTTCGAACCGGTAGTGCAGGATGGCAGAACTGAGAACCGGCGAAAGCTTTTGCGAAGCCGCGTTCCACCACTCCAGCAACTCGAACATCAGCCCTGACACGGCATTCGCCGGAGGGGGGCGATACTGACCGACCCGCACGGAAATCATCCGGTATTTCCCGGCATCGCCCTGATCCATCACCTCTCCGGCCAGAATCCGGTGCAGTTCCAGAATGTCCGCATGACGGATGGTCTTTTTGGCCGCGTTTTTTTCCACATGGCGCAGCCCGGCGAAATAATTGACGACTTCCCGCGTGTGCCGCGCGCCGGATGCTGAAAGTTCGCGTCCTTCCTCCAGGGCGCGGACCTGATCGAGGGTCAGCGGATTCCCCTCAATGGCCGTCGAGGCATGGACGTTGCGCGCGCGGGTGTCTTTCTGGAGGGCGGGAATCCGGGCAAGATCCACCACAGCGCTTTGAATCCGCTCTCGCAACGCCGCCACTTGTTCGACTTCGGAAAGCAGGAGCGGGGTGATTGTGAATTGTGGGATATAGGTCATGGTTAAAAGTAATAAAATGTCAAGTATAAGTCAAGTTTTCTGTCAAGTCAGCTCAAAGCTGTCCGGTGAATGCCTGGTTCAGCAAGGATTTCTTCAACGCGTCGAGGGCGGTGAGCTTGTGCCGGTAAAGGGATTCGAGGCGTTGGGTTTCTTCGCGAAGGGCATCGAGTTGAGTCACAATCTCCCGCTGCGTGCTGAGCGACGGTAAGGAGAGTTGGAGATTTTTCGAGTCAGGAACTCTCATGTGCTGAACTGTTGAACCGGATGCCAAGGCATGGATTTGTCCTTGCAGTTCATCTGACTGAAAAGCGTAAAGGAGGAAGCGATTGTCCAACTTTGTTGCGTTAGCTCGGTAAGAAACAAGTCGTTGACCGAGAAACACTTGGTCATCGCTGAGAAGCATGCCGACCTCACCCATTGGGGCTTCTCGCGTCAATATCACATCTCCGCGCATCGGGATCTGCCGCCGAGTCCAAATGCGGAAAACCTCCTCTGTAACGTAATACACTGATTCGAGATTTACGTATCCATTTCGGACGTTTGTTGTGCGGATCATTTTGAACGGAGTCGGCCCATCAACCTTGGGGGCAGTCTTGTTCACGCAATCCATGATCGACTCGCATGCATCCTCGATTCGGACCAGCTTCCACCGTTCACCACGCTGGGTGAAAACGGATTGTAGGTGGCTTTCGAAAAGTGCGCGGGCGTTTTGAAGGTTCTTTTCTGCGTTGGCTTTGGCGGTGGCAATGCCGTCAAACGCTTCGTCGAGGATGGCGACGATCCGCTGCTGTTTGGGGAACGACTTCGGGAATCGAACCAAGAACTTTTCCGCAAGAACCGAGCGACCTAATTCAGTTTGCCCACCGCAACCTTCGCCGCTCACCTTAATTGCGTCCTCGATGTCTCGGAGCATGTAGCCAAAGAACTCTTGGAAAAAGAGGCCGGGCATAGGTCGAACAATCGTCACATGCGAATCAACCGTTGTAGGCTCAGGCGGATCGTTTCGTAGCTGCGCAACTCGGCCGAGCGTCCCTGACCCAGTTGAGTTTACGAGAACGTCCCCAGCCTGAATTAACCTTTCGCTGCCGATCTTCTTCGCTTTCACGTCGTGTCTTCTCGCTACCTCAAAACTTACGCGATGGTCACGAACGCACCTTTGGTTAAGAACGACGATGCCGCCATCCTCAACATACTTCGGCGACACGCCGCGATTCAGAAAAGAACACACGTCGCCGAGTTTTTTCGTTTTCCACCCCTCCTTCATAGCAGCGCCTTGTTTTTTCCGCTCATAAAACACCACCCCCACGCGCTCGATATGCTCTCGCAGCTTCGCGTGATTCAATTCGGCAAAAATCGACAGATCGATGGTGTAGGGCAGCAGCAGATCGTCTAACTCCGACGCTATCGTCAAGCGTAGATCGGGTGTGAGCGCATCGCCATAAAGCGTCAAATCAATATCCGAGGTCGGCTTGAAATTTCCTTTGGCACGCGACCCATACAAAATCGCCGTTTCAATCTCCGGGAAGGCCTCAAAAACCCCTCGGATTTTCTCAATGGTAATTTCTGAAAGTCCGTATTTCATCAGTCTGAATCTTGCTGGTCATGAAGCGCGGAGAATTTATTCGCCATACTCGCAAAGGCAGGATAAAACCGCTCTATTATATTATCGGCAATCTGCTGAGCGGTTTCGGAATCGTAGGTATGTGAAGAAAGATTGCGAGCTTCTATCATTTTCATCCAGTCCTCACCTTGCTCAATAAGCGCGTTTTTAAACGCTGCGCGCGTTGCGTCTTTGGAGCCGACCAAACCTGTGATCCCTTTATCCTCCAAATAATCTTTTAATACATTCCATGCCAGCTCATGAGTGAACTCGAAGCTCTGAATCAAGCCCTGTTGCTCGAGCTTGGACAATTCACGCGAATGCGCCAATTCCACCGCCTCAACGAGCGTTTGAAAAGCCTTGAGGTAGTTATTGAATCGCTGTTTCCAACGAATGTCGTACTTCATATGGCTTTCCCTCCTATCAATGCCTTGATGTTCCTCAGCACCGTCGCGCTCTCGGCATCCAGCGCGGCAATCTCGTCCAAGATGGCGTGCGGGCTGCGGTGAATGACTTCCTCGCCGCCGTTCGGGTTCTTTACCGAAAGATCAAAGGTCACGGGGTCGATGCTTGCTGCGTCCATGCTCCAGCTCCTGGGCGAGTCGGCTTTGGTTTTTTGCAGTTCGATGAATTCGGCCAGATCGGCATCATTGAGCGGGTTGGTCTTTCCCAGGTTGCGGCCGGGGTCGAGCTGGTAATACCAGACCGTGCGGGTGGGCGCACCTTTTTCAAAGAACAACACCACCGTCTTTACCCCCGCGCCCTGGAAGGTGCCGCCGGGACAGTCGAGCACGGAATGCAGGTTGCAGCTTTCCAGCAGGAGCTTTCTCAGGCTTACAGAGGCGTTATCGGTGTTGGAGAGGAAGGTGTTCTTTATGACCACTCCCGCCCGGCCGCCGGCCTTGAGCATTTTGATGAAGTGTTGCAGGAACAGAAAGGCGGTCTCGCCGGTGCGGATGGGAAAATTCTGCTGGACTTCCTTTCGCTCCTTGCCGCCGAAAGGGGGATTGGCCAGCACCACGTCGAAGCGGTCCTTGTCTTGAATATCGGCAAGGTTTTCTGCCAGCGTGTTGGTGTGGATGATGTTGGGCGCCTCGATGCCGTGCAGGATCATGTTCATGATCGCAATGACGTAGGCGAGGGATTTCTTTTCCTTCCCGCAGAAGGTGCGGGTCTGGAGCGTGGTGAGGTCTTTGGTGGTAAGGTTGCCCTTGGATTTCAGGTAGTCGAATGCCTCGCACAAGAAACCCGCTGACCCGACCGCGCCGTCGTAGATGCGTTCACCGATACGGGGCTGCACCACCTGCACGATGGCGCGGATGAGCGGGCGCGGGGTGTAATACTCGCCGCCGTTTCGCCCGGCGTTTCCCATATTCTTGATCTTGACTTCGTAGAGGTGCGACAGCTCGTGCTTCTCGGTCTGTGAGCGAAAACGCAGTTCGTCGATGTGGTCGATGATCTCGCGCAGGTTGTAGCCGCTGGAGATCTTGTTTTTGATCTCTCCGAAGATCTGCCCGATTTTGTATTCGATGGTGTTCGGGTCGCTGCCCTTCTGCGTGAACCTGCGCAGGTAGGGAAAAAGTTTGTGATTGACAAAATCGAGGAGGTCGTCGCCGGACAGAGCTTTGTTATGATCGAGCTTGCCATCGGGACCTTTGGGCGCGGCCCAGCTTTCCCACCGGTACAGCTCATCAAGAATAAAAACGTACTTCTTCCCCTCCAGCTCGGCCTCCATTGCCTTGTCCTGTTCCAGATCATCAATGTATTTCAGAAACAGCAGCCAGGAGGTCTGCTCTGTGTAGTCCAGTTCAGTGGTGCAACCGGCCTCTTTCCAGAGAACGTCGTCGATGTTTTTGAAAGCCTGTTCGAACATGGTCACCATTTTCTATTAATCGTTGTGGTCACATATTACTAAGGAATCGTTTAAAAGTCTGCTTCCATGAAAATTTTGTCCATAAAGAACGGATCGTCGAAATGGCGGGTGCCGACAAAGGCCACTGCCTGGCGGCCCCACTGCCGCATGGAGCCGGGGGAGAGAACACCTGTGGGCCAGAGGATGAAGCGCTCCAGTCTTTCGGTTCCGATCCCCACACCGTCCTGATCGAACATGCCGGCTCGCCCGTCTGTTTGACGGGGAAGGCTGCGGAGCTGTCCATAGTCAGTCAGGGAATAAACGGCTGACTGCGATTGCGTTTCACGCGACAGCGGATAGAGATGCTGAACGGCATGGGTCCGGCTCTTCATGGCGATGGTCATGAGCTCGCTGAGCGGATTGACTTCAGGCGTCGGAAGGATGAGCGGCGATTCCGCGTAATCAATTTTTTCACGGACATGGAGCCCTTTTGACGGGAAAGCCATGTAGAAACATCCGCAATTGTGAATGATTTCATAAAGCAGAGGCTCTCCGTTTTTATCCAGTGTGACGCGATAGTTTACCCCGTCCAGAAGCCCCCCATAAATATCCAAAAGATTTGCCTTGGGTCGGGAGGGAAACCAGGTGATGTAATTAAGCTGGGTCAGGATATTCGTTCCGAAACGCGTAAAGGATAGAAGCGTATAGGTAATAGGCTGTCCGGTATTGACGCCTATCTCCCCTTCAGGATTCCAGAACAGGGCGCCGATTTTGTCATTGTTGTCCTGTGTCTGAACTTCCCAGACCGGGGCATATATCCGGAAAAGCGCCTGCGAATCCTCGGGAGCGTAGGCTGGAATGCCCAGGGCATCCCGCCGGGTTTTCTGAAAGATCCGGCGACTTGAAGGCAGCTCGCCGGGTTTCTCCGGAACATAGCGGATGGTTGACCAATCTGCCGGAGGCTGGGTGGAGAAATTTATTTTCGCCTCGTCATGCCAATTGTCAACGCCGATTGAAACAAACACACGGAACAGGGGGTAAATGCCAAAAGTCCGGCGAAGCAGGCTGTACTCATCGGGCGCGTCAACCTGTTTTCGCAGCGCCTCAATCAGGGGATCGGCGCCTTGAAAATCCGCAGCCTTTAGAATGTTGCCGCAGGTGACGACATTGCCGTTCAGTGCGTCTTTGTTGTTCGCTGATGTCAGGGCAGGGGTATCTATGGATGGCAGGTTGGCGATTTCATATCCGCGAGCCTCTTGATCCAAAGCCTGCATGTGGTCCACCCATGCTGCAAAGGTTTCCTTGTCCATGGCGTCTTCCCGAAACGAGGCCAAAAAACGATTTGCCCGCAAGTATGGGTAATCCTTCACTCGGAAAGCGCCTGAATCCATCACGCCGGCTTCAGCAATCTGTTGATCCAGTGATGCAAAAAAATCCGCGCAATTTCCTGCCGGTCCGCTGTCGCTGATTCGCGTAGGCCGGGCAGGGGGTGTTGCGCAACCGGCCAGCAAAAGCGCCGAAAGCCAAAGGATGGATATCAGGTGAAGCATCGTGCGCTGTCTGAACATAGCCATATCCTTTCTATTTGCCGGCTTCACCGGTACAGCGATGTTTGATTTACTACACACGCTTATCGGACCACAACATCAATCGCCCCTGGGGCAGGGGATGGGTGGATCGAAAGAGAGCGGCTGCGGGTCACTGCTGTTTCATTTTCTTGAGCATTTCATCGATGGATTGTCCGTTTGGGGCCATGGCCAGCGGGTTGACTGCCAGGAGTTCCTCCCACGCCTTGATGGCGCCCTGCGGATTGTTCAAATCGTGCATCAGCACAATCCCCTTGTTGAACCGTGCGATTTCATGTTTGGGGTCAACTGCAACGGCCTTGTCAAAACTTTGAACCGCTTTGTCGTATTTTCCGGCTTTGCGATACATCACTCCCTGATCCGTCAAGACGTCGGCATTGTTGGGGTTCAGAGCCAATGCCTTGTCGTAGGCAACAATGGCTTTTTCCGGAAGGTCTGCATCAAAGCATAAATTTCCCAGTTGAATCCACCCTGCGATGTCGCCGGGGTTCTGGGATGTTTTGAACTCCAGACCGGCAATCTGATCCGACAGGTCGCGAGGTGTTTTTTGTTCAACTTGTTGATGCGGGTCCGCGGGCGGGATGCCTCCGGTCTTGTAGAGGGTCAACAACACTCCGGCCAGAAGTCCCGCGACAAACGCCAGCGCCACTATCCCGTAAGAGACGCCGCTTTTTTCAGGGATTTTTTCAACGGGTTTTTCCGTATTTTTTTCTGTCTTTTTCTGCTTTGCCATAACCCCTCCGAATCGGTATTTCATTTTTCCATTTTGATACTTCCGCTTCCAGCGGATTCTTTCACACTTGGTCGTATTCATCAAATGGATTTTGGCAACATCGAAAGGTGGAACAGTAGAAATTCAACCGAAAATGTTCTTGACCACCTCCAGTGCACCTGTTATGCATAAAGCTCGGCTCTTTCTTCGGGTGGACGTGACAGGCGGATGGCACGCCTGAAGGTTCGCACAATCTTCAGTCAAGGAGGAACGATCATGTGGAAAACGGTCAGCACAGGATGGTCAGGGGTCGAACCCGCCGTCAAACAGTTTCTCCCGCCCTGCCAGGTGCGGTGTCCCATCAACGAGGACATCCAGAGAACCAACGTCCTCATCTCCCTTCTTCCTGAAGACCCGGAAC
>Ga0315270_10001636_pt1 | contig 11920 bp, 13 predicted proteins | sample C1_bottom_MG_FD_204932 | JGI IMG/M metagenome (GOLD analysis project Ga0315270, IMG submission 204932) | Sediment microbial communities from Yellowstone Lake, YNP, Wyoming, USA - C1_bottom | ecosystem: Environmental > Aquatic > Freshwater > Lake > Sediment | place: USA: Wyoming | collected... | reverse complement strand
AAAATTTCTGGGCAAGAGGCTACTTTGTAACCACGATTGGACTTGATGAAGAAATGGTCAGAGCATACGTCAGGAATCAGGAAAAAGATGATGCTCATTACGATCAGCTGAAATTAGGCCTATGAGTCAGCGCCTTCAGGCGCTTCACGTTTTTGCCACTTTGAGGGGCTAACAAAAATAAACCCCCGGCTTTGCCGGGGGTAATTTAATTTTTTTTGCACGTTGACATTTCCCGCTTGTGAAGGTAATTAAATGCGCATAAAATATGCGCATTGTTTGTGGGGGTGAAAATGACAATTGCTCAATTCGATACCGCAGCGCCAAAGAAGGCAACCAATCTCAGCATCAACGCCGATCTGCTGCGCCAGGCAAAGGAGCTCAATATTAACCTGTCTCAGACGCTGGAGCAGCATCTGGCCGAGCGGGTGCACGAGGCGCGGCGGCAGCAGTGGCTGGCTGAGAATAAAGGCGCGATAGCTGAATATAATCAGCGCGTTGAAGCGCAAGGGGTGTTCAGTGATGGCTTGAGGTCATTCTGATGGCGCAGTTTGATGTTTATGTAAACAGCAACCCGGCGACACGTAAAAATGTGCCGTATTTGCTGGATGTACAGGCTGATTTGCTGGAGGCAATGGCAACACGGGTGGTGGTTCCGCTGATGCTGATCGAGGTGATGGGGGCGGGCGCCCAGCGATTGAATCCGAATTTTAAAATCAAAGGGCAGGCGGTGGTGATGTCCACGGCGGAGCTTGCAGGAGTTTCCGCACGGGCACATGGTGAAAAAGTGGCGTCCCTGAAAAACAAACGCGACGAAATAATTGCAGCGCTGGATTTGCTTTTTACGGGGATTTGAAGGGTGTGCTTTGATGAGAGCGTCGACTTACCCGTCGGCATTTTTCATTATTGGTGCAGGTGGGGACGTCGGCGCTCCTGTTTAGTATGGCCGAATATGCGTGGATTTTAAGGGCTGTTTCCATTATTATGGCGGTCTTTGGCGCTGCTTGAAATGATCAGGATTGGCTTCGGTGGCGTGAGAATATTATAAATATAATTAATATGTTGCGTGATTGCAGCATAGTTTTGCAATAAACATGTAGAGGCAAGCGACAAAAAATGGCGCGATGATTGCTTGTTAACTTTGATGATGAAGCCGTTAAGCGCGCTCCCCTCCCCAACCCTCCCCCGGCGGGAGAAGGGGTAAACAAATCGCTACGCGACTTTTGCATCTTATAGAATTGGCGGGTCTCCCCGCATTGTGGTTTGGTGAACCTGGTCAGGTCCGGAAGGAAGCAGCCATAGCCTAATACTGCAAGTGCCGGGGTTAAGGCTCGCCTCCTTTTTTGAAATGAGCGTGATTAATTGCGCTGGTTTCTTTTGTAGTATGCGTGTCGGCTTTATTTTTTCAATATATTTTAGATACGGTCATAACTTTGTCTGCAACCTCAGTCTTAGCACGCAAGTGGCGTCCACGAAACTTCGCCCAACTGGCGGGGCAAGAGCACGTCGTGCAGGCACTGAGCAATGCGCTGACACAAAACCGTTTGCATCATGCTTATCTGTTTACCGGCACGCGCGGTGTCGGCAAAACAACCATCGCTCGTATTTTTGCCAAATCGCTGAATTGTTTAAGTGGAATTACCGCCACCCCTTGTGGTACTTGTAGTGCCTGTACGGAAATTGATAGCGGGCGCTTTATTGATTTGATCGAGTTGGATGCTGCCTCGAACACGCAGGTGGATAATATGCGTGAACTATTGGAAAGCGCATTGTATGCCCCGACCTGCGGGCGTTTCAAAGTGTATATTATTGACGAAGTTCATATGCTTTCGAAGTCGGCGTTTAATGCAATGTTAAAGACGCTGGAAGAACCTCCCGCTCACGTCAAATTTATTCTGGCAACGACCGATCCGCAAAAAATTCCTGTGACAGTGCTATCACGATGTTTGCAATTCAACCTTAAGCAATTAGCACCAGTCTTGATTACAGAGCATTTACAACATGTGCTTGAGCAGGAAGCAATTCCTTTTGAGGTTGGCGCACTCAACCTTGTGGCACGTGCTGCGCAGGGCAGCATGCGAGACGCGTTGAGCTTGATGGATCAGGCCATTGCGTACTCTAATTCAAAGGTTGAAGAATCTACTGTTCGAAATATGTTGGGTACCATTGACCAGAGTTATTTGTTTGAGTTGCTCCAAATTTTGCGGGCTCAGAATGGTGCAGGCTTACTTCGAATAGCCGACGACATGGCGATACGCAGCATGGCATTTGATGCTGCCTTGCAGGATATGGCTACGCTGTTGCATCGCATCGCTTTGGCTCAAACGGTGCCTGAGGCAATTGCTGAGGATGAGCCGGAACGAACTCGTTTGTTTGAATTTGCGCGGCAATTTAGCGCGGAAGAAATCCAGTTGTTTTACCAAATTGTAATTCACGGTCGAAATGAAATTAGCCTGGCGCCTGATGAATATGCCGGTTTTACCATGACTTTGTTGCGTATGTTGGCGTTCATACCAGCTTCAGCTAGAGCCAATCCTGAGCAGGCTGTACCTGTTCTCGATAAGGTTGTGGGTAAAATTGCACCAGATATGCCTGGCGCTAAACCGACAATGGTTAGTCATATTGCTGCGCCTGCATTGGTAATTAATCAGCTAGACTGGAATACGTTGCTGGCACAGCTAAATGTGCAGGGGATGGCTCGCGAGTTGGCCAAGAATTGCGTGCTATCAAACTTCGTTGACGGAAAAATAAGCCTGAGTCTTGCACCTCAACACAAGCAATTTCTCAACAATAAAATTGCACATGAAAAATTGCAGGCAGCGCTGAGTGATTATTTTGCACAACCGATAAAGCTAACACTATCAGTCGGCGTTCCAACGAGTGCAATAACTCCAGCAGTGGTTGAACTGCAGGAAAGACAAGAGCGTCAGCAGTCTGCATCTGATGCTATTTCTCAAGACCCATTCGTGCTTGAGGCCCAGGCTCAGCTCGATGCGCAGATTGTCGAAAATTCAATAAAATTTATTCAACCGTAAATTGGAGGATGTGAACGATGATGAAGGGCGGATTAGGCGGCTTGATGAAACAAGCGCAGCAAATGCAGGCAAACATGAAAAAAGCCCAGGACGAATTAGCAAAAATTGAAGTCGAGGGGCAGGCAGGGTCAGGAAAAGTTAAAGTTAGTATGACCTGTGCGCACGATGTTCGTCGTGTGAAAATTGACGATAGCCTGGTTGGTGACAAAGAGATGTTGGAAGATCTGATCGTTGCCGCCCTAAATGACGCAGTGAAACAGGTGGCGACCACGACCAAAGAAAAAATGGGTGGATTTGGAGCAGGATTGAACTTGCCGCCCGGTATGAATTTGCCATTTTGATAATGCTGTCTGTGGTTGCCAGTTCGCGATGAAAACTCCTTCCAGTTTGGAAGCGTTAATTACTGCGCTTCGCGTACTTCCCGGGGTGGGGCCAAAGTCGGCTCAGCGCATGGCTTATCATCTACTGCAAAGGGATAAGCCAGCTGCTTTAAGGTTGGCGCAGACCTTGACTCATGCGGTAGAAACGATTCATCACTGTGCCAAATGCAACAATTTTTCTGAAGAAGAAGTGTGCGAGATGTGTCGCTCATCACGACGAGAGATGAATTTGTTGTGTGTTGTAGAAATGCCCGCCGACCTGTTAATGATAGAGCAGGCACAATGTTATCAGGGAATGTACTTTGTATTAATGGGAAGGTTGTCGCCGCTGGATGGGATAGGTTCGCGGGAACTGCATCTGGATAGATTGGTAAAGCGTGCCCTTGAACAGCCATGCGAAGTGATTTTGGCCACCAATTTTACGGTTGAGGGTGAGGCGACTGCGCATTACATTGCAACCCTGTTGAGTGCCCAGGGTGTGAAAGTATCACGTATAGCAAGAGGTTTGCCTGTGGGTGGTGAATTAGAGCATGTGGATAGTGGTACGTTAGCGCAAGCGGTATTGGAAAGGCGCGAGGTACTTTAGTGGTAGTCAGTTACATTCTTCATGATGGGGGCAATTGGAAAAATGAGTGAGCAAGGTGACAAGATACAAAAAGTGCTCGCTCAAGCAGGAGTGGGCTCAAGGCGCGCGATGGAAGAATGGATATCTTTAGGCCGCGTTACAGTCAACGGTGAGTTGGCAACTTTGGGGATGCGGGTGGTCGAAGGTGATGTTCTCCGCGCAGGCAATCGTACTGTCCATGTCAGGGCGCTAACCGAGAAGGAATTCCCGCGTGTATTGCTGTATCACAAGCAAGAGGGCGAAATTGTTAGTCGTGATGATCCTGAAAGGCGCACTAGCGTTTTCGAAAAACTACCTAAATTACGAGGCATGAAATGGGTTGCCATAGGGCGTTTGGACTTTAATACCAGTGGATTATTAATATTTACGACTTCTGGAGAGTTGGCAAATCGACTCATGCATCCACGTTTTGAAGTGGAAAGAGAATATGCAGTGCGTGTACAGGGGATGATGACACCAGATCAGATGCGTCAGATGACCCAGGAGGGTTTAGTACTTGAAGATGGATTGGTTAGGTTTGAAAAACTCACTGACGAAGGTGGTGAAGGATTTAATCATTGGTATCGCCTTGTGCTGAAGGAGGGCAGAAACCGTGTGGTGAGACGTACCTTTGAATCATTGGGTCTGACGGTTAGCCGCCTTATACGTGTACGTTATGGAATTATTAACCTGCCACCTTCTATCAAACGCGGCAAAATGGCTGAATTGGGTGAGGGTGAAATTAACATGATACTCGACTGGGTTGGGTTGGCGAATCAACCTACGCTGGCGATGGGACACACTCAAGATATGCCTGTTTTTGACGATAAGGCGATAGAGAAAGGGAAAATACCCCAACAAAATGGGAAAAATACAGAGTCCGTAAGAAGCGAGCACAAACGAAAATCAAGAGTTCCTTCTCGAAATGGGCGTCATAGATCATAGGATTGTCGTAAAAATATAACTACCATTAAATCCTTAGACTTGGGCATGTGTGTTAAATAAAGTTATAATTCGAGGCGAGTGTTTGATTTCAACTACTCGAGCTAGTCAAAATCATCTATATAAGACCAGGAAGAATGGAAGAACGGGATAACAAAACCATCATATGCAGTGTATTGTTTCTGGATATTGTGGACTATTCTCAGAAAGCCGTTTCAGGGCAAATTACCCTGAAAGAGGGCTTTAATTCTTTTTTGTCGTCTGCGCTGGTTAATATTCCCGTGGCTGATCGGATAATCTTGGATACAGGTGATGGTGCTGCAATCAGTTTTCTTGGCGATATTGAAGATGCACTCAAAGTGGGTTTAAGTATGCGCGAAAGCTTACTTAATTCAGGCATGGACATGGAGCCGCCATTGTTGGTCAGAATGGGCATTAACCTGGGACCGGTTCGATTGGTAAAGGATATTAACAACCAGCCAAACATCGTAGGCGATGGTATAAATGTGGCTCAGCGTGTGATGGGGTTTTCTGATGTAGGCCAGCTCTTGGTTTCACGTTCATATTATGACTCAGTGTCGAGAATTTCTCAGTTATACGCGGGCATGTTTCATTATCAAGGTTCACGCACTGATAAACATGTACGTGAACATGAGGTCTATGCCATTGGTTATCCCGGAGAGTTTTCCCTTTCTCAGCGAAGTACGGCTCTAGTAGCAAAACTTAAGAGAGTTTCTGTTTTATTAATGCGCGGAATCAATCAGACATGGTTGACTTTATTAAATACATTTCGAAGTGCCAGTAATAATCAGAGAATAATATTCCTGGGTGTTTCTATGTTTGCATTTGTGATGCTGGCAGGGGTACTGACTTATGTTAACCGGTCAAATTTTGCGTCGATGAAACAGGTTGTTGTGCGGTATTACCCAGATGCAGAGCAACTTGCTAACGTAACTTCTGTAAATAAGGCAGATAACCAGCTTGTAATTGAACAGACAGGGAAAGAATTGGACAAGAGCGGTGCTGCAAAAAAAATTGGTAAAACCAGTATTGCCAGAGTTCGGACTCTTGAGGAAACAACAGGTGAGGCAGCGGTTATGAATCTTGTGGTTTTGCCGTGGGGTGAAGTTTACCTGGATGGTAGAATGCAAGGTGTTTCACCGCCGCTGCTTGAGTTGCAAGTTGCGCCTGGCGCACATGAAATTGAAATCCGTAATACGAAATTTCCAGTATATAAACAGTCTATACAGGCAACTGTAGGAGAAAAATTAACAATTAAACATACGTTTGCTAATTGACTAGATGAGGTTGAGTTTGGTAATGAATTTGCTTAAATTGGCTTTGGGAGGGATGATTGTATTGGTGGTGGGTGGATGTCAAACCATGAGTAGTATGAACCCATTTGCGTGCGATGCAACCCAAACTCAAAGTGCCGTTTCGCCCACAGACAAAAAGTTGAACTATGGCGTGTTGAGTTACGAAGAAGGTAATTATCAAGCCTCTGTGACTGCCCTGCTCGGTGTATTCGAAGCGGGTCTGAGTGGCAAGCCTGAGCAGGTTAAGGCATATAAATACCTGGCTTTTATTCAGTGTGTTTCTGGACGTGAAACCATGTGTCGTGATTATTTTAAGAAAGCGTTGGAAATTGATCCTAATTTTGAGCTTACAACTGCAGAAGCTGGACATCCAATATGGGGACCAGTATTCCGGAGTGTAAAGAGTAAATACGCTAAGTAACCCATGCAAACTTATTTGAATGCAAATATGATTGTGAAATTTAGAGAGGATCAATGTTGCCTGATATTCAGACTATGTTCTCCAGTAATGGGTGCCAGTGATGATTAGCCAACTCGGCAGGTACAACATTATCGGCGAACTTGGACAAGGCGCTATGGGTACCGTGTACAAGGCGGTAGATCCTTTAATTGACAGAATTGTCGCAATAAAAACTATAAATTTAAGCTTGGCTCTTGACGAGAAAGAAGAGTATGAATCACGCTTTTATCAGGAAGCAAAAGCAGCCGGACGGCTCAGTCATCCTAATATCGTAACTATTTATGACGTGGGGAAAAGCGGTGAGATTGCCTATATCGCAATGGAGTTTCTGCAAGGTCGAGAGTTAAGGGATGTCCTTAATGACGGCAAACAGATGGCAGTCGAACAGGTTATCAATGTAGTTTCGCAGGTTGCCCAAGGATTGGCTTACGCACATGAGAATGGGATTATTCATCGGGATATCAAACCTTCCAACATTATGATCGTGAGAGATGGCCACGTTAAGATTACCGATTTTGGAATTGCGCGCATGGCATCTGCTGCAGTACGTACCCAGACGGGTATGGTGTTAGGTTCACCCAAATATATGTCTCCGGAACAGGTTGTCGGGAAATTGACGGATCAAAGGTCGGATATATTTTCCCTTGGTGTGATGCTTTATGAAATGCTCACGGGTGAAGCCCCTTTTACGGGCGAAAATATTAACGCGATCATGTATCAAACGTTGAATAGTGTGCCACCGCCCCCGAGTACGCTGAGTGCTAATGTGCCAGAGATGTTGAATTTTATTGTGGCGAAGGCACTTGCGAAGAAATTGGATCATCGTTACCAGGATGCGAAAGAATTCGCCAGTGATCTATATTCATGCCGCGATAGATTGCCACGTCCCGCTATGTTACGTGATGCGGGTAAGCAAAACGGTCCAACTGCTTCTCAGCTCCCGGACTCGACCCCTACGCGTGCACATGTTGATAATAATGAGGATGAGTCAAAACCGGTAGCGACACTTGGATTGTCGTCAGCTTTCGATTCGGCAGCAGCTACAATGCGTTTGGCTGCTTTGACAGGCACAGCAATGGAGGTCGAAGAATTTTCAAAAACTTTTAAGATGGCTGTTCCGAATATTGATGATATCAATAAAGCGGGGGCGTATCCCCCTGTTTTGACAGCGGCTGTAACAGTTAAATTAAAACCAGAAACTTCTTTGTTTGTAAAACCCGCATCTGTATCCAATTCAACGATAAACCAGAGCAAAACAGAGGAGAAAGATGATGCAAGCAGTGGAAACTTGTTACTCATTGTCGTTGTTGTGCTTGTTTTGATAGGTTTGCTTTCAGTATTTATCTTTTAACTGAGTTTGAGGTGATTCCTTCTGTTTGCGGTTGGTTCAATAACGATTTTGTTTAAATTGCATTCCTCTCGTATCTTTTTATCCACGCTAATCTTGTTCTTGATATTCACCGTGGTGATTGTGTTTATGTTGCCGCTCCCAATAATTCCCAAGTTAATTTTAGCTGGATTGTTGACTGTGATTCTGATTTTTTATTTTTTGCGTGACGCTCTGTTAGTCATGTCAACTTCATTTGTTGAGTTTTATTTCAAACAAGACTTTATTGAATTGACTACGCTTGGTGGAAAAAAAATATCCGGTAGGATATTGGAAACAAGTTTTGTTACGCCTTTTTTAACAATTTTGAATGTATCTCCAATAAATACTAAATACAAAACCAGTAACATCGTGATTTTCCCGGATAGCATGGATATTGAGCAATTTCGGGAATTGCGTGTGAGATTGCGTTGGGAAAGGTAAGTTTGGAATGAGTAGCGTATTTTGATAATTGGCTACAATTTTCTGTCGAAGTTTGTCGGTATTAGTATGGTTGACTTTGCCAGGGGTAATGTCTCTGGATAATCCTTGCTAAAATGAAGGCCGCGACTTTCATGGCGCAACAAGGCGCTTTGTACAATAAGGTCTGCGCTCAAAACCAGATTTCTAAGTTCTAGTAAATCGGCACTGATATGAAAATTATTATAATACTCGGTGATTTCCTCATGTAACAGTTTGATTCTGTGTTGGGCTCTCTCTAACCTTTTTGTCGTGCGAACAATTCCAACATAGTCCCACATAAAGCGTCGCAACTCGTCCCAATTGTGAGAAATAACCACTGCTTCATCTGCATCAGTAACCTGACTTTCATCCCACTCTGGCAATGTTCTGAACGTCGCGGGTTGCTGCGAGAGAATATCCACTGCCACTGCATCAGCAAAAACCAGACATTCAAGTAGTGAGTTACTGGCCAACCTGTTGGCACCATGAAGTCCTGTGTGTGTGGTTTCTCCTATTGCATACAATTGTTCAACATCGGTACGTCCATTCAGATCGACCTCCAAGCCTCCACAAGTATAGTGTGCCGCTGGCACTACAGGAATTGCTTCCCTTGAAATATCTATGCCCAACTCTATACATCGTGAATAAATATTAGGGAAATGTTGAAGTAGAAATTCTTTCGGTTGGTGTGAAATGTCAAGGTAGACACACTCAAGACCAAGTGTTTTCATTTCGAAGTCTATCGCTCGTGCAACGACGTCTCTTGGGGCAAGCTCGGCGCGCTCATCGTGTCTAGGCATAAATCTTGTGCCATTAGGTAGTTTTAATAAGCCACCTTCCCCCCGTACGGCTTCACTAATTAAAAAAGATTTCGCATGCGGATGATAAAGACATGTAGGGTGAAACTGGATAAATTCCATATTTGCTACTCTACATCCGGCGCGCCACCCCATGGCAATCCCGTCCCCTGTTGAAGTATCCGGATTGGTAGTATAGAGATACACTTTCCCGGCGCCTCCAGTTGCCAAAACGACGTTACGTGCACCAATAGTAATAATTTCTTCGCTTTGGGTATTAAGAACGTATGCCCCGTAGCAACGGTTATCTGCACTCCCAATTTTGTTACCTGTTATGAGATCAATGGCAATGTAGTGTTCTAGTAGGGTGATATTGGGATGATCTGCAATTTTGGCAGCCAAGCTTTGTTGAACCACTAAGCCTGTAGCATCGGCTGCGTGGATTATGCGTCGATGACTGTGACCACCCTCTCGCGTCAAGTGGTAATGGTTTTCGTCATTTCGACTGAAAGGTACACCTTGTCCAATGAGCCAATCTATTGCGGTTTTGCCATGTTCTATTACGTATCGTGTGGTCTGGGGATCGCACAAGCCGACACCAGCAATAAACGTGTCTTGGATGTGATTTTCACAAGAGTCTTCTGGTGATAAAACGGCGGCTATTCCACCTTGTGCCCAGGCGCTCGCCCCATCCAACAAGGCTTTTTTTGTGATAATAGCTACTTTTTGTTGATCTGCCAGCTTAAGTGCTAATGATAAGCCTGCAAGACCACTACCAATAATGAGTGAGTCATATTTGAACATGTAATAACACAATGAATTTTCGTCAAGACGAACTATAACAAATAATTGAGTTTCCTGTTATTGGGTAAAAAATGACTAAGCTAGTGAACCAATTTTGAGTACTTTTGTCGATTTAGGTTATAAAGGCAATACTGACTCCAATAAGGTCAACGGTTATACTAGCAATCCATTTGTTTCATTTTTGCATGAAACAGGAAATTTATTGCAGGGATAATCTAAAGATGGGTGACAGGGAAGTCGATCAACAATTGGTGGAGCGCGCACAAAGTGGTGACAAGCACGCCTATGAATTGCTGGTCATCAAATATCAACGCAGATTGCGACGGTTAATTTCACGTTTTGTACGTGATGTTGCGGAGTCTGAGGATGTCACACAGGAGGCATTTATTAAAGCCTATCGCGCTTTGCCGTCTTTTCGTGGAGACAGCGCTTTTTACACATGGCTTTATCGAATTGGTATCAACACAGCGAAAAATTATTTGGTATCGCTTGGAAGGCGTGTACCCACTAATTCACAATTTGATGCAGAGGACTCTGAAGAATTTGAGGGGGCTGGGTTATTACAGGAGGTAAACACGCCGGAAAATGAGTTAATGAGCAAACAAGTTGCAGAAGTAGTGAACTCTTCCTTGCTAAAATTGCCAGATGATCTGCGAACCGCTTTAACCTTACGTGAAATTGAAGGTTTAAGTTATGAAGAGATTGCTGAAATTATGGGTTGCCCTATTGGAACCGTACGATCAAGGATATTTCGTGCCCGTGAGGCGATAGCGACAAATTTACGCCCATTGTTGGGCACCAGTAACGATAAGAGGTGGTAAGCATGAAACATAATATTTCCTTGTTGATGGATGGTGAGCTATGCGATGACGAAGCAGAGGTATTGTTACGAAAAATCAGCCAATATCAGGAAGGGAGCCAGGAATGGTTGACCTATCATTTAATTGGCGATGTCTTGCGACATTCAGAGGGTTTATCCGAGAATATTAGTGCAGAGTTCTTTGAGCGATTACATGCCGAACCGACAGTTTTGTCTCCTAGAAGAAAAACTTTCGGCAGGCCAGGTATCTATGCCATGTCTGCCGTAGCATCGATTATGGCCATTGCATTTTTGGGGTGGACATCAATACAAATCAATAATGAGCCTATTAACTATCAGCTGCAGCCGCAACTTCGAACCAGTATGGTTAGGCCAGATATATTACCTGCCAATGAAAATATAAATGATTACTTGTTGGCCCACCAGGAATATTCCCCAAGTAATGATGTACGTGGTGCTGCCTCATATATCCGTACGGTATCTATTAAGCAAGCAGTAGCAGGTAAATAAAGTGAGTATCCACCTTATGCAACCCCGATCATGTTTAGTTTGTTGGCTATTAATTGTTTCATTCAATGCATCGGGAAATTCCTTGAGTCAGGATGAACTTACGGGATTGGAAAAAATAGTCTTAGCGGCTAGGCAAACCAATTATGTAGGCACCTTTTATTATCAATCTGGAAACTATATTGAGACATCGCGTATTACACATGTATTAGAAGGTGAAAATGAGCATGAGAAGTTGGAAAGTCTGGATGGTGAGCGTAGCGAAGTCATAAGAAAAAATCGCCAAGTATGGTGCTACCAGGGTGACAGTAAATTGATGGTCGCCAAACGTGAAGGCTCGAGAACGTTTCCGGCATTATTACCAGAGCATTTAGAATTGTTGCAGGAAAACTACCAGATAGATCAGAGTGAAGCAGACAGGGTTGCTGGT
>Ga0315270_10001635_pt1 | contig 11921 bp, 6 predicted proteins | sample C1_bottom_MG_FD_204932 | JGI IMG/M metagenome (GOLD analysis project Ga0315270, IMG submission 204932) | Sediment microbial communities from Yellowstone Lake, YNP, Wyoming, USA - C1_bottom | ecosystem: Environmental > Aquatic > Freshwater > Lake > Sediment | place: USA: Wyoming | collected... | reverse complement strand
TCGGCCATGCTCAATGCGTTTACGTTGTTCTCAATGAGAACTGGAAGGTTCAATGCGCGGCGCAGCGTTGAACCAAGAGCCACGCCGTTCCAGCCAAGCTGGGTCGAATTCACGACCCCGATACTTTGTTCATTTATTGTTCCGGGAACACCTACGCCTACACCGAGTAGACGAGTCTCTCCGCCTTCAATGAAGTTTTGGAGGAGTTCAGCCAGGCTTGCGACCGCCATGGGAGAAGTGCAGTCGAAGGATGCATTTGCAGAGCGCACCACCACACCATCGATACTGACCTCGACGAAGGCCACATGTTCTGGCGCGATTTTCAGGCCGATGGCATGACCAGCCGTTGAGACTAGCCCAAGCATGCGTGAAGGTCTTCCACCTTGAGAGGGTACGAAGTCCAACTCGCGCACAAGTCCCTCCTGTATCAATTGACGAGTCAGTAGCGTGATTAGTGGAGGAGTAACTCCCAACATGCGGGCAAGTTCTGCTCTAGAGACTGGTCCGATCGCGCCAAGATGGGCCAGGATCGCCGATCTATTGATATCGGTGTAAACGCGGGTGCGGCGGTTGGACAAATCGACCTCCCCGGTTGCTTTACGTCCTACATATAGAGGACAGAGAGTACTCCATTTTGGACCGAGAAGTCGTTGACTTAATTAAATGCTTAATTTACCGTGTGACCCATGACACACTTGAGGAACGGCAAAGGGCTCATCCGTAAGCACTCTTGGCTAACCAAATCGAGCTTGGCTGGGCTTCTTGTCGTAGTTCTTGTCATCTCAACTCTGTCAGTCTCTACTCGCAGCGCCTCGGCTTTGATCGCTGAGAATCAGGCAGCGGCCCAGAACCTGACGACACCAACCGCTACGTCAGTGGCGAGCATCTATGCATCGAATTGGTCAAATCTGACATCAATTTGGATGGCCAGCAAACTAAACCAGAATGACACTGGTTCCTACGGCCCACGAATTGCTGAACTGCGAAGCAGCAGTAATTGGTCGACGAATCAGATTGTCGATTATTCCGGTTTTTTCCAGGACACTACAAATAGTACGAAATACGACCAAACTCATAACTTCAATTCAAGCGCCTATCTTGACGAAAATGGTGTCGTCAACTCAACGTATGGCACCTACAGCGGCGCAACACTTCCAATCCAAATCAAGCGCGACTATGTTGCAGTTCCCAATCAACCGTTTCTCGTAGTGCGCTACACGCTAACCAACCCGTCATTGACGAGTTCAGTTAACTGGAAAGTCTTGGATCAAGTACATCTCAATAACACTTCAGCGACAACCAATGTGTCCGCAAGTTATGACACAGCCAGAAATGCTTTCTTCGGAGATATGACTGCGTCGAGCCAACCTGTAGTCACTCTGGGAGCTTTCCAAACCGCTACGTCTCATCAGGCCGGCAACGATGCAGATTGTGTTGCTACTAACGCCACTGCAAGCCCATGGTGCCAATTCGATGCGAATGGCACACTATCCAATAACAACACACTCGCCACTCCCAAGGTTGATTTGGCATTTCATAATTCCGTGACCATCGCCGCGAATAGCAGTCAAACGCTTTACTACTACCTTGGCCTTGGAAGCACTCTTGCCAATGCGCAGGCTGCTGCAGATACAGCACGCGCACAAACTGGCGCGTATTGGTTCACCACGACCGCCAGTAATTACGCAACATGGCTGGCCAGTGGAAAGACACTTTCCACTTCTGATTCGGGTGTCAACACGGCTTATTTGCGTAACTTGGTAGTCATTAAGAACTCTCAAAATCCAAGCAACGGCCTTTTCCCAGCAGCGACAAATCCCGGGTCATACGGATACAAGGCTTGGGTTCGCGACGCATCGTTTACTGCAATGTCTTTAGATGCCGCAGGACATTATTCCGAGGCTGCTCTCTACTGGAATTGGATGGCCACCAATGAATTGGCTGGGGGAACATGGCATACCACTTACGACTTATGGTCGGGCAACTGGGTCTCATTTGTGGAGCCTGAATACGACAGTATTGGCCAATTCCTAGTTGGCGTTTATAAGCATTATTTGGATACTGGTAACACCTCATTCCTTACTGGAATGTGGTCGCAAATCCAGGCTGCAGCAAACTATGTTCAATCCAATATTGGAACCAACGGCTTTGGCCCAGCTGATGCGAGCATCTGGGAAGAGTCCGTGCAATACAACGTCTTCACCCAAGCTTTCTACATCGCCGGGCTAAGGGCTGCCGCCCTAATCGCACAAGTGGAATCCTCTCCTACGAATGCTGATAACTGGAATGGAGCCGCTTCGACGATTCTCTCTGCCGTTCAACGGAGTTATAGTTGGAATCCTTCAGGGATGTTCAACGACACCACTGGTTACTACGACCGAGGGGTGACTACTACAGGCACCGTTAACACTCTCATTGATTCATCATCACTGGCATTGATCGTATTTGGTGATATAGAGGCGAGTTCCTCGCGTGCAACTTCGATGGTTTCGGCAATTGAAAAATCGCTGACCCATGATGGTGTTGGTTTGGCTCGATACACGGGTGACCCTTACTACTACAGCAGCCCGTACAATCCTGCTGGAAATGAAGCTGGTTCTGCGGAGCCAACCTGGCCGAACGTCACAATGTTTGATGCGATGTATGAAGTATTCACCGGCAGATCTAGCGACGCTTTCGCCAAATTGCAGTGGTACACAAGCCGCTCGGGCGTCGGTTTCATGCCTCCAGGAGAGGCTGTGTCGTGGACAACTGGACAGCCAATCCTGAGCACCATGTCCGAACCATTGACTGCAGCGTCCTTCATTATGGCCGCGCTCTCATACAGTGGGCAGTTCGACCCCCGCGTAACTGCATCTAATTCAAATCTTGGTTCGAGTGCCGCTCCAACCGTCACCACGAATGCGCATGCTGACTGGCCACAGTGGCAAGAAATCCCTTACGCGAAATCTCCTGCCGGCAACAGTTTGTCGGGATCTTCAATGAGTGATATTCAACGAGTTTATGTCTCAAATGATGCGACAAACCTTTACATCAGGGTCGACAATGCATCTGGTGCTTTTTCAGGTTACAACACCGCACCTAAGTTTGGATTGTTGGTTTATGCGCAAGATTTCAATCACTCTGGATCGATTACGAGCCGATCGATAGGTCAATATGGTCGAACTCTTGATCATCCAATGAACTACATGGTTGGAAGATGGAGTGATTCGTCCACGTTCTCCGCGTTCTCTGCGGGTACAAGCGGATGGAATTGGACCTCAAATTTGAGCACCATTGCACCCCAATGGGATACCACTACCGGACGGATTGAAGCGAAAATTCCGATTTCCTCGCTAGCAAGCACTGGATCTGCTGCTTCAGGTTCTTGGTCGAATCTTGATATTGGACTGGCCTATCAAAACCCCTCGACGGGAACTTGGACGGACGATGATCTTGCCGCAGTCAACTACCGGATGACTGGATCAGGAACCGCCTGGCTTTACGGAAATACACTTGGTAAAGAGGTCAGCGCTCTCACCACGGATAAAGCTCGCTACGCAACGACCGATACCGTGAATGTGACTGGCAGGATCGTAAATACCCAGGCGGTCGCGCAAAGCGGTGCAACCTTGACTCTGCACTACACCCACCTGGGCGCTACCGTGGGGACTGATCAGACTGCATCAGTGAATCTTGCGGCGGGTCGAGCCTCAGATTTCGCAGTGGCATGGACACCGCCTTCTACCGATCACCAGGGGTACTTGGTACAAGCAACCCTGACTGATTCAACCGGGTCCGTTCTAGATACTGCTCAGACTGCGATAGATGTTTCATCTACTTGGGAGAAATTCCCTAGATATGGATTCGTTACTGATTTCAATGACAACTATAACCAGAGTGCCATAGCGAGCCGACTGAACCTGTATCACATCGATGGAGTTCAGTTCTATGACTGGCAGTACAAGCACCACCTACCCCTTGCCGGAACAGTGGCAAGCCCTGCGAGCAGTTGGGTGAACATTGATAACGTCGCCACGTACCGTCACTCCGTAATTGCACTCATCAATGCTATGCACGCAACTGGAAGTTCTGCCATGAATTACAATCTCGTCTATGGGGCTTGGGCGGGGTATGGCAGTGACGGGAGTGGGGTGGATTATCACCAAGGCTTATGGTTGAACAACAACTGTACCAACCAAGCAAGCTATGCTCTCCCGGCAAATTTCGCTACGCCATACCTCTACCTCTTTAATCCAGGTGATACGGGATGGCAGTCGTACTTGAATGGCAGAGAGTCAGACGTATTTGCGGCCTATCCATTTGATGGTTGGCATATGGATCAACTAGGTCCTGTCGCTGTTGGTCCTACGTACACGTGCGCAGGGGTACTTGTTGATCCACCCAGTACTTTCAGCGGTTTCATAACGGCAGCGAAAGCAGCCCTCAACAAGACCATCGTCTTTAATGCAGTTGGTCAGTACGGTCAGCAGAACGTCGCAGGCAACTCCAACCTGCCATTCCTCTACACCGAGGCGTGGCCAGCCAATGGGCAAACCTCGTACAACGATTTGCGGAACGTAATTACCCAAAACAACACGTGGAGTAGCGGGACCAGAAACACTGTGATTGCGGCGTATCCGGATCAGAGCTACTCGACCCTCTTCACGACTTCGGCACCAGGGTTCCTCAATACTGCGGGAGTCCTTTATGAAGATGCGGCGATTTTCGCCTCTGGCGGTTCTCACATCGAGTTGGGCGATGTTGACCACATGCTTGATGACCCCGTCTATCCTAATATGAACCTACTTATGCAAGCTCCTCTGCAGAAAGGTATGGTCAACTACTACAACTTCTTGACCGCGTACGAGAACTTGCTTCGGGACGGGCTCACGGACAACAGTCATGTAATCAGTTTGCCTGGCGGCCCAGCAACGAGCACGAATGGAACCGCTGGAACCGTATGGACGTTCGCCCGCTCAAAGACTGGGACCGATGTGTTGCATCTGATCAACATGTTGAATCTGACGTCATCAGACTGGATGGACACGAACGCGAACAAGGTTGCACCTACCGTGCAGACAAATGTTGTGACCAAGTACTACTACGGGACTGGCACACCAACATCTGTCTTGCTTGCTTCACCTGATATCAATGGCGGCGCAGCGCAATCCCTCTCCTTTACGACCGGTAGCGATGCCGGGGGAGCTTACGTTCAGTTCACTGTTCCAAGCCTGAACTATTGGGACATGGTCTGGGTCAACAAGTAATGAATTAGGAAGCGGTACGAAACGAGTGAGTTCGCAGGGAAGTTAGGTAGTTAGGCGCAATGGCCCCGCGTAATGCGGGGCCATTGTTTTTGCGCACTGGGCGCAATGCACTCGAACTAACTGGCAAGGCAGGAGACAACGAACACGCTTGAAAAAGTTATCACCCCTACTACTGTCGGCATGCCCGATATGACATTAGTCTTAGTCGACCTTAATCCAGACACACGTGTCCTTTGGCAGTTTGCCATCTTTTAGCGGTCCACTAGCGATAAGGACTTTGCCAACTGGAAGCTTATAGACCTTGCCCGAGAAGTTCATTATGCAATGCCAGCCATTTTCTCGAGCAAAGTGAAGGACCTCTGGATCTACCGTCTTAACCCACGTTAGATCTTCAGTCGATTGGTATTTCTTACGAAGCGCCAGCGCCTTTCGATATAACTCTAGAGTCGAATTTTTAACGCCAGATTGGACAGATACTGCAAAATCTGCAAACCACTTTGGCTGTGGCAGGTGTGATCCACCAGCGCTGAAGCCAAAAGATTGGCCATTCTTTCCCCAAGGAAGCGGCACTCGACATCCGTCGCGACCCTTCTCGGTATGAATGAAAGCAAGACCCTTTACCGGTGTCTTAACACTCTTGATCTCTACATTGCGGGTCCAATGTGGGTCTTGCAATGCACTGTGCGGCAAATCTTCAACTTCAAAAAGACCCAACTCTTCACCTTGGTAGATGTAGATACAGCCAGGTAGTGCCATGAGCAACATGGACGCTGCGCGTGCACGTTGTAGTCCCAATTTGCGATCAAGCTTCACACTGGCTCCATCAGAGAGGAGCCATTCTTTGAGATTTGTCCCCTTTGGCAGCCCGTACTTGGTCGCATGTCGCACTTGGTCATGGTTATCAAGTACCCAAGTTGATGACGAGCCTTCGCTCTTTGCCAACTTGAGATTGGCGGTAATAATTTTCTTAAATAACTTTGCATCGTAGTCTGCAATGAGCAGATCAAAGTTAAATGCTTGACCGAGTTCATCCGGCTTTGCATAAAGCATTCGGCGCGGTGCCCGGACATACGCCTCAGCTACCGCTACGCGGGGTGGATCATATTCATCAAAAACTTTGCGCCACTCACGGAAAATCGTATGAACATCATTGCGATCAAACAGAGTGTCAGTTCCATCCTGCACAATCTTGAAACTATCCAAACTTTTAATAGAGCGATTAAGTCGCGTCATATCCTTTTTTAGGGCATGAGCGACGTCAACACGGAATCCATCCACTCCGCGATCTGACCAGAAACGCAAGGTCTCTAAGAAATCTAATTGAACTTCGCGGTTATCCCAGTTGAAATCGGGTTGTTCCGGCGCAAAAAGATGCAAATACCACTGACCCGGTGTGCCGTCTGGATTCTTTGTACGTGTCCAGGCTGATGGTGCAAAGTGGGAAATCCAGTCAGAGGGCGGGAGTTCGCCGTTCTTACCTTTTCCATCACGGAAAATATACCGATCACGCGCTTTTGATCCTGGAGGAGAAGCCAGCGCCTCCTGAAACCAAACATGCCGATTAGACGAATGGTTAGGGACGATATCTACGAAGACCCTGATACCGACTTTGTGAAGCGCCTTAACCATGTTGTCGAAATCTTCCAGTGTTCCAAGATTGGGGTCGACATTTCGATAATCATCAACGTCATAACCACCATCAGCGAGAGCTGATGGATAAAAGGGGCTTAGCCAGACCGCATCCAAACTGAGTGATTGCAGGTATTCGACCTTAGATGTGATGCCGTTGATGTCACCTAAGCCATCTCCATTGGCGTCTTTAAAGGAACGCGGATAGATCTGGTAGATCGCGGCCTGGCGCCACCAATCCTTATCGGGCATTTGCTTCTCCAATGTATAGCTCTATTTCACGGCACCCAGCGTTACGCCACGAGATAGCGTTCGCTGGAAGATTAGGTAGAAAATGACCGAAGGGATGATTCCCAATAATGCTGCGGCTGCCCGAGTTGTTGGGTCACTCGTATACTCGCCGCTAGTGATGCCAAGCGAGACCGATACGGTCTGGTTGGCGTTGTCAGCAAGAAGAATTAGCGGAATCAGGTACTCGTTCCAAACCCAAACAAAGAAGAAAGTGCCCAGCGCAAACATCGTTGGTCGAACAATAGGCAAAACTACATTCCAAAGAATTCTTAGCGAACTAGCTCCGTCCACTTTTGCCGCTTCCAAGATTTCTTGTGGGAAGGCCGATAGAACGACTGACAACATGTAAGTGCCGAAGGCACTATAGATCACAGAGAAGATAACGATTATTGCCCAAATCGAGTTATACAGGTGGGTTGATATCGAAAGGCGAAAGAGCGGGAACACGAGGGATTCCTGTGGCACGGTGAAAGCAACCATGAAAATTCCAAGTACCAAGAAGCGTCCCTTGATACGTCCAATACCGATTGCGAAAGCCGTCAAGAAACTCAATATGACGCCAAAGATTGCCACGAACAGACTAATCAGGGTGCTATTCATTAGTTTCTGTGGAAAGTCGACATCACTCCAAAAAGTTCTGATACTGCTCCAATAAAAATGATGTGGCACGGTAAGTGGTCCATGGAGCAGAAAATCCTTCGGGGCCTTAACTGAGTTGGCTACCGCCATCCACAAGGGAAATAGCCAAACAAGCGCAATAATGAAAACGACAAAGAATACGAGCCACGACGAGAGGCCCTTACGTTTAAGGTTCTGCTTTCCTCGGGCGGGCGACCACTTCTTGCTGTTGGTTCCTTCAGTAATGGTGCTCACAGGTCCACTCCTCGGCTATTTTGGAATTTAAACATTCCAACCGCGATGATTGACAAAATCACTGTGAGAACTGTCGAAATTGCAGATCCATATCCAACCTTCTGTGTGGTGAAAAAATTGAAATATGAATAGAACGAAGGGACATAAGTCGCATTGCCCGGGCCTCCTGAGGTCATAATCTGGATCGGCGCGAAGATTTTCACTGCGGCGACCGTAGTGGTTAGCACCACGATTGAGATTTCTGGAGCCAACTGAGAGATGGTGATCGATCTGAATCGCTGCCACCATCGAGCGCCGTCTAGTTGCGCCGCCTCTTGCAAGGCTGGGTCAATTCTGCTCATGCCAGTAATAAAGATCGTGACCGTATAGCCGATTTGAATCCAAACCAACATTATGGACATCGCAAAAATGACCGTGTGATCATTGCCGAGCCAATTTGGTGGATTACTAATTCCCACAGACTTAAGCATTGTGTTGAAGACCCCGGTATTTGGTGACAAGAGCCAGGACCACAGAATACTTATTGCCGTGATTGGAATAATTTGTGGCATGAAAAGACTAGCGCGGAAAAACGTAGTCCATCCTTGTCCAAAATAAGGGGAAATGAAATCAAAAATCAAAGCGCCGAAGATTAGCCCTAAAACTGTAGGGATTAAAGACATCGCAGCTATGAACTCTGCAGCGTGGAAGAAAGATATCCAGAAGCTCTGGTCGTGCATGAGTCTTTCATAGTTGCGAAAACCCACGTATTTCTGCGGGCCATATCCGTTCCAACTTGTGAAACTGGTTTGCACATTTCTAAATAAGGGGTATCCAATTACTGCTACGAAGGCAATTAGGCCTGGAATGATGTACCAGTAATAGGAGCCACGACTATAACGTCGAGATCCAGTCCTTTTCGTCGTAAGAGTTACCGCACTCATGGCCATTCCTTATTTAAGAAAGCTGACATTCAACTTATCGTTTTTGAAGACAACTTTGCGGAAGATACCAGCGGGTGCCAACCTGTCGCCAAGTCGGCGCCCGCTGGTATCTATGCCTGACTAACTATCAGGATTAAGGCTTATTCGTGTTATAGAAATCGCTTGTCTTCTTAATGTAGTTGGCCACATTGTTGTCAACCAAAAGTTGTGTGCCTTCCGCTAACAGTTCGTTGTACTGGCCATTAACGGGCCAGTCTGGATACATTGCAAGACCTTGAGTTTTCAAAATTGAATTAAACAGACTGTTTGTCAATTTTGAGGTTGGGTCTTTCAGTGATGCCAAGGTGGCAGGAGTTGCTGCAACGGGTAGACCACCCTTTATGGCCAGCTCATTCTGGTATTTGGCTGAAATGACCATGTTGATGAACTCAGCAGCAAGACCCTTTTGCTTTGACTTTGATGGAATAACGAACAAATTGCCAGCGGAGCCAACAGATAACTTGCCAGGCATCGCGAACTTGCCCCAAGGGAAAGTAGCTTTTGTGGCAACATCTTGATCGAGCCAGGTTCCACCAAATAGAAGAGGATATGTTCCCTTTTCAAAGTCCGCTACAGCGGTATTTGCATCTACGCCTGTGGCGTTTGGTTCGAAGTAGCCCGCCTGGTTCCATTTGGCAAGTGTGTTTGCTGCAAAGGACCATTCTGGCCCATTGAAGTTAACTGGGTGTGCGAAGGATTGATAATCCTTAACCCACTGCAAGTTCGCTTTCGATGCGACGAGACCGTAAGCAATGTGGACCATTGGGTAGTCCTTGCCTGCAAGCGCGATCGGTGAAACACCAGCCGCTTTGAATGTGGCAAGAGCCGATTCAAGTTGTGCGAATGTTGTTGGAACCGTAACGCCATACTTTGCAAACGTGGCCTTGTTGTAGAACCAAGAGACATATTCCCCATATGAAGGAACACCATAAAGCTTGCCGTTACCCATCAAACCATTGCTGTATTGACCATAAGCTTTAACGGATGGAGTTAGTACGTTATCCCATTTATATTTTTTGGCGTATGGAGTTAGGTCTGTGAGTAAGCCGGCTTGTGAGGCCGTTCCTGCTGTCGCATTTCCTTTGTTCCACTCCGTGAGATCTGGGCCACTGGATGATGAAAGCATCGCGTTGCCAGCATTCTGCAATTGCTCCCATGTCTTGAGCTGAAATTTCACTTTGACGTCCGGGTGTGCCTTCTTGAAGGCTGTCAGTGCGTCATTCCAAGTGGCGCTGAGAGCATCACCCTTTTGATACCACCAAATGTTGATTGTCTTGTTACTGGCCGCTTGCGCACCAGTGGCCATTGTTGCTGCCGAAAGTGCTACGACAGCCAATGCAGCAATGGCGCTCAAACCTTTCTTTGAAGTCAACTTCATTGAATTCCTCCCCGAGATTGTGGTCCGTGGTCTACACCTAGGCGTCGACACGCGTCGACGACTAGGTGTAGCATAGGAGAAGATCGCCGTTTCCAATAGGGGGATGTCATAAAAACTTTTGATAGCGACAGAAACGTTGTGTATGGCTACCAGAGCTGACGTCGCGAAATTAGCAGGGGTCTCCGCGAGCACCGTGTCCTACGCCCTCAGTGGGGTGCGTTCCATTAAACCTGAAACCCGGGAGCGAGTACTTAGCGCAGTTGCCGAATTGAACTACCACCCGCACTTCGCAGCCGGGGTGTTAGCTGGCGGGAAGGCCAAGGCCGTCGCGCTCCACTTTCCTGGTGGCAAATACGGAATTGCTCCTTCAGTCCTGGAGTATCTGACTGGAGCAGCAAATGCCGCGCGCGAACGTGGATACCACCTCATCCTCTGGCCAAATGAAGGTACCCAAATGAATGAGATTGAGACCTTCTGTAAGTCGGGGTTAATAGGTGGCGTTCTCTTGATGGAAATTAGACTAGAAGATGACCGAGTCACTTATCTCACTGAAGCTGAGATCCCATGCACATTGATCGGCAGGACTAGCAAACCCGATCTTCTTAAGTACGTAGATCGTGATTTCGAATTAGTCTCACAGAAGGCAATTGACTATCTCGTTGAACTTGGTCATCGCCGCATCGCCTTTATGAACAACGAGCGCAAGTATAAGAGCGTAAAGATTGGTGTAGACACTCGCTTCCAAAGTGCAATAGTGGAATACTCCAAAAAGATCGGCATTGAAATCAGGGAGTTACTAGCGTTAAACGAAGCGGCATCTGGGCGCAATGCCTTTATCGAATTGCGTGATAAGCACCCGAATGTCACAGCCCTCATTGGAGTGAATGACTTGGCGACCAGTGGATTCGTTAGCGCCGCTAACGAATTCGGGGTAGATATCCCGGGCGAACTTTCAGTGATCTCGTTGAATACCCCAGATAATCAAGTGCAGATGGCTTGGCCACCACTAACGACAATTAGTGTGCCCGCAAATCAGATGGGACGTGCGGCGGTCGATATCCTGATAGATCAACTTGAAGGAATCACCGGATCAAATAGTCAACAACTCTGGGTTGGCGATCTCGTAGTGCGTGGAACTACGGCACCTGCACGGAACTAACACTTGAGACACGCCACCCCGCTACCACTTCATGCGTCAAGGCCCTCGGTAGGATCCTTGCCACGAGAGAGAAGCCCAAGCTAGTGCGAAACATTTACGTCCTCGCGCACCCGGAGGCAACGCACCACGTCGATGGATTAGTCGGTGGGTGGCACGACTCCCAGCTCACGGCGGCTGGCACGCGCACTGCGACTTTAATAGCCGAAGCGTTACGGATCATGATTCCCATAGGCGCGGACGCGGAGATGTTCTCCTCCGATCTCCAGCGTGCCGCGCAGACGGCCAGCGTCGTGGGCGACCTGCTGCACGTGGAACCGGTCTTTGACCGTCGGCTGCGTGAGAAGTCTTATGGCCAGGCCGAGGGCCGGCCTCAAGAGTGG
>Ga0315270_10001634_pt1 | contig 11922 bp, 9 predicted proteins | sample C1_bottom_MG_FD_204932 | JGI IMG/M metagenome (GOLD analysis project Ga0315270, IMG submission 204932) | Sediment microbial communities from Yellowstone Lake, YNP, Wyoming, USA - C1_bottom | ecosystem: Environmental > Aquatic > Freshwater > Lake > Sediment | place: USA: Wyoming | collected... | reverse complement strand
TCACTTTATTATTAAATATTATTCGAACTGACAAAGAATATATCGATAATAATCCAATTTTCACTGTTGTATCATGGTCAATTATTATTTTTGGTATTATACTTGGATTTACTATTTCCGGATTCTATTCTCGTTTAATAGATATACAAAATAATTTAATCACTGAAATTACCAATCTCCAATTAATATATCGTATGTTATATACATCTCCACATTCAGAAAAACCAAGAGCTGCTATTCTGAATTATGTAACGATATTTTTAGATGAAATACCTTCCTTAAGGCAAGGTATCAATAGTTTAAAAAGACAATTGGCTTATCGAGAAATGGATTATGCTATTATCCAATATGTTAATGATTATCCAAGTACATTAAGCAGTAACATATTATCAAGAATGTCTACCGATGAGTTACTGAAAGAATTAATTAACGAAATAAATGGTAATGTTTATTATATTTATTTTATTCTTTTTTTATTTATATTATTACTCATCCAATTATGTTTTGTTAAAACAAAAAAACCTAATATACAATTTATTATTGAGTTTTCATTCGTGTCAATTATTTTATCTGCAATATATCTTTTGACATTATTGAATGACCCTTTTGATGAAAATTCTATCATTGGAGTCAATATTAATATTTATCAAGACCTCTATGATGAAATTAAAAATAATTATTAAAATTCTTTTAAAAAACATTTTTATAAAAGTTATGTGTGGATTAATTGCTTATTTAACAAGATATTCAACTAATATTTTTGATGTACTCTGTGAGGCTATTGAAATGGTTAAAAATCGTGGTTATGATAGTGTCGGTATTGAAGTAATCGAAAATGGTGCTTTTGTACAACGAAAATATGCCAATACTATCGCCAAAACAGGATTTGATTTATTAAAAGTATCGCGTAACTCATTTGATATTGGACATATCGGTCATGCTCATTCAAGATGGAAAACATCTTCATCGGCATCGGATGCTAACAGTCATCCTTTTGTTGATTGTCATGGTCGTTTTTCGTTAGTTCATAATGGTATTATTGAGAATTATACTAGTCTGAAAAAATTTCTCATTGAAAAAGGTTATACTTTTTCAGCCGAGACCGATTCAGAAGTAGTTGTTAATTTAATATCTTATCATTATGATTTATTAAAAAATGTTCCTGCAGCTATCACTAAAGCGATATCAGAAATATCTGGTACTTGGGCCTTTTCTATTTTAACTATTCTTGAACCAAATACTCTTTATGTTTGTAAACGTGGCAGTCCATTATTAATTGGATTTAATGAACATGAAATTATGGCTGCATCTGAAACGAGTGGTTTTTGTAACCGATTTTCACAGTATTTTGCTCTGGATAATGATGATATTTTAGCATTAAGTTTTAATGAAACGATTAATACTTCTAAATATAAAATACATTCTTTAACCGACACTTATTATGAAACTTCACCATCACCATTTCCTCATTGGATGTTAAAGGAAATACATGAACAGCCCCATTCATTATTAAGAGCATTAAATAATGGAGGGAGAATTGATTCTCCTTATACAGTTAAATTGGGTGGTTTAGAACAACTGACATCTCGTTTATTAGGGATTGAAAATTTAGTTATTTTAGCTTGTGGTACCAGTTATCATGCTGGTATCTATGGTTCTTATTGGTTTAAATCAATGGGTATTTTTAATACTGTACTTACTTTTGATGCTGCCGAATTTACACTATCCGATTTACCTCGAAAAAATGTTGGAGTCATTATATTATCACAATCGGGAGAAACCAAAGATGTTCATCGTTGTGTTGAATTAATAAGAAGTACTGATTATCCAATTATTGGTGTTATTAATACTGTTGAATCTTTATTGGCCCGAGAATCTGATTGTGGGGTATATCTTAATTGTTATCGTGAAGTTGGTGTCGCTTCAACAAAATCATTTACCAGTCAATGTTTAGTATTGGTATTGATTTCAATATTTTTTGCTCAACATCATAATGTTTCAGAAAGAAAACGAGGTTTATGTATATCATCGTGTCATTCTCTATCTCGTTCCTTTGGAAATTTATTAACACCTTTAACGACTCATAAATGTGTTCATATTGCATCGCTATTATCATCACATAAAAGTTGTTTTATATTGGGTCGTGGCGAATTATATCCGATAGCTCTTGAAGGTGCTTTAAAGTTAAAAGAAATTGGTTACCTACACGCAGAAGGATTTAGCCATTCGGCTTTAAAACATGGATCTTATGCTTTAATTGAACCAGGATTTCCAATTATTGTACTTGGTAATGATGAGGTCAAAACCAATATACTTATTGATCAGATTAAATCGAGAGAAGCTACAGTAATATTGATTTCCAATTATGCGAATACTAACTTAAAAGTTGATCATTATATTGAGATTGATGATCGATCTGAACTAAGTAGCATATTATATGTCAGTATATTACAATTGATATCTTATTATCTTGGAATATCTAAAGGGGTGGATCCAGATTATCCTCGAAATCTAGCCAAATCTGTAACTGTCGATTAATATTTAAATATAACATATTATATTTAAACCTATTTACTTATTTTATTGATAAGTGTACTGTAAAAAATTAAAAAATAATTAAAATATAATTAAAATGTCAAATATACCAACCGATTTTTCAACAACCACAACAGTTACTTACGCTGTGACAGGTTCTGGAACATATCAATATTATTCAAATGCTACATATGGCGGAATTGCCTTTACATCAGGAACTAATTATCTTTATTTTTCATCTATCGCTTCAGGTACAGTATTTCAATATATTATTACTGGTGGTGGAGGGGCATCTGGCGGAAATTCATATATTAATGGTACATCTGCCACCTTAACAGGTGGTGGTATGGGAGGTGGTGGTGGTGGTGGAACTGTCTATGGTGCCAATATTCCTTTTAGTATACAACAAACATATGCTATTTGTGTGGGTGGCGGTTGTCCTTTTACCAGCGTTCCTTCACAAAATGGTGGGGTATTAACTGGGGGGACTTCTAGTATTTATGGAGCCCTTTTTTCTTATGCTGTTGGCGGAAATAGTGGGAATGCTACATCATATTCCTGGATAAATGACGGAGGTAACGCAGGAGGCGCTTTCAATTCTGGAGCAAATGGAGAACAATTTTATGATACTGCAACTTCATATCCACAGGGAAATTTAGATTTATTGGGTGGTGGTGGTGGTGGTGGTGGTGGTGGTTTATATCAAAATGGTTCACAAGCTCAGAAAGGTGGCGCTTTTGGATATGGTGCAGGTGGTGGTGATGGAAATGGTCAAGGTGGTCCAGATTACGATCCACCTTATAGTGCTGGTTCTGGATATGCTGGTTTTGGAGCTTATAGTGGTACTACTAATGTTACATCATTTCCATTTTCATCGGCAGCAACAACTACAGTCAATTTTGGTGGTGGAGGTGGTGGTTCAATTTATATAAGTTCAGGAAGTTTAGTTGGAATTTATTACGGGGCTGGTGGAAATAATTCTGGTGGATCAGGTGGTGGATTAGATGGAAATGCAGGGGGGTCAAATGTACCCGCAGAAGGAAGTGCAAATGGATTAGGATTTGGTGGTGGTGGTGGTGGTCAATCAATATCTTTTTCAGGTAATTATAATGGTGGAAATGGAGTTGTGTTAATCTGGTGGACTTTATAATTTAAAATATTAAAATTTAATTTTAATATTTTAAATGTCAGCTACTGTAACTATTTTAATCATACTAATATTTTTATTTTTAATTATTTTTGCTGTTGTTGGATTTATTGTTTCAAGTGGGGGAGGTGGTGGTGGAGGAGGTGGTGGTGGAACTACAGTAAGTTATAAAATTGGAGGAAGTTTAAGTAATTATACACTTTATAGTAATAGTACTTATGAAGGAATAGCATTTAATCAATTAACAAATACTATTAAATTTTCAAGTATCCCTACAGGTACTGTTATTAACACACTTGTTGTAGGTGGTGGCGGAGCTGGAGGTTCGGGCGGAAATAATGGTGGTGGTGGTGGTGGTGGTGCCACGTCATATGTAAATGGTGTTGATTTTGTTTTAAATACTACATATAGCATATCTGTTGGTGCCGGTGGAGTTTTTTCTACTACATCAGGCAACGTTCAAGCTGGAAGTTCAATAATAGCTGTTAAAAATGGATTATCAATTGTAAGTGCAGGTGGCTATTCAGGTTCTTCAACTAGTAATGCATGGGTTAATAATGGAGGTCCTGGTGGTTCATCTACTAACTCTGTAGGTGTAGGATATGGCGGTGGTGGTGGCGGTGGTGGTGGTGGTTTGTATTCGACATATCAAGTTGAAGGTGGTGGAACTGGAGGTGCTGGTGGTTCAGGACCAAATAATTCAAATTTAGGAGGTAATGGTCAAAATGGACCTGAACAATCGGCTGGTGCTGGTAATGGATATGGTGGTTATGGAGGAGCATCTCTTTTTTATAATCAATCACTAACATTTCCTTTTACAACATCTTTAAATCAACTAGTTAGTGCGGGTGGAGGTGGTGGAGGATCAATTTATTGTAGTGGGTTTTCTAATCTTCAATATTATGGTGGTGGTGGTAATGGACTTGCCGGACCTCCAGGAAGTATATTGGGTAATTCAAATGGAACTGGTGTACTTCCAAATGGGAGTAGTTTTTCATATACATACGGTGGCGGAGGTGGCGGAGCTACAAACGATTTGACTCTTAATTATAATGGTGGAAATGGGGTTGTTTTAATTTGGTGGAATATCCCTCCGGTGACAACATCTTAAAAATAAATTCATCTAAATCCGACCAAACAAAATTAACACTTATTTATTAAATAGATAATTATCTATTTAAGCTGTTTAAACTGTTTCTAGCGACCCTGTTGTTTCTTCGGATTCTACAATTACCCAAGAAGGTGTGACAGGTTCAATTGTTTCCTCGATACTGTTTTCAATTATTTGTTCTACAGGTGTATCAGTCGTTATTGACTCTTCAACATTTACTGATTCCTGCTGTTTTTTTAAAAAATCATTTAACACTTCCTGAACTTTACCTATCGTACCTGTCTCTTCTGCAACAAACGTTAAACAATAACCACAGTATTCATTCATTTCAGGACAAGTGAAATCAAGATCTACGGCTTTTTTGAAAAAATTCATTGCTTCTCGATAATCATGTTTATGGAAATGACATATACCAATATACATATATAATTCACCCTTATTTTCAAAGATATCAAAATTCGTATTGATAAAATCAATACATGTATCATATTGCCTTAATTCAATTAAAATAGATATTCGTAACCAATTATTTTCTTTAACAGTTGGTGTCAGAGAATAAATCTTTTTACTGATATCTAAACTTTTATTCTTTTTATCTAAATAATAATAACAATACATCTCAATGATTAAATAACTTAATGTTTCGTCAGCTAGAAATGACGATCTATTTCTAACAATAATTTCAAGACATTTCTTAAACTCTCCTTCAGAAAATAGCTCATTCAATAACACAAATTCCTTTGATGTTTCTAAGGTAACTGTTTGATCTTCAGCATTAACAAGTGAAATAATTTCCATATTTTTAATTAATTTTTTCCCTATTTTTTTTTCAATTTTTCTGAATTATTTTACCGGATTTACAAAGGAATAGAAAAATAATTTTCATATGCTGGATAAGTTAATACTTCACTGTCAGAATCTCCAGAACGTATCTTTTGATAATATTCTCTTCTTGAATAAATATTTTCTTGATAATAAAATACAGATGGAATATCTTCATAAGTTTCTAAATAATCAAATACTCTTTTCAGATCAATAGTTGGATCAATAATAACCAGGTTAATACCACTAAATTGAATACTATAATTTGGGTCATTGGCTCTCTCTTTATTTGCTTTTTGTCGATCGGTTCTGTCAGGTAATTGTACAATATATTCATTCCAAAACGAACTTAAATCGACATCTTTATTAATATATACAGCAGAACCTTGATCAAAAGATCGAGTTGCTGTTAATTTAGGAAAAAGCACATCAAAATGATTATATGCAAGTTTAGCAAATGTAGGTTTATTAATAAATGTCGATTCTTTGATTTTTTTAGATTTAATATTAGGGGTAAATGACATCTCCATATTTTCACCATTTATTTCCGAATCAACTATTTCTTGAGATGTGTATGTTGGATTTGTATTTCCTATACTATCATCAAATTCACGACCATATATAATTCCTTTCCCAAAATTTGAAATATTTTGTTCCGGTGTTAGTGAATATAATTGTTCTAATGAATTATTATTAGCAAATACAACTTCACCTTGTTCTAATTTATCAACATTAAAAACTGTTGCCATAGAGATAAAAATATTTTGACGCATGATGTAATAGGCCAATTCATTCGATTTTTCTTCTGTGTCAATTGAAGGGTCCCATATATATAAAGTGTTATCACGAAAGTTTTTACTTCTACCGGTTAGAGCACGATAAACAGCCTCTCCAAAAACATGAGCATTAGGTATAATTGATGAAATATATGATAAAAGAGTTCGACAAACTTTAAGACCACGTTGAAAATTTGGTTTTGATGTTTTTTTTCTACGGATAATATTATCAGCATAAATAATATTTTGATCAATTGGCGGAGAATTTATATTTGTTATAATTTCAATACCTTCTGGATCTGGAATATCTAAGGTGTAGATTGATTTTAGCTTTTCATTATGCGGATACCAGTTAATTGGATCATCAAGTACTGTTTGGTGGAATGTACTTGTAATTTGACTATTTGGATTCACAGTTTGAAATGAAACTGGATAGGAAATTTCGTCTCCCCCCTCACGATGGTGATAATCACTATGAGCTAAACCTTTCATTTCACCTTGTATTTTACCTTGAATGAAAAATCGAATAATAATATCAGACCCTTTTCGACCTAACACATTAGCATCGAAAAGAACATTTCGTTTAAAGTATTCAATTTGCGGAATCCATATCCCGAAACCTCGTTTATTAAATTTAATTAAACGATATTCGTAACTGGGAGATAATCTTTCAAAATTAACCACATTATAACCATTTTGTATCGCATAAAAACCTCTTTTTGTTGCCCAAATTTCACCTTCCATATTAACTAGTATACATGAAGCGTCGATATCAAATCCAAGAATAATTTCAGCAGGTGAAACATATAATCTTTTAATAATAGATATACTAATAGGATGTTCAAAATTAGATAAAAATCCACTTGTTGAAAAAATAACATGATCAACTTCATAAACTCTATTTAAAAAAGTTTCAAAACTAGTTTGGAATATTTGTACTATTTGATTCGCTATATCTTCATTACAACCCGCAATAAAAAGATCAAGATCCCCAAATTCTGTAGCATAACCATAATTTTTATGTGTATAATATGAAAGAGCGAATCCACCAGCAACAAAAATAAATTGTGAATATTCACCAAACATTAATTTTAAGGCGATAATTATGTATTCAAAGATACTTAAATTATTATTCAAAGATGCTATATATTGTTGATATTGTTGATCAAGAATTAATGCTTCTTGATCGTTTAATTCTGATATTCTAGATGTAAATTTTTTACTATTTTTTCTAAAATCATTAACGATATCATTTGTTTCTGGATCGCTTGATAAATACATTCCTCGTTTTGGAATTGTAGCTCCTAAATATATACGGGTATGTAAACCTAGAGATTGAGTATATTCAATAAATTTCGGGTTTAATAAGATCATATTGTATTCATTTTTTAGTTCATTTAACAATGGATCATTTTGGATTAATTGCTCCGCTATTAATTGATCACGAGATTTCCCGGCTATTTCTTCGTATTTAAATTGATTCAATGACAACTTTTTTACTAATCCATATTTTTCTAAAAGAAGATCACTAATCTTATCGGATAATTCTAAACCTGAAATATCCATTTCTCTTCCTCTTGATTTAACACAATTAATATTGGTATTTTGAGAAATTTTAATTTGTTTCGAAAATTGTTGTTCTTGTCCTGGTATAAATATTTTTTGATTGGTAATATTGATACAATTGGTATAACCTTCTGGTTGACGAAGAGTGATTTCCTCCGAATAAATATCGAAATATTCTTGTGGATAACCAAAAGGGTTAGGTTGATTGTTAATAACATTTTTTCGATCTTCTTCATTAAAATCAAAAATCGGATAGGATGGGGTACTATCGTCGACAAAATTAAGTCCAAGTTTTTTAGTGACAACTCTTTTATTGTTACTTCGTACAAAAACTCGTCTTTCTTCCTGTTGGTTATTTTGATTACCAAATACAAATGGATTGGTTGAATTGGAAGAATTGACTTTATTTTCTGAAATTTCTGGAGAATTACTACGACCGCGTTTATTCATTTTTAAAAGAAATTTAAAATTTTTTAAATTATTTTAAAAAAATGTCAGCATCGTCAATCCATAAAATAATCAAATCTAAAATTTTAGAAACTTGTTCAAATCCTGAGTTTATCGTACTCAAAAAAAAAACTCGAAAATGATTGTCCTAATAGTCCAGATTTAAAAAATGATTTTTTTGCTTTATTTAAATTTCTTAATTCACAAGTTGTTTCTTATATACCATCATTAATTTATGAAGGAAAAAATATTATAACAACTATTTATTTTACAAATCTTAATGGAAGTATAATATTCTCCAATTTACTATTTATAGGTGAAAATAATATTATAAATGGAAATGATAATATTGATATTGAAAATTTTTTTATTAAATTATCCTCTGGATCATCTATTTTTTCAAATATTCATCAACAAAATCTTGTTTCTCTGGTTTTACAAAAGAAGAAAGTTGGAATTTATGCGAATATAAATACCAATAATAATTTATTTTCTATGACATTCACACCTGGTACTGCTGGAGCAAGCACTCAAGAAGCTCCTGTGTTAAATTCAATATCTCCTAATCCTATGACAATATCTGAAAGTAATAGTCAAAACCAACAATTTACAATAACAGGGAATAACCTTCTAGGTATTTATTATTTTGTTTGTAATTATGTAACTGGTGGAGGAGCATTTTTCATGCATAACGAAAGTGGAGCAAATACTAATAATACATCTTTTACTAGTCAATATTATGGATATAATTTACCAACACCATATTATCCAAAAACATATAAAATAATTGGATATTCATTATCATCAATGCCACCAATGTCACCAACGCCACCAACGCCACCAACATCACCAACATTATTCCCATTACTACCACCATTTTTAGAATTTACCATACAATCATAAAAATATCATTTTCACTAATTGTTAATTCCAAAATATACTTCCTATTATTGCAAATCAATTATCTCATTCGAGTATATGTTATACATATTATGAATGATAAAAAAAGTAACTTTTTTATTGTCGATATGATTATCTATTTCTGATGACTATAACGAATAAAAAATGTTCTTCATCAATTGTTTATCTGGATAATGATTGTCTGGATATAAAATGATAATTGGAATGAAGATGAACAAGGTTATATTTTTTATTCGATTATTTATTTAACAGTCATTCATTAATACTGAATTTTCAGTATTAATTTAAATATTTTGAGACAGTTGGAATCAGTGTATCTATATCAATCAATGAGAAATAATGATCAAATTTATATTGATTTTGTTGAGTTTGTTTTATTCCAATTAAATTATACTCTTGTAACCATTTACAAGTAGATTCTATACGGGTACCTGCACATAGAATAAGTTGAAAATATCGAGATACCGTTGAAGCCGATTCACCATTTATTGTATCAACTAAATTTTCAGATATTAATGATGTACCCCAATCAATTAATACAAATTTATTATTCTCTTCATCATAAATAATATTTTCATCATGAAGATCAAAACCATAATCAATATAATATTCTTGGTATAATTCAACGAGATCAAAATATAATACAGATAATGCTTTCAATAAATTAAAATATGTATGTTCAAGTATACTTAAACCATCAGTTAAAAAATATTGATAATTAATTGTAATAAATCCTAAACATTCTAGATAAGAACCTAATGTTACACCTGGTATGAATGGTATCTTCATCTCAAAGATAATATCATTCACATTAAAATTTCTAACTGTTTCGTATTTTGTGGGTAAATATTTCTTAATGTTACCATTGTGTATATTAGAAATGTTTTTATAAAAATTAGTATTGGCTAAAATTTTATCTTCATGATCACCAACTTTAAGTTTATGTAAACTAACTTCATTTGGATTTACCCATCATGATCTTACGGGTAAACATTTAATATTTTTAAATTCTTCAATTAAATGATCCTTAAAACCAATTTTCAGAACATATTCATTGTTGTTTCTAATGACAATACCTTCATGTCCTTCACCAACTAGATAATATTTATTATTTTCGGTATATGATGACATTTTTACCTTAAATTTACTTATTTTTTTCGATTTTCGCTCTGATTTATTTTCTGGAAATTCCATAAAATTTTACGCTGTATAGTACTACACAAACACCATTTTTTGACTTATGAAGGTCCATTTTTATTATAGTGACGTCGCCTAAAAATTAAGGTCAAAAACGTAAAAATTCATTTTTTTGAACTTTTTTTCGGATTTTCTGGAACTTATTTTTTACAAAGTCTTAACGAAAAATTTTGTAAGTTATTCAGATAATAACATTAAATATTCAAGTGAATATTTAAGAAATTGAATTTTTTTCTTTATAAATTATAAAAATGGACCAAATAAATAACAATATTTCTTTAGACTTAACAGTTCCCAAAAAAATTATGAAACCAAAAGTATTTCAATCAAATTCTAAAGAATTAATACGGGAAATTTTAGAAGTTGGATCTGATATATTTGGTAAATTTATATATAAATATGATAATGAAAGAGACACATTTCCTGGATATCGTGAAACATTAATCAAAAAATCACTTAGAATACTAGATGAAGGTGTTTATGTAGGTGTAAAAGATTATAATGGTAATATTGAAATAAGATCATTTGCATTAATATCTTCAGCACCTGTTGATATACTTGAGGTTTGTATTAATTTAATAATTGGAGAAGTTGAAGATTTTCCAACAATATTAAAAAAAATTATCCATTTATATAACAATAGCGATTATTATAATTTATATTCATATATTCCTAATAATGAAATTATAAAACAGATTTTTTTAGATTTGGGTTTTCTACAAGTTGACGAATTCGTTGGAGGGTTAAGAAATAGAATAAGATATCTTAAAATGAATTTTCGATTAACACAACATATTTATCCACCAATTAATATTGAAGAAGAAAAAATTTTTCTAACTATTTTAGATTCTTTAAAAAATGAGCATGACGAATTTAATGCTAGATGAAATAATAGAAATCGAAAATAATATTGATGATCCAGATTTTAATGGTTACATTGATATTTTAAAAAGAAAAAAGAATGCAGATCCGGATGAAAATCCAATTAGCGATAAAAGAGTAGGATGCTCAATTACTTGTCGAAATAAAATAACATTTCCTTATTATCTTAAAACAATAGAAGATTTTACGCTTGGTTATGTAATTATGCATAAACATGAATACTCAGATAAAAATTCTTTGAGGTTATTATTACAAGGATACGATATAGAAAGTTCCGATGATGAACCGGAAGTAATTTATCCAGTGGCATATGTATTTTTAACAGAAAAAAATTATGAGTATATTAAAATAGAACTTATATGTGTTGAAACTGAATATTCTTCTCTAGGTATAGCTAGACGTTTAATGGAGAAGGTATTTGAATATTATGAAAATTATCGATTTGAAAAAATAATTCTTGATGCTGTAGATATTATGGCTATTATATTTTTTGAAAAATTCGGATTTGTTATTGATAA
>Ga0315270_10001633_pt1 | contig 11926 bp, 11 predicted proteins | sample C1_bottom_MG_FD_204932 | JGI IMG/M metagenome (GOLD analysis project Ga0315270, IMG submission 204932) | Sediment microbial communities from Yellowstone Lake, YNP, Wyoming, USA - C1_bottom | ecosystem: Environmental > Aquatic > Freshwater > Lake > Sediment | place: USA: Wyoming | collected... | reverse complement strand
CTGTCGTCGTGTCTGTGCGTGATTCACGCCGCGGGCTGGCGAAACTCTTCCCAGGCCTGCTCGGTGGGTGTGGTGCCGGCGCCAGGCAGCGCGGGTCGGCGGAAATAGCCGTCCACCACCTCGGCCGGCTCGGTGAAGCAGTCCTTGATCCAGGGGATGTATTCGAGCACCGCGCAAGCCGGGTGTGCGTACGAGAGGTGCACATGCACCTGGCTCATGTCGCCGGCGTGCGGCGCCACCGGCAGACGCCAGCTTTGCGCCGTCTCGCACACGCGCCAGACCTCGGTCAGTCCGCCCATGCGCGTCACATCGGGTTGCACCCAGTGGATCGCGCCCTGGCTCATGAATTCGGCGAAGTGTTCGGCGGTGTAGAGCTGCTCGCCCAGCGCCACCGGAATGAGTGACGCGCGTGCCAGCTCGGCGTGACCCTTCACGTCGTCGTGCCAGAGCGGCTCCTCGAACCAGAACACGTCATGCTCTTGCGCGCCGCGGCAAAAGCGCAAACAGGTCGGCAAGTCCCACTTGCCGTTGCCGTCGATGGCCAGGGTCACGTCTGAACCGATGGTGCGGCGCACCGCAGCCAGGCGTTTCAAATCTCGCTCGACCGTCGAACCCACCTTGATCTTGATGCCGGTGAAGCCCTGATCGACCGCGCGCTTGGCGCCCTCGACCAGCTTGTCATCGGCAATGCTGAGCCAGCCGATGTCGGTGTTGTAGGCGCGTACCCTTTCGCGCACCTGACCACCGAGCAGCTGCCACAGCGGCTGCTGCGCAGCCTTGGCTTTCAGGTCCCACAGCGCGACGTCGATCGCCGCATGCGACAGCGTGGTGATGCCGGCACGCCCAATCCATTGCAGCGCCGGGTTGCGCGCCAACTTTAGCCAGAGGCGCTGCACGTCGCGCGGGTCTTCGCCGATCAAGAGCGGCGCGTGGCAGGTGGCAATGCAGCGCGTGATCAACTGATCGCTCGGCAAGTGCGCATGCGTGCCGGTGAAGCCGTAGCCCGACAGACCCGTGTCGGTATCAATCTTCGCGCCGACCACGCCCCAGTGCGTGACGGTGTGGGTGCTGTCGGCAATCATCGAACCGGTCACCGGCACATGCAGGATGAACGGCGTGACGGCGGTGATTTTCATGCGTTTCTCCGGATGGGGGATCGAGTTCAGAGCTTGGTGATGCGTACCGTCGCATCCTTGCGCTTGTGCAGATCGGGCAGCAGTTCCAGGCCCAAGCCGGGTTTGTCGCTCAAGCTGATCATGCCGTGCTCGACTGTCGGCAGTTCGGTCACGAGCTCCTTGTACCAACCGGTGTAGAAGGCGCGCACGCTCTCCTGGATCAAGGCGTTCGGCGCGTGCAGCGACAGATGGGTGGACGCGGCCCAGACCACCGGACCGGTGCAATCGTGCGGTGCCACCGGCAGCTGCCAGGCGTCGGCCATCGCGGCGATCTTGCGCGCCTCAGAGAGGCCACCGCACCAGCTCAGGTCCAGCATGGCCACGCCAGCCACGCCGGTCTGCAGATAGTCCTTGAAGCCCCATTTGTACGAGAGCGTTTCGCTGGCGCAGATCAGGGTCTTGCAATCCTCGGCGTAGGACTTGAGCAGATCGAGGCTGTCGATGCGGATAGGGTCTTCGTGCCAGAAGGTGTTGAACGGTTCCAGCGCGCGGGCGATTTTGCGCGCCATCGGCAATCGCCACAGGCTGTGGAACTCGACCATGATGTCCATCTTGTCGCCGACCGCTTTGCGGATCTTGCGGAATGGCTCCAGCGCCAGGTCGAGATCGGCATTGCTGATGTATTGACCGTCGCTTCTCTCAGCCGCCGGATCGAAGGGCCAGATCTTCATGCCAGTGATGCCCTCGCTCAAGAGCGACTCGGCCACTTCATCGGCGCGGTGCAGAAAACCTTCCAGATCTTCATAAGGGCCGGCGCTCTGACCCAGGCCCCAGTTGTCTGTGCTTTGGTTGATGTTGTTGCGCACGTACTTGTAGCCCGCGCAGGTGTTGTAGATGCGGATCGCGTCGCGGCTCTTGCCACCGAGCGCGGTGTGCACCGGCATATTGGCGGCCTTGCCGAAGATGTCCCACAAAGCGATGTCGATGGCTGAGTTGCCGCGCGTCTCGGCGCCCGATCCGCGCCAGCCCAGATAGCCGGTCAGGTCGCGGTTGCGTGCCTCGATCGCCAGCGGGTCCTTGCCCAGCAGTTTCGGTGCAGCCCACTCGTGCAGATGCGCTTCGACCGCTTGCGCGCCCATGAAAGTTTCGCCCAGACCGACCAGGCCTTCATCGGTGTGTAGCCGCACCCAGATGATGTTGGGGAACTCGGCCAGACGGATGGTTTCAAGCTGGGTAATCTTCATGGTGCGATTCTCATTTTCCCCAGCGCAGTACCAGGGGGTCGAGCCGGCGCGCCGCGTCGAGCAGACCATCGCGGGTGGCTGCGCTCATTTCGGGCATCGGATGGCGCATCGCGTCGCAGGCGATCACGCCGCCCTCTTTCATCAGCGCCTTGGCGGTCTGGATGCCGCCCTGGCGGTTTTCAAAATTGATCAGCGGCAGCCAGCGCGCGTAGGCTTGCACTGCCGCTTCGCGATCGCCGGCCAGATAGGGGTCGACGATGCTGCGGATGCCGTCCGGATAGCCGCCGCCAGTCATCGCGCCGGTGGCGCCGGCGTCCAGGTCGGCCAGCAAAGTAATCGCCTCTTCGCCGTCCCAGGGGCCTTCGATCGCTTCGCCGCCGAGGCGGATGATCTCGCGCATTTTGTTGGCGGCGCCCGGGGTTTCGATCTTGAAATAGGCGAGTTGCTCGATCTCGCGCGCCATGCGCGCGAGAAACGCAGCCGACATTGGCGTGCCGCTGATCGGTGCATCCTGCACCATGATAGGAATGTCTATCGCGTCGGAAACAAACTTGTAGAACTCGAAGATGCGTTCTTCGCTGGCGCGCAAGGTGGCGCCGTGATAGGGCGGCATCACCATCACCATCGCCGCACCGAGCTCTTGCGCGCGGCGGCTGCGTTCGGCGCAGATGCGCGAGCCGAAGTGGGTGGTGGTCACGATCACCGGAACGCGACCGGCGACATGCTCAAGAATAGTTTTCGTCAGCAGTTCGCGTTCTGCGTCGGACAGCACGAACTGCTCGGAGAAGTTGGCCAGAATGCACAGGCCGTTCGATCCGGCATCGATCATGAAATCGACGCAACGCTTCTGGCTGGCCAGGTCCAATTCGCCCGCCGCGCTGAAGGTGGTCGGAACGACGGGGAAGACGCCGCGGTAGCGTGGGGCCGCTCGGCTGGAGCCTGCGTTCATGGCGTTGGAGATTCAAAAGGGGAAACGGTTTTGGACTTCGGGTGAGGAACCCGAAGAGAGGCCGCAAGAGACAGCTCTTGCGGCCCGCCGGCAAGGACTTACTTGCCGCCGCGGATCTTCTTCAACTCGCCGAACACAAGGTTGATAGCCTCCGAGCCGATGGTGGCAGCATGCTTGTCATAGACCGGCTTGACCTTGGCCTGGATGCGGGCCAGTTCAAAGGGGCTCAGCTCATTGACTTGCATGCCCTTGGTCTTGAGGATGGCCAGGGCGTCGATTTCCTTGGCCCGGTTGGCGGCGCGCTGCGCCTTCTGGCCTTCGGCGGCAGCTTCGCGGATCACGGCCTGCTCTTGCGGGTTCAACTGGTCCCACAGCTTCTTGCTGTACAGCACGAAGAAGGGCGAGTAGGCGTGACGCGTCACCGACAGGTACTTCTGCACTTCATACAGCTTGCCGGTCTCGATCGTGGCAAAGGGGTTTTCCTGGCCGTCGATGGTGTGGGTCTCGAGCGCGGTGAACACTTCACCGAAGGCCATCGGCACCGCATTGGAGCCCAGGGTCTTGAAGGTGTCGAGGAAGATGTTGTTCTGCATCACGCGAATCTTGACACCCTCGAAATCCTCCACCTTGGTGACCGGCCGCTTGCTGTTGGTCAGGTTGCGGAAACCGTTTTCCCAATAGGAGATATTCACAAGCCCTGCCGCTTCCAGCTTCTTGTTGAAGTACAGGCCGACCGGGCCGTCCAGCAGAGCGTCGGCTTCCTTCTCGTTGGCAATCAGGAAGGGCAGGTCGAACACGCCGAGCTCCTTGACGATGCCCACCAGCGGCGAACCCGAGGTGCACACCATTTCCTGGGTGCCTGCGCGCAGCGCCTGGGTGGCGGGCAGGTCACCGCCGGCCGAACCGCCCCAGAAGGCGTTGATCTTGATCTTGCCACCGGTCTTCGCGTCCAGCACTTCCTGCATGCGCTTGACGCCTGCGGCCACCGGGTGATCCGCATTGACGCCGTTGGTGAACTTGATGGTGCGCTCGGCGAACTGTGCGAAAGCCGAGGTGGAAATCAATAAGACTGCGCCAGCGATCGCCGTTGCAATGGTTCTGCGTTTGAACATGAGAGTCTCCTTGGGGTTGGTCAGAGGGTGAACAGATGGGTCAGTGCATCCACCACTTGAGCGGCACGAGCACGATGTCGGGGAAAATCACCAGCAGGAACAACACGGCCAGTTCCGCCAGCAGGAAGGGCATGACGCCCTTGAAAGAATCGTCCATGCTGATTTTTGCCACGCCGCAGACGACGTTGAGCACGGTGCCCACCGGCGGCGTGATCAGGCCGATGGCATTGTTCATGATGAACAGCACGCCGAAGTAGACCGGGTCGATGCCAGCCTGGATCACCACCGGCATCAGCACCGGCGTCAGGATCAACACCGTCGGCGTGAAGTCCAGCGCGGTGCCGACCACGACGATCAGCACCATGATGATGAACATCAGCAGCATCTTGTTGTCCATGAACGGCTCGAGCATGCGCGCGACCTCGGCCGGGATGTTTGCCACCGTGATCAGCCACGCGCTGACCATGGCTGCCGCCACCAGGAACATCACTACCGCCGTGGTCTTGCCTGCCGCCAGGATCAGATGGTAAAGCTCCGAAACCTTCAGCTCGCGATAGACGAACATGCCGACCGAGAAGCTGTAGACCGCCGCCACCACTGCCGCCTCGGTGGGCGTGAACACGCCCAGCTTCATGCCGCCGATGATGACGATGGGAAGGGCCAGTGCGAGCGATCCTTCGAATGTTATTTTCAGACGCTCGCTGATCGGCATGCGCGGGGCTGCCGGAACATCTTCCTTCTTGGCCACCCACCACCAGGTCACCCCAACGGCCAGTCCCATCAGGACGCCAGGCACGATGCCGGCGAGAAACAACTTGGTGATCGAGACATTGCCCGCGACACCAAAGATGATGAAACCGATCGACGGCGGAATGACCGGCGCGATGATGCCGCCCGCAGCGATCAGGCCGGCCGAGCGGTTGACGCTGTAGCCGGCGGTCTTCATCATCGGCAGCAGCAGTGCCGCCAACGCCGCGGTATCTGCCACCGCCGAGCCCGACAGCGAGGCCATGATGATGGCCGCGACGACCGCCACAAAGCCCAGGCCGCCGCGGTAGTGGCCGACCCAGGCCATGGCGAAGTTGACGATGCGCCGGCTCAGCCCCCCGGCGTTCATGAACTCGCCGGCCAGCATGAAGAAAGGCACGGCCAGCAGGGGAAAGTTGTCGGCGCCCTCAACGAAGCGCTGGGCCAGAATCTGGCTGTCAAAGATGACCAGGGTGCTGGTGGCCCCGAGAAAGGCCATCAGGGATACACCGCACACCAGCAAGGCGTAGGCGATGGGCATGCCGATGGCCATGGCCGCCAGTAGGCTGAATAAGAAAACGGCAACAGTCATGAGTTAAACCTTGAGCTCTTTGAGTTGTTCTTCAGCTTCGGCCAGACCTTCGGCCTCTTGCACTTGCACCATCTCGTCCTCGCTCAACTGCCCTGTCAGCAGGCGATAAATCATGTTCAGGTTCATCAAGCCCATCACCACGCTGACGACGTAGCCGATGCCGAAAATCCAGATCATCGAGATGCCCAGCACCGGCGACTCGTTGGATGCCTGCAGTTCGTGCATCTTCCAGGTACCCAGGAAGAACAGGCCGTTGCAGAACAGCATCAGACCTTCGCTGAGAAACAGGCATATCTTCTTGCCGAGCAAGGGCAGGTGTTGGATCAGCGTGTCGACGCCCAGGTGGCCGCCTTCGCGCATCGCCACCATCGCGCCCAGGTAGGTCAGCCAGATGAAGCAGTAGCGCGACAGCTCATCTGAAATGTCGATGCCGGAATTGAATCCGTAGCGCAAAACGACATTGCCGAACACCATGAACACCATGGCCACGAGGCACACGACGATAAGGAGTTCAAGCAACTTGAAAAAGAGGTCGATTGGTTTTTGTAGCATCGAAAGGTGCCCGGAGAGAGGTTTCAGGAAGCCTTGAGCAGCGACGCCGGTTTGCTCAGGCGCGGAAGACGTCGGCGCGAGGCCAATACCTGCTCGATGTCCAGGTAGGCGGCGTCGATCAGCGTGATGATGGCTTTCTCGGCCTTGTCGGGCTTGTGCGCGATCACGGCGTCGAGCACGGCGCGGTGCAGCGGCATCGAGCTGGCCGGGCCGCCTTTCTTGCTGGTGGACAACTCGAAGCTGGTCTGCAGCAGCGCGCTCAAGGCCTTGCTCATATGGATCAACAGGCAGTTGCGCCCGGCGCGCAGCAATCCCTGGTGAAAGCGCAAGTCGTGCGTGACGTAGTCGCCACCGTCTTGCACGGCGCGCGACATGCCGGCGAATGCACTCTCGATCTCGGCAATGTCGGCAGGCGTGGCGCGCTCGGCCGCCAGACGCACCGCGGCAGGTTCGACAATGCGGCGCAGCTCCGCCAGATCGCGCAGGAATTCTGGGGTGAGGCCGGCTTTGGCCTGCCAGGCGATCACGTCCGGGTCGAACCAGTTCCAGTGTTCGTCGGACAAGGCCCGCGTGCCGACCTTCGGTCCGGTCGTCACCAGGCCCTTGGCCACCAGCGACTTGACAGCTTCGCGCACCACGGTGCGGCTGACACCCAGCAACTCGCCAAGCGCCGGCTCGGGCGGCAGCGAAGCGCCCGCAGCATAGCGGCCCGCGACGATCGCCTCGCCGAGAAAATCAACCGTGTTGCCGTGAACGTTCTTGATCATGTCTGATCTTCTGCCGGTTCAATCAATGGTATGACGATAATATGTTAACAAGAGTTCGCTTCAGATGCACGCAAACCCTGATTTCAGCTTCGCGAAATTCCAACCGGCATCTCACAGTGAAGCGGTCAGGCCGCCGTCGACGTACAGGAGGTGTCCGTTGACGAAGCACGAGGCATCGCAGGCGAGAAACACCACAGCGCCGGCGAGATCGTCGCCCTCGCCCCAGCGGCGGTTCGGCGTATGCGCGGTCAGCCAGGCCGAAAAAGCCTCGTCCTGGGCCAGCGCTTCGGTCAGTTCTGTCTTGAAATACCCCGGGGCGATGCCGTTCACATTGATGCCGTGCGGTCCCAGGTCGACCGCCATGGCCTTGGTCAGCATCTTCAGCGCGCCCTTGCTGGCCGCATAGGGTGCCACCGACGGGCGCGCCACCTCGCTCATCACCGAACAGGTGTTGATGATGCGGCCCTGCTTGCGCGCAATCATGTGTCTGGCCACGGCCTGGCCGACGATGAAGGCGCTGTCGACATTGGTCCGCATGACGTCCTGCCATTGTTCGAGCGCAATGTCCTGGAACGCGGCGCGGCGTGTCATGCCGGCGTTGTTGACGAGAATGGCGATCGGCCCCACCTCGGTTTCGATCGCTTCGACCGCTTGCGCGACGACTGCGGCGTCGGTCACGTCAAAGACGCGCGCGCGAACTTTCAAACCCTCGAGGGCCAGAACCTCCATGGCTTGCGCGAGCTTCGGCGCATTGCGACCGTTGAGCACCACGGTCGCGCCGGCCTGCGCCAAGCCGCGCGCCATGGCCAGGCCGATACCGCTGGACGATCCGGTGACCAGGGCCACGCGCCCGTCCAATCTGAATGTTTTCTCGTTGATCATGGGCGTCCTTTCAACGGCACTCGGGCACGGGAGAAAGCAGGGGATTGCCATCGAAGCGGGCTTGCAGATTGGCGAATGCCAGGTCGGCCATGGCACGGCGCGTCGCCACCGTGGCACTGCCCACATGCGGAGTCAGTACGACATTGCTCAGCGCGCGCAAGCGTTCGGGCACCACGGGTTCGTTCTCGAACACGTCGAGTGCGGCGCCTGCGATCAAGCCTTGTTCAAGCGCCTCGATCAGAGCCGCTTCGTCGACCACCGAACCGCGTGCCACGTTGATCAGGAAGCCCTGCGGGCCCAGCGCGCGCAAGACCTCGGCATTGATCAGCTTGCGTGTGCCTTCGCCGCCGGGCGTGATCACGACCAGGAAATCGGACTCGGCAGCGAGCGCCTGCGTCGATGCGAAATAGCGGTAGGGCAGATGGCTACGCTGGTTGCGCGCGGTGTAGGCGATTGGCATGCCGAAGGCTTGCGCGCGCGCCGCGATGGCCTGGCCGATACGGCCCATGCCCACCAGGCCGAGCCGGCTGCCCGACATCTTGCGCTGCAGCGGCATATTGCCTTGCGGCCAGCGCCCGGCCCGCACAAGCGCATCGGCCTGCGGCAGCGCGCGCGCCACGGACAGCATCAAGCCCAGCGCCAGATCGGCGACATCGTCGTTGAGCACGTCGGGCGTGTGCGTCACCACCACGCCACGCGCGCGCGCAGCGGCGACATCGATGCCGTCGTAGCCGACACCCATCACCGAGATGATCTCCAAGCCGGGCAATTGATTGATCAGCGCAGCGTCGGCCTGCGAGTCGCCGCTGGCGGCAATCGCGCGGATGCGCGGTGCCACCAGCGCGAAGGCGGCGGGGTCGGTCTGGTGCAGCCGGTCGTGCACGACGAAGTGCTTATCCAGCGCTTCCAGATAGAAGGGCGACAGCTTGGCCACCGTCAGAATTTCGGGACGCGACATGGTTACTCCTGATGATGAGGCGCTGGCTTCCGGGCAGTGCCGCTGTAGGTTTGCGAAGTCAATACAATGGTATTACCATAACATGTAAATACCTCACCAGTCGAGCGAGCCAACATGAGCGACAAGCCCACCAAGAAGCCCCACGAACTCCGCAGCCAGCAGTGGTTCGGCCGCCAGGACCGCGACGGTTTTGTCTACCGCAGCTGGATGAAGGGCAAGGGCGTTCCCGATGACCAGTTCGACGGCCGTCCGGTGATCGGCATCTGCAATACCTTTAGTGAACTCACTCCCTGCAATTCGCATTTCCGCAGCTTGGCCGAGCAGGTCAAGATCGGCGTCTACGAAGCAGGCGGCTTCCCGCTTGAATTTCCGGTCATGTCGCTCGGTGAAACGCTGCTGCGGCCGACTGCCATGCTGTACCGCAATCTGGCGAGCATGGACGTCGAGGAAAGCATACGCGGCAATCCGCTCGACGGTGTGGTGCTCTTGATGGGTTGCGACAAGACCACGCCCTCGCTGCTGATGGGCGCATCCAGCGTCAACCTGCCGACCATCGGTGTCTCTGGCGGCCCGATGCTCAACGGCAAATGGCGCGGCCAGGAGCTGGGCTCGGGCACAGGCGTGTGGAGCATGAGCGAGCAGGTGCGTGCCGGCACGCTCAAGCTGGCTGACTTCATGGAAGCTGAGAGCTGCATGCACCGCAGCCATGGGCACTGCATGACGATGGGCACAGCCAGCACGATGGCCTGCATGGTCGAGGCGCTGGGCATCGGCTTGCCGGGCAATGCCGCGTATCCGGCGGTGGACGGCCGGCGCAATGTGCTGGCGCGCATGTCGGGCCGGCGCATCGTCGAAATGGTGCTCCAGGACCAGACCATCGCCAAGGTGCTGACGCGCGAAGCGTTCGAGAACGCGATCCGCACGCTGGCTGCGATCGGCGGATCGACCAACGCGGTGATCCACCTGATCGCGATCGCTGGGCGCCTGGGCGTGCCGCTGAGCATCGACGACTTCGACCGCTTGGCCAGCGAGTTGCCGTGCCTGGTGAACTTGCAGCCTTCGGGCGAGCACCTGATGGAGGACTTCTGCTACGCCGGCGGTCTGCCGGTGGTGATGAAGGAGATCCAGCACCTCTTGCACCGCGACATCATCACCGTCAGCGGCAAGTCCGTGGCCGAGAACATCGCTGACGCGCAGAACTACGAGACCAGCGTGATCATGCCGTTCGATGCGCCGTTCAAGGCGAACGCCGGCATCGCCGTGCTGCGCGGCAATCTGGCACCAAGGGGCGCGGTCATCAAACCGAGCGCCGCCACGCCTGAGCTGCTGGTGCACAAGGGACGCGCGGTGGTGTTCGAGGACAGCCATGATTTCCACGCGCGCATCGACGACGAAAACCTCGATGTCGACGAGACCTGCATTCTGGTGCTGAAGAACTGCGGCCCCAAGGGCTATCCGGGCATGGCCGAGATCGGCAATATGCCGCTGCCGCCGAAAGTCTTGCGCAAGGGCGTGACCGACATGGTGCGCATCAGCGATGCACGCATGAGCGGCACCGCTTACGGCACGGTGGTGCTGCACACCACACCCGAGGCCGCCGCCGGTGGTCCGCTGGCGGTGGTCCAGAACGGCGACCTGATCGAACTCAACGTGCCCGAGCGCAAGCTGCACTTGTGCATCAGCGACGAAGAATTGCAGCGCCGGCTCGCGCTCTGGAAAGCGCCCGAGCCTCCGCTCAAGTCGGGCTATTGGAAGCTCTATATCGACCATGTGCTGCAGGCCGACCAAGGCGCCGACCTGGACTTCCTGGTCGGCATGCGCGGCGCCTTCGTGCCCAAGGACAACCACTGACATGCGCAGCATTTGGCGCTTGTGGCCCGGGGACCCTGGATGATTGCCATCGACTGGGGCACCAGTTCACTGCGCGGCGCCTTGCTGGACGAAGCTGGTCAGCCGACGGCCGAGCGCAGTTTTGCGCGCGGCATCCTGTCGGTCGATCCGGGCGGCTTTGGCGCCTTGTTTGACGAGTTGTTCGGCGACTGGATGGCTGCGCCGGACGCAGTCTGCTTGATGGCCGGTATGGTCGGCGCCAAGCAGGGCTGGCTTGAGGCGCCTTACTGCGCCTGTCCGGCGGGCTTGCCCGAGATCGCCAGCCAGCTGCTCTGGCTGCAGGACAAGCGCATCGCCATCGTGCCGGGACTGAGCTGCCAGCACGCCGGTCCGGCCGATACGCCGCAGCTGCCTGTTCTGCACGACGTGATGCGTGGCGAGGAAACGCAAATCCTCGGCGCCATGCATTTGCTGGGTTTGCAAGATGCGCTGATGGTGCTGCCCGGCACGCACAGCAAATGGGCGCAGGTGCGCGCTGGTCGCATCCAGTCTTTCTCGACCTATATGACAGGCGAATTCTTTGCTCTGCTCAAGCAGCACTCGATATTGGCGCGCAGTCTGGCAGCGGCTGAAGTTGTCGAGGACGATGCAGCGTTCGAGATGGGGATTGCGGTGGCGCAGCAGGGCCAGGGTTTGCTGCACAACGCTTTCAGCACCCGCACGCTGGACCTGTTCGGGCAGATCGAGGCGAGCCGCCTGCATGACTATCTGTCGGGCCTGGTGATCGGCGAGGAGCTGCGAGAGCAAAGCATCGCGATTGAGGCGCCGGTGGTGCTGATCGGCGCCGATGCGCTGACGCGCCGCTACCGTCTGGGTCTGGCCATGTTCGGCATCGAAGCCCAGACGCTGGGTGCGCAAGCGAGCTGGGCAGGCCTGTGGACGCTGGCCCGACAATTGCGCCTGGCCTAGACGAGGGATAACAAATGAGTGATAAAGATCTGACAAGCATCGAGCTGTTCGATGCGGCCATCGAGCGTCTGCCGCTGATTGCAATCCTGCGCGGCCTGCATCCCGAGCACGCCGAGGCGGTCGGTGGCGCCTTGGTCGACGCGGGCTTCGCCTTGATCGAGGTGCCACTCAATTCGCCCGATGCGCTCACCAGCATCGAAAGCCTGACC
>Ga0315270_10001632_pt1 | contig 11926 bp, 13 predicted proteins | sample C1_bottom_MG_FD_204932 | JGI IMG/M metagenome (GOLD analysis project Ga0315270, IMG submission 204932) | Sediment microbial communities from Yellowstone Lake, YNP, Wyoming, USA - C1_bottom | ecosystem: Environmental > Aquatic > Freshwater > Lake > Sediment | place: USA: Wyoming | collected... | reverse complement strand
TCGCCAGGCGCGCCATGCCCAACTCCCGCAGCCCGTTCTACAACACCGAGCACGAAGAATTTCGCGATGCGCTGCGCCGCTTCGTCGCGCGCGAGATCACGCCGAACGTCGAGGCCTGGGAGGCGGCAGCGGGCTTTCCGCTCGAGCTCTACCGCAAGGCCGCGGCAATCGGTTTGCTCGGCCTGGGCTTCCCGCAGGAATACGGGGGCATCGAAGGCGACCTGTTCATGAGCATCGTCGCCGCGCAGGAACTGGCACGCTGCGGCGCGGGGGGTGTGGTTGCGAGCCTGATGTCGCACACCATCGGCTGCCCGCCGATCGTCAACGTCGGCTCAAAGGCCCTCAAGAGCAAGGTGTTGCCGCCGGTTCTGCGTGGCGAAAAGATCAGCGCGCTCGCGATCACCGAGCCGTCGGGGGGCAGCGACGTGGCGAACCTCGAGACCACGGCGCGGCGTGACGGCGAACACTTCGTCGTCAACGGCTCGAAGATGTTCATCACCTCGGGCGTGCGTGCCGATTTCTACAGCGTTGCGGTGCGCACCGGCGGCGCCGGGCCGGGCGGCGTGTCGCTGTTGCTGGTCGAAAAAGGCACTCCGGGTTTCACCCAGACGCCGCTGCAGAAGATGGGTTGGCACAGCTCCGACACGGCGGCGCTGTTCTTCAGCGATTGCCGCGTGCCGGCACAGAACCTGATCGGCCAGGAGAACCAGGGCTTCAGCGCCGTGATGCTGAACTTCAACCGCGAGCGCATCTTCCTCGCCGCTGGGGCGAATGCCTTCGCCCGCGTCTGTCTCGACGAGGCACTGGCCTGGTCGCGCCAGCGCAAGATGTTCGGTGGCCACCTCATCGACCAGCAGGTCACGCGCCACAAACTCGCCGACATGGCGATGCGCATCGAAGCCACGCAGGCGATGCTGGAAATGCTCGCCTGGCGCGTCGAGCAGGGCGCCACGCCGGTGGGCGAAATCTGCTTGCTGAAGAACCAGGCGACGCAGACGCTCGCGTTTTGCGCGAGCGAAGCCGTGCAACTGCACGGCGGCATGGGCTACATGCGCGGTGTGACGGTGGAGCGCATCTATCGCGAAGTGAAGGTCAACGCGATCGGCGGCGGCGCCGAGGAAGTGATGCGCGATCTCGCGGCGCGGCAACTCGGGTATTGCTGATGGGCAAGGCCACATCGCCCAGGAGCCTGCCGCGCTTCGGGTCGGGCCCGAGCCAAAGCCCGACACGTTCCTAGACAGCGGGTCGCCCGAGGTTGGACCCGAATCTGAACTCGACGCTTGCCCTGGCGTTCGCATTCGCGAGTTCGCTTTGCTTCGGCCTCGCGCTGATCACCAGCCGGGTCGGCCTGCGCACGCTCGACGCGCGCTCGGGTGCCGCGATCAGCGTGCCCGCTGCCACCCTGTTGTTCGTGCTGGCGGCGCCATTCGCATTCGACGGCAGCGGGTTCACGCTGCAAGCCGGGCTCGTGTTCGCCGCGGTCGGGTTGTTCTTTCCCGCGCTGGTCACGCTGTTGACGTTTCGCTCTGTTGAAGAACTCGGCCCGACTCTCACCGGCGCGGTGTCGGGAACGACGCCGCTGTTCGCCGTCCTTGCCGCGGGTCTGATCCTTGGCGAGAAGGTTCCGCCGCATGCGGCACTGGCCTGCGTCGGCATCGTGATCGGGGTCACGCTGCTGACCTGGAAACAAGACGCGGTTCGTCCGGGCTTCAACGGCTGGTCGCTGGGGTGGCCGATTGCCGGCGCGGTGTTGCGTGGCCTGGCGCAGGCCATCGCGAAGCTGGGGTTGACCCTCTGGCCGAACCCGTTTGCCGCAGGGCTGATCGGTTATCTGGTGTCCACCGGCACCGTGATCGGCGCCGACCGACTGCGGCGGTCGACACGACCCGCAGTCACGAAACATGGAGTGACGTGGTTCGGCATCACCGGCGCTCTCAACGGCAGCGCCGTGCTCCTGATGTATGCGGCGCTGAGCGAGGCCCCGGTGGCGCTCGTCGCCCCGATCGTCGCGACCTATCCGTTGACGACGGCGCTGGCCGGTGCGCTGCTGCTGCGTGAAGAGCGCGTGACGCTGCGCATGGTCGTGGGCGCTTGCATCGCGGTTGCGTCGAGCGTGACCTTGGTCGCGTTCAAAACCTAGAGGTCAGGCGTCGACACCCACTGACACCGCAGTGGCGCGCCGCATGATTTCAATTGCGCAATTTCGCAATCCTCTGGTGAGCAGCGCAGAGCGCCATCTCGATGGCCGAGAAATTGATCGCGCGGGCGAGCACTCGATCGACTCAAGTCGTCACTTCGCAAAGATTGCGGCTGTCCGGCCCCGCATCGTCGACCAGCCGGAGCCAGCCATCGAGGCATCGTCGATCGCGGCTGTATGAAGGCCGGCAACATGGCCGAGACTGGCGGCTGGCTGTGCTGAGTTGGTCAGACATCCCGACCCACTGCTGCCACTCAGCCGCGCCAATAGAATGCCGTGGACCGGTCACTCACGCAGAACACGCCCGCGCGCGCATACGACGGCAAGTTGCATTGCCCTGCTGCGGCCCCGTCGATATACTAAATTCCTACGGAGATGGCATTCCTCCGGTAACCGCCCGCGAGGGCTGATGATGCCTACCCAAGTCCCGGACGGGACGGTGTAGGTCCGCCCTGAGCGCAACGCGCCTCACGCCTCACCAGTCGCTCCGGCCACTTCGATGGAGAAGGAGCGACATGAGCGGTCTTCCAATGTTGGCGGTATTCGGCGGCGCCGGTTGCGGTGCCTTGCTGCGCTGGTGGCTGGGCGGCCTGCTGAATCCGGTCTTCCCCACCATTCCGCTGGGCACACTGGCCGCCAACCTGATCGGCGGGCTTCTCGTCGGCGTCGCCAGTGCCTTCTTCACCCACAACACCGGCTTGGCGCCCGAGTTGCGCCTGCTGATCATCACCGGCTTCATGGGCGGGCTGACCACCTTCTCGACCTTCTCTGTCGAGGTCGTGACCTTGATCGGCCGCCAGGAGTATTGGTGGGCGATGGGCGCCGCGAGCGTGCACCTGGTCGGCTCGCTCATGCTGACCGCCGTCGGGATCCTGATTGTCAACGCACTCTTCGTCAGGGCGTGACCGAAACGCACCCAAGTCACATCGACTCCAAGGAGACCACCATGCAAGGCGTCTACCTCAAGTTCTACGTGCAGGAGAAACGCCGCCATCACGGCATCCTTGCCTACGAATGGCTGCTCGAGGCGGCCAGGAAGCAGGGCATCCACGGCGGATCGGCCTTCCGCGCCATCGCCGGCTTCGGGCGCCACGGCAAGCTGCACGAGGAGCACTTCTTCGAGCTCGCGGGCGACGTGTCGGTGGAGGTCGGCTTCGCGCTCACCGAAGAGGAAGCCCAGAAGCTTCTCGCTTACCTGGCTGGCGAGAAGCTGCGAATGTTCTACTTCAAGGTGCCGCTGGAGATGGGAGTGGTCGGAGACGAGCCGTGACGGAAACCTGGGCCCTGGCCGCGCTATGGCTCGGGCTGGCCCTGGCGGCAACGCTGCTGTCGATCTGGCTGCGCGTGGCCACTGCACTGTCGGAGATCGTCGTCGGCGCCATCGCGCAGTTGCTGATCGGCGCTTTCGTGGGCGGCGCCGCGCTCGGCGTCGGCGAGTCCTGGGTGACCTTCCTGGCCGGCACGGGCGCCATCGTGCTGACCTTCCTGGCCGGCGCCGAGCTCGACCCTCGGGTATTACGCGCCAAGTGGAAGGAAGCCTCGGCCATCGGCCTGGTCAGTTTTGCGGCGCCGTTCCTGGGCTGCACGGCGGTGGCGTATTGGGGGCTGGGCTGGTCGGTGCCGTCCAGCTGGCTGGCCGGCATCGCGATGTCGACCACCTCGGTGGCAGTGGTCTACGCCGTCATGCTCGAATTCGGCTTCAACGCCACCGACTACGGCAAGACCGTGCTGGCAGCGTGTTTCATCACCGACTTGGCCACGGTCCTGGCGCTGGGCTTCATCTTCGCGCCGTTCACGTACAAGACCGCGATCTTCTTCGCCGCCTGCGGCGTCGCGGCGATCGTGCTGCCCTGGGTCACGCCGCGGTTCTTCAAGCGCTACGGCAACCGGCCCTCCGAGCTGGAGGTCAAGTTCCTGATGTTCCAGTTGTTCGGTCTGGGCGCGCTCGCGGCCTGGGCCGACAGCGAGGCCGTGCTGCCGGCCTACCTGACCGGCATGGTGCTGGCCGGCACTGTCGGCAAGGACCATGCCCTGGTGCGGCGTCTGCGCACGCTGACCTTCGGGCTGCTGACGCCGTTCTACTTCATCCGCGCCGGTTCCCTGGTGTCCTTGCCCGCACTGGTGGCCGCGCCCACGGCCTTCATCGTGCTGCTGCTGGCCAAGATGGCGACCAAGTCGGTCGGCGTCTACCCGGTGGCACGCTGGTACGGTTCGCCGCGCAAGGAAGGTGCCTACACGACGCTGCTGATGTCCACCGGACTGACCTTCGGGACCATTTCGGCCCTGTTCGGTCTTTCGCACCAGGTCATCGATCAGGCGCAGTATTCGTATCTGGTTGCGGCCGTCATCGGCAGCGCAGTGATCCCCACGCTCATCGCCAATGCGTTCTTCCTGCCACGCCACCTGCTGCCCGAACGAGCGGAGGCGGAGAGCGCCGCCGGCGTCACTGCAGCTGCAACCGTGAGGGCCGAGCCATGATCAAGAAGATCCTCCTGGGTTACGACGGCTCTGCCAGTGCGGACAAGGCGCTGGCCTTCGCCCTCGACCTTGCAAAGCACTACAGCGCCGAGTTGCACTTTCTGGCCGTTGCCCGGCCGCCCGAGTTTGGTACCGAGGTCGAGACCGAGGCCGTGATCGAGAACTCGCGTCACCATTGCCACCGGGTGCTCGCACCCGTCAAGACCCGGCTGGCGAGCGAGACCGTGCGCACCGAGTTCCACGTCGCCGTGGGCAACCCGGCCGAACAGATGCTGCGCTACGCCGAGCAGCATGCCGTGAACCACATCGTTGTGGGCCATCGGGGCCACACTCTGTTCGCGCGCTGGCTGATCGGCTCGATCGCCCGGCAGGTGGTCGCGCACGCCCCATGCGCGGTGACCGTGGTGAGATAACCCATGCACGACAAGGACCCGGGTCGAAATCACTCCATGAAGGAGCCAGACATGACATACAGAATCCTGGTGGCCTACAACGGAACCGCGGCGGCAGATCGAGCTTTCGAGGTCGCATTGGACGCGGCACGGCGCTTCGATGCGTGCCTGCACGTACTCGCCGTGGCCAGCGCCGCGGAGGTGGAAACCCATATCATGCACGACCGGCTGCGCGTCGAATGCGCGGCCTATCTCAGGCCACTTCGCGCTCGTGGCGACGCAGCACATGTCGATGTGGAGACCGAAGTCACCGAAGGCATACCGGCCTGTGAGATCGCTGACGTCGCCCGGCGCGTCGGCGCCGAAATGATCGTGATCGGCCACCGCCAGCGCAGCCTGTTGCGGCGATGCATGGAAACCTCGGTAGCCAAGCGCGTGCTGGATCGCGCCCCCTGCATGGTCCTGGTGGCGAACCAGCGCTTCAGCCAGGCGCCAACGGCCAGTGACAGCACACGGCTATAGCCTGCGAGCGCTCATCAAGCTCATCGAAGGCATTGCCGCCGGCGAATTCGCCCACTCGAAACTCCCAACGCCGTCCCGATGCTGGTCGAGCAGGAGGCAGACTTCAGCCTGGGCAGGCGCACCCTGCCGGGGCCTGCGACAAGCACACCATCCGAGATCCGGTAAGCCTTCATCGAACGGCCCCTCTCACCCATTGCTACCTGGAGCCACTCCATGCAAACCGCCATCCAATCCGTCCACGCACGCGAAATCCTGGACTCCCGCGGCAACCCCACCGTCGAGGTCGACGTGGTGCTGGGTGGGGGTGCGAACGGCCGCGCTGCTGTGCCCTCGGGCGCGTCGACGGGTGTGCACGAGGCCGTCGAACTGCGAGACGGTGATGCCCACCGCTACGGCGGCAAGGGCGTGAAGACGGCGGTCGGCCACGTCAACGCTGAGATCGCGACTGCGCTGCAAGGGCTGGATGCGATGGACCAGGCTGCCGTCGATCGCGCCATGCTGACGCTCGACGGCAGCGTCAACAAGGGCCGGCTGGGCGCCAATGCGATCCTTGGCGTGAGCATGGCGGTGGCGCGGGCGGCCGCGGTCGCCGGCAAGTTGCCGCTCTTCCAACACCTCGGCGGCAAGGACGCATGCCGGCTGCCGGTGCCGATGTTCAACATCCTCAATGGCGGCGTGCACGCCAACTGGCAGGGCACCGACCTGCAGGAGTTCATGATCGCGCCGGTCGGCGCGCCCAGCTTCGCCGAGGCCGTGCGCTGGGGTGCCGAGATCTATCACCGTCTCAAGAGCGTGCTCAAGGACGGGGGGTACTCGACCGGCGTCGGCGACGAGGGCGGCTTCGCCCCGGCGCTGAAGCGCAACGCCGATGCGATCGAGCTGATCCTCAAGGCCATTGAAGGCGCGGGCTACCGTCCCGGCGACGACGTGGTGCTGGCGCTCGACCCGGCCTCCAGCGGCTTCTACGAGGATGGCCTGTACCACCTGCGGACCGAAGGCCGCAAGGTGAGCGCCGACGAGATGGTGACGATGTACGCTGAATGGGTGGCCCGCTACCCGATCGCAGTGCTCGAAGACGGGCTGGCCGAGGATGACTGGGCCGGATGGAAGACCCTCAACGACAAGCTGGGCAGCAAGATCGAGCTGGTGGGTGACGACCTGTTCGTCACCAACGTCGAGCACATCGCGCGCGGCATCCGTGAAGACGTGGCCAATGCGGTGCTGATCAAGCTCAACCAGATCGGCACGCTGACCGAGACGCGGGCTGCCGTCCAGATGGCCTATGACGCGCAGTGGGGCGCCATGGTGTCGCACCGCAGCGGCGAGACCGTGGACAGTTTCATCGCCGATTTCACCGTGGCACTGGGCACCGGCCATCTCAAGACGGGCGCGCCATGCCGGGGCGAGCGGGTCGAGAAGTACAACCAGCTGATGCGGATTGAGGAGGCGCTGGGCGACTCGGCGGACTATGCAGGACGCCGTGCCTTCGTCCGCTGATTGAATCCACGGGCTGGTGGTGGCGAAGCCCCGAGGGTCGCTGAAACCGGGAGTTCACATGACTTTGAGGATACCGACCATGGCCATCGCGTCGAACTGGTTCACCTGGGCACTCTTCTCGGCTGTGTTCGCCGCACTCACGGCGATCTTCGCCAAGATCGGCCTCGCAGGCGTCGACTCCGACCTGGCCACGCTCGTTCGCACGGTCGTCATCTTCGGCGTACTCAGCGCGTTCGTCTATGCGACGGGGAAGTGGTCGAATCCGTTCGAGCTGTCAGGCAAGACGTGGCTGTTTCTCGTGCTGTCCGGGCTCGCAACAGGCGCATCGTGGGTGTGCTACTTTCGCGCCCTGAAGATCGGCGATGCGTCCAAGGTCGCGCCCGTCGACAAGCTCAGCGTGCTGCTGGTCACCTTGTTTGCGGTGGCCCTTCTGGGCGAGCGTCCCTCCATGCGCGAGTGGATCGGCATCCTCATGGTCAGTGCCGGAGTCTTCGTGCTGGCGTTCAAGCGCTGACGGCCCCTGCAAGCAGCGGCTGGCGGTCTGATGCTTGATCTGCCGCCGTGGTCGACGCCCAGGGCGCGACTGCCGGCGTTGAATCCATTTGCCCCCGGGGGGTCGACATTGTCGGCCGGCCGGCACGAATGGCGCCTGATGGGTGGGTGCTGGCCCAAAGAGTCGCAGGTGCGGCGTCGGCAATGCACGAGATTGCTGGCGCCGCGGCCGCCCGAGCCGAATGTGTGCTGTCGGTCGAGAGTAGGTGTTCGACGGGGTTGACGTGACGGTCCGCCGCCAACTTGCTGTGCGCGATCGCCTTGCCGATCGCCTCGATACAGAGACGACCGAGGTAGGCCAGTCGGACAACCGTCGCCACGGTCGTGTGTCGCTTCGCCGACCCTCCGCCGACCCGATCGATGAATACAACGTGAGATTGACATTGGCGGACTTTGGGAGCGTCAAGACTGAACATTCATTGAATCCAACTAAACCGCAGTTGGAACCGCCGAGTGGGCCGTGATGCGGTGCGCTGGCAAGGCGCGACGCTGCTCCGGGCCCCTGCCCGCGAGGAGGAGCAATCCGGCCAGCGTGCCGCAGCGCGGCTGAATCCGGTGCGTAGCGCTCTCACCCAAAGCGTGAGGGTGGACGTGGGTAGAGATCTCAGTAGTCATGCGGTGTAGCCAGCGCAGGCAAGCGGTCAACTGCGGTTTCTAGGTTCAACCGCGCGGGCTGAGCCGATCCGCGCTCAGCGCGCGCCTTTCTCCACCTCGCGTTCGAAGTCGCTGGCCGTGCCCTGCGACCCCCAGCGCGCAACATTGGGGTAGTGCTGGTCAAATGCTGCGATCAATTCGTCACGCGGCAGGTCGGAAAAATGGCCGCGCTCGTTCACGTATTCCATGTGGCGCCGCCCGCTCGCGTCGAACGCATGGAAGATGGAATGATTGTGGCCGTCGAACTCGAGCGGGCGAATCCCGGCTTTGTCGCACAGGGTGCGGTTGAACGACGGCGTCGACTTGACCCAACGTTCATCAATCCAGAGTTCCGCATAGCCGTGAAAGACGAACAGGTCGCTGCCCATCAACTCGCGCAACTTCGGGCTCGTGAGGTGGTTGCGCACGTCGGCATAACCGAGTCGTGCCGGAACCCCCAGCACGCGCGCGGCCGCCACCATCAACACCGCCTTCGGAATGCAGAAGCCGCGCCCGGTTTCGACCACGTTGCTGGCCTTCAGCCCCTGCTCGGAAAGGTCGAGGTTGTAGGGGTCGTAGCGGAACTCATCGCGCACCGCGTAGTAGAGCTTGACGGCAATCTCGCGCGGCGCCATCGATTCGCTGGCGTGCGCCCGCGCAAAGGCGATCACCTTCGGGTGGTCGCTGTTCACATAGCGCGCAGGTGCGAGGTATGACGTGAGGTCGGGCGCCTTCAACGCAGCAGCAGATGGCATCGTCGATTTCCTTCTGAATTCGAGGCCCACTGTAGCAGCGAACATACACTGATCAGGCGTCAACACGTCCGCAGCGTGAGCACCCGGAATCACAACAAGCACCTCGACGCGGGTCAGTCCTGCGAAAAAAGACGACGCCACCGATGAGCCTGACCCCTCGTCACGCCGCCGGCGCAGATCGTCTTCGATGTGTCGCATCGTCCGGCCCGCATCCATGCCGTCGAAGCGCTGCATTCCATTCAGCAGCAACCGCAAAGACGAGAAGAGCAGTCGCCGCACTCGGAAGGCTGACGAGCACCCGGCGCTTCCGAGTCAACTTCGGAGCTGTGGACCTATTGGACGCTCTCGCCCCTTGCAAGCAGCCGTCGCCAAAGGTTTCATATGGACGACAGCAAACCTTTCAATCAGACGGAGCCACGGCCTACACTTGGCGGCCGTTGATCGCGGGCGCCGCCCCGGCCGATTTCTGCTCACCGGTTCGGCGAACGTGTTGTTGGTTCCGACGCTCGCCGATTCCCTGGCAGGACGAATGGCGATCCTGCGCCTGCACCCGCTGGCCCAGTGCGAACTGGCCGGTCGTTCGCCGGCGTTTCTCGACGCGCTGTTCGAAGGCCGCTTCAAGGCGCGCAGCTACGGGCGACAGGGGAAGGAATTGGCCGCGCGCATCGCGGCGGGCGGCTACCCCGCCGCGCTGGCCCGGGCGACGCCGCGCCGGCGTGCAAGCTGGTACCGCGATTGCATCGAGACCCTGGTCCAGCGCGACGTGCGCAGCCTGGCGCGGATCGCATCGCTCGATGCGCTGCCGCGCCTGCTTGCGCTGGCGGCGGGCCAGACGGCGCGGCTGCTCAATGTGAGCGATCTCGCGGCGCCGTTTCAGTTGAGTCGTCCGACCATCAAGGACTATGTGACCCTGCTGGAGCGGGTCTTCCTGCTCGAGCAGCTGCCGCCCTGGCACAGCAACCGGCTGAGCCGCCTCATCAAGACGCCCAAGCTGCATCTTGGCGATACCGGAGTGGCGTGCGGCCTGCTCGGGCTCGATGCCGAGGCGCTATGGCAAGACCGCGGCGCCCTGGGGCAGTTGCTGGAAACTTTTGTGTACCAGGAGCTGCGCCGCCAGGCGAGCTGGCGCGACGACGACATCCGCTTCCATCACTTCCGCGACAAGGACGGCGCGGAAGTGGATCTGGTGCTGGAGCGTGGCGGGCGTGAATTGGCCGGCGTGGAAGTGAAGGCCGCCGCGACCGTCACTGCATCGGACTTTCGCGGACTGCGGAAACTGCGGGACGCAGCGGGCAAGCGCTTTGTCGCCGGTGTAGTGCTGTACGACGGTGAGGCCAGCGTGGGATTCGGCGAGGGCCTCTTCGCCGTGCCCATTCGCGCCCTGTGGGAGCTGACATGAACGCGAGCAGGACCCACATCGAACAGGAATCCCGACGAGCCAGAAATACGAAAAGCTGAAGTCGCCGCTGCAGAAGCTGTTCCAGGACGACCAGCCCGACCTCGACTTCGGCCTCCACCGCGTCATGCGCGCCAAGAGCGCCGAGGTGTCGCAGTTCCTGACGGGTTCGATGCACCACGGCGCGCACCCGGCCGCCGAACTCGATGCGCTGCGCGCGATCGAGCGAGGCACTCGCAACGTGGCGGCGAGGCGAGAGCTGCCGAGGCTCGGCGCGAGACTTCAGGGCGCAGCGGTCGGCACAATGCAGCTTGAAACGCCCCAGCCACGGACCACGACAAGGAGTCAGCACAGATGAACAAGGGAGAGATGTTGCAAGGCAAGGTGGCGGTGGTCACCGGGTCGGGGCGCGGCATCGGGCGCGACATCGCGCTGCAGATGGCGGCGCAGGGCGCGAGGATCGTGGTCAACGACATCGGCGCGTCGGTCAGCGGCGAAGGCAAGGATGCCAGCCCCGGCCAGCAGGTGGTCAGCGAAATCATCGCCGGCGGCGGCGAGGCGGTGTTGTCCACCGAAAGCGTTTCCGACTGGAAGGCGGCGAATCGCATCGTCGAATGCGCCGCCGACACGTTCGGGCGCATCGACATCGTGGTCAACAACGCCGGCATCTTGCGCGACCGACTGTTCTTCAACATGTCGGTTGAAGAGTGGCACGCCGTGATCGACGTGCACCTGCACGGCACGTTCTACGTGTCGCGCGCCGCCGCACCGCACTTCAAGACGCAGAACTCGGGCGCCTATGTGCACATGACGTCGACGTCGGGCCTGATCGGCAACCTCGGCCAGGCCAACTACGCGGCGGCCAAACTCGGCATCGTCGGCGTGTCGCGAATCATTGCCGGCGACATGGCGCGCTACAAGGTGCGCTCCAACTGCATTTCACCGTTCGCCTTCAGCCGCATGATCGGCTCGATCCCGACCGACACACCGCAGCAACTGGAGCGTGTGGAGAAACTCAAGAAACTCGACACGGCGCAGATCGCGCCCATGGCCGTGTTCCTTGCCAGCGATGCCGCGGCCGACGTCACGGCGCAAATCTTCGCGGTGCGCGGCAACGAGATCTTCCTGATGAGCCAGTCGCGCCCGGTTCGCTGCATGCACACTGACCAGGGCTGGACGCCCGAAACGATTGCGCAGCGCGTGCTGCCGGCGATGAAGCCGAGCTTCGTGCCGCTCGAAACTTCCGGGACGGTATTTTCCTGGGATCCGGTCTGAAGAGATTCCGAGGCAGTCCGATACGCGCGAATGCTTTTGTGCGTCTGATGCGAACTCGAATTCAGTCGATTGAGATTTGGCGGGTGTAAACGCCCCTGAATCGTCTGTCCGCGCAAGGTCAGCATGCCGGCGTCGTGGCGGCAGGGCGGCGGCGGTGCCCCCGTTCTCCGGCCCACGCTCGCGGGCGGCCGTCGATGCCTGCGACGCACAGCCGCATCAACACCGCCGT